>ERZ795055.3655-NODE-3655-length-11121-cov-5.814115_pt1 | contig 11121 bp, 8 predicted proteins | sample MGYA00375139_ERZ795055 | MGnify/ENA primary metagenome ERZ795055 (study PRJEB30184, sample SAMN05720283) | anaerobic digester metagenome | isolation source: active sludge of municipal wastewater-treating anaerobic digesters | place: USA | collected 2015-01-23 ...
TGCCGACGACCGTGTAGCTCGTGCCCACATCGCTGCCGGCGCGCCGGTAGATGAAAGCGTGGAGCCAACCGCAAAATCGCTCAATGCCCCCTCTCCCTCGGAGTCAAAGGCCGAAACCTTGTAGAAATAGCTCGTGAGCTCGGCCAGTCCGGAATCGGTATATGTCGTGACGCCGGTGATATCGGATCCTATCTGCGAATATGTGCCTGTCTGGGTCGCCGAACGGTACACACGGTATCCCTCCGCGCCGTTCACCGGGCTCCATGCCACGATCAGCGCCGATTCAACCGGGCTGCCGTTACTCACCGTGATGGTAGCAGGCGCGGGCAACAAAGTCGGAGAATCATCAGAATCCGAACCGCCGCTGTCGCAAGCACTCATGCACAGCGCTACCGTTATTGATACAATAATGAGAAGGGAAAAATATTTTCTTAAAACCATAAAACAAACCCTCCTTTAGAGCCATATGGCTACTATAATTAAAATACTTAATATAGAGTTGACGTTATGAGATATGCGATATTTTGTCCACTATTAATTCAGAGGCGGGATTAATTATTCAATGCAGTTGAGAGATACAGCAGGAGAACGGGGTTTTCTCCCCACATGTCAATCATCGGCACCGTAAAAAATTGGATAATAACATGTTAATAAAAGCCACTAATTCGCCGGAACAAGAATGCAAATGCATCACGCCTGCAGGGCCGGTTCGGCGCATAGATATTATAGTTCGCCGACTGGCCCGTTTACGCGATATAAGGGTATTACTTTTCGGCCTTTATGGGCATGCAATAGATTATCTTTTTCTCCTGCATGTCATATATTTCCAGACCGAAATCCCCATCTATGGTTTTACCCTTCAGGTATTCCCCCAGAACCGGGTATACCTTCGAGGGCCCAATCATGTATGAAAGATACGTTTTGATTGGAAACTCGCATGTTGCGCATACTTTTTTCTGGAAGTCCCTGACGAATAATCCTTCATCAAGCGCGCCGATTTTTCCCAGATCCGCACTGCTGACAATAAAACCGCATTCGCTGCGCAATTCCTCTTCTTTTACTTTCGCTGGGTCATCGTAATACAGCCCTGCTCCTTTGAGCGTTTTTATGTCGATCTTTTTCCCCAGCACTTCGCCGACTTCCTCGAACACCGATCCTGTTTTGTAATAACTGCCGATATGTTTCTTGAGGACCATGGTATAGGGCCCGATCTCTCTTTCAGTAACAGACACTGAATAACAAATGCCGCTGTACAATACAAGACCAAGCGCCACAGCAGCCAGAACCGCAATGATGATTAATGCCTTTTTCATGATAAGCCTCCCGGATTGAGATACTATACAATTGTATAGATTGCTTGACCTTTTGTCAAATCTTTTTTGGCCTGAATTTTTCGGTTTGAGAGCCGCCCCTTGAGCTTCAAGTGAGCGATTTAAGCATTGCTATAGCATAAGTTAGATTGCAGATGTCGAGCAGCAGTGATGAATAATACACAGATCCCGACCCGGGAACATCCCTAAGGCAAAACTAATTCAGGGTATTGTTGATATCAATCTCCTGAGAAAAGTTGCCTTCGGCGTTTTTCGAGGCCCTTGCAATATCGTTGTACTGGATGAAATCCTTTTCACAGTGGATAAAGGCCCGCACGACCATATCGTCGAAATGCGTCCTGGCGCTCTTCTTGATGATGTCGGCCGCTTTACGATGGTCGAAGGCTTCCTTGTAGGGGCGCTTGCTCGTCAGGGCGTCATAAACGTCGGCAATGGCGACGATCCGCGCCGACAGCGGTATTTCATCCTGCTTCAATCCCCTGGGATAGCCTGTGCCGTCCCACTTTTCATGATGATAATACGCAACTTCTTTGCCCAGATTGAGATACGAGCGGTTCTTGATTTTCTGCTCCGCTTCGTGGATCGTGTCGCCGCCGATAATGGTATGGCTCTTCATTATCTCGAACTCTTCGGTCGTGAGCTTCCCCGGTTTGTGAAGTATCTGGTCGGGGATTCCGACTTTCCCGATGTCATGAAGCGGGCAGCTGCTGACCAGGTCGTTGATGTACTCGTCGGAGATATAATTCTTGAAGTTTTTATACGTCGAGAGCTCATGAGCGAGCAGCTCGGTATATTTCATGATGCGCTCGAGATGAGAGCCCGTCTCCCAGTCCCGGTATTCCGTCAGTTTCGCCAGGGCGAGGATCGTGACCTTCTGAGCCTGGCTCAACTGATGAATGAGCTCGTTCGATTTCACTTCCAGGCTTATCTTTTCGGATATATCGAAGAAAAACGCCACGACGATTATGGGATTGCCCCGGTCGTCTTTCATGACCGATTCCACATACATGACCGTTACCGGCTCGCCGTTTTTCCGCTTGAGCTTTATTTCGCTGTTTTTACGTTCAGGCTGATCGGTCCTCATCTTGCCGAAGCTGCTGAGAACATCGCCTGTCCCCGGCACGATAAAGTCCCTGATGTTGCGGTTCAGGACCTCCTTTTCGGTGTACCCGAGGATCTTTACGGCCCCGATGTTCCATTTGGTGATGCATCCTTTGAGGTCGGTCGTGACGATCCCGATCATGTCGGTCTGTATTATCTGCTCATGGATCGAGTAAATGGTGTTGAGCTGGGACTCCATTTTTTTATGATCGCTGACATCCCGTATAAGAACCTGTATGCGCTTTGATGACGGGGACGTCCTGGTCATTTCGATCTCAGTAGATAGGGCTGCGCCGTCAACGGCGATCATCTCGGCTTCAACGGCTCCGGGATTTTCATCATCTTCGAAAAGTCCCTCCATCATCTTCTTCAAAGCGGTCCTCTCCAGCTTGGGGAAAAAATCGAACAGGTTGAGGCTGCTCAAATCATCGGAGGAGCCGGTTTTCTGGTAAAACGCCTCGTTGCAAAGATGCATGTTCCCGTGCCTGTCGCAAAAGGCGATCATGTCGTGCGACGAGTCGATCATTCTCCGGTACTCGTCTTCAGTTTCGGCGAGCGCTTCGGCGCTTTTACGCCGGCTTATCTCCACCGCCGCCGAGTTAGACAGAAGCTGAAAGTATTCAAAATTGCTTTCCAGAACGTCAAGCTCCGCAAGTACGGCGATTGACCCTTCGGCCCCTTCCTTGGCCTCGAGCGGGAAAATAATCAATGAGAGGCCTTCGCAGAGAGACACGGCCTTCGATATGATTTTTTTCTGTTTATTCGGGAAACAGCTCTCAAAAAAATCCTCAAGACCGTCATGCCCGATGAAGAAAATGGGGTTCACCATTTTGACCGAAACGCAGAAGGGATTTCCGGGATTCCTTTTCAGGCTGAATTCACCGCCTTCCAGATTCCCCTCAAAAATACCGTCCAGGGCCGATCGCCTCATGTCGGGATACACGCGGGCCACATGCATGGTGTCGCCGTTGTTTATGACGAAGGCGACGGCCTTGGCGTTCAGATCCATGTATCCCTGGATTATCTTTTCGACGCTTTCCCCCCGGTCCTTTTCGGCCTCGATGCCGTGCACCGTATCCACGAGCGTCCTGAGGTTCTTTTCCTTTTCCTTGAGGATGTCGATTTTCTGCGATACTTCCAGTTCGAGTTTTTTATTCTGCTTCTTTATCTGCCTGTGCTCCAGGGCCTTTTCGGTGATATCTTCGACGGTCTGCATCACCGCGCTTATCTCGCCATTGTCAGACACGATGGGAGAGCTCTTGATCTTGTAATACGAAACGCCGCTCTCACGGGTGATCTTGATTTCCCTGGATACGGCCTTTCCCGATTCAAGCGTCTCCTTCACCGAACACTCGGAACAGAACTGGGATCTCTCGTCGTCCGGCATGATATCGCGGCATATGCAGTTTTCCCCCTCGTGGTAGCCGGGATACCAGGCCTTGAAGCGGTTATTGGCCTCGATTATCTGAAAGTTGCGGTCAACGACATATATGGGAAGGGGCGTGGATTCGAATATGGCCCGGAATTTCGACTCCGACGTTGAAGCGCGGAAAATATTCATGAAATTCCTGTAGCTGCTGCCTATTATCCGCGTTATGAGCGTCATGAGCCTTACGTCGTCTTTGCTCATGACCCCGTGTCCGGACGGAACGAGCAGGTCTACGGTTCCGACGAATGCATTGCCGGATTTTATGGGGAATATTACGAGTTCGCCCGTGGTGTCGTTTTCCATCAGGGCGTTCAGGTCCTGGCCGGCGTGCAGCTTTTGAAGGATGCTGCTCATGGAGAAGAAATATTCAAGAAAAAGCGTCTTGTCGAAGCTTCGGGTCTGGGTGATGTCGTCGTCGAATTCGACGTTTTTCGTTTTCACGATAATGCCGCTCATGAGCGGGTTAATGATGTTCCGGTGCTTCTCTTTCAGCTCCACGAGCGGCACCTTGCGGACGATGTTGAGCTCCGAGAGTTCGTCTTCCTGATTCAATCCCGCGGCGTTGAGACGGCCCAGGTCTGCGTTCACCAGCAGGTATCGGCTTCCTTTTTCTTCCGTCGCGAGCGACAGGCTGAAAACCGGCAGGCCCGATTTCTGCAGAACGGCCCGCGCATCGGTAATAAAATCCTTTATGCTCCTTGCGTTTTCGATACAGTTCGTTATATCGATCAGCAGCTTGGTTTTTTCAATTTCCGACAAGTTGTTCAGCTCTTTAATTTTCATGTTCATAATCTGTCACAACCGAAAATTCGTTGTTTATGCCTCAAGAAGGCGGGATCGGTTTTCCTGCGTTAAAAGATGCCCGGATTTCTTTCTTCCCTGTTAATTTTGTCGGTCAAAGCGGAATTTTTTATTATTTTTTAATCCCCGAACGGTTTTTTTATCCCGGGAATCAACTTATCTTCATCTTATATTCATGTTTTAAGTATGTTCTGTCCGGGAATGGAGCTGAAAGGGGCAAATTTCTGAATCTTTTCATTGATAAAACGAAAATATTAAAATATGAATATACTCAAAATAAAGAAACCCCTGAACCGGGAACCTGATAAATTAAACTCCTTCCTGATATTTGGCTTGACTCAATCCGCCGCTCTGAGATTTGTTCATCGATATGTCACTGGTCTCAGGTATAGCGCCATTGTGCATATAAAAATCCCTTCAAGGAGAATCCTATGAAAAAGGCGCCTTTTCTTTTCATTTATATATTGCTGATTATCGGGATGAGCTGCGACAGCGGCGGCAAAGACAAAACCGGGTCAACGGGCGGTATAGACACTTTCGAAGAAAGTTCTCTCGTCCTGCCAGAAGGTGTAAATATAACATCAGTTGACGGAGACATGACTTCTGTCATATCAGGAATGGACCAGGACGAGATGATCGCTTTCTCGACCTGCATTCAGGCATGCAACTCGTCTTCGACCATGGATCCGGACTGCTTCATGAATTGCATGAACACATCCGACATCTTTCCCGACGGCGGAACATTCAACCTGTGCATGACGGTAACCAATATTACATCGGTGAATGTCACGATCACCATCAGCGCCGGTACCCGCTTTAATCCGGCCGATTCCGACTTTCAGCCCATGCTTGTGATATATGACATTACGATCACCATAACTCCCGGCACGAGCAGATACTGCATCCCGGTCTACTGCCTCGCCAGGACCAAGTCCGCTCCCTCGTCCTCTGATGACAAATACGATGAAGCCGATATGATACCGGAGAGCGGCTGCCTGAAAGATATCGTCGACATCACCTCAACGAAAGACATCGAGAGCCTCAGCCACACCGATCTCTCAAGTATACAGGACATCATCTGGAACTGCGTGGATGAAGGGGACTTCTCTTCTGACGATGAAACTTTCTTGAATGGTCTTCCCGATGCGGACTGAGCCCTGTTCAGGCCGGCATTGATGTCTGATACAAGTAAAAAAAGCCCCTGATCCGGGGCTTTTTTTTAATCTGATGCAGCAGGCATCTATGGAGGTCCGCCGACGCCTGCATTCCTGACATCCGAATCACTTCAATCCGAGTCGTATCGATGGCAGGATGTCCGCCACCCATCCCGGTTCATCCAGGGCCTGGTTCTCGGTGCCGAGCAGGCGTCCCGGGTACTTGTCCGAATCATTCTCTCCCTGAACATAGTTTTCTATGTCATTGTCACCTTGATCATGCCGGACATATATCGCGAGGTTTTCCCCCGGCGTACACCTGAATGTCGATTCAAGCGGGATATCGACCCAGTCACCGGCCTTGAGCCCGTCGGGAACTTCAACAGTACCGGTAAAGACGGTCTTTTCGCCGTACATGTTGTCCAGATAGGCCTGGCCGAGCGCGAGCGCGTCAAGGTCGGAATGCCCCATGACTATGGTGATATTGCCGTAACTCTCGGCGACGGAGTCGTTCTGCAGGCGGAACCCTATGCTGTTGATACTGCCATTCAGGCCGAGCTCGGATGCTATATACAGCGGCTGGAACTGGCCGGTTACCGACCCGTGGAATGGCGGATACAGGTCATGGTTCCCGGAGCCTATCACGTCAGCCGTGCCGCCCGCGAAGCGAAACTTTACCGCAAACCGGTGATTGCTCGATGTCAACGCTCCGCCTGATACAGAATAAACCCTGGTATTCAAGCCGAGATCATCGCATCTCAGGTTCATTCCCGCGCTGCCGTCCGATACATCGACATCAACAATCAGGTTGCTGGCGCCATCATAAGTAAACGACCTTGAAAAGGGAAGCCATACATACGAGGCGTAAGCGGCGTTGGCCGGCACTTTGAACGATACGTCGTTCGCGACAATTGTCGAAGATCCGCTGTAATTGCCTTCAAATGTCGTCGTCCCCAGCTCATCGAGGTTCGTGTGCCCTAGGCGCACCGTAACCGTGTAATTGCAATCGGAACCAGGGCTGGTGGCCACTGCAAACCCGACTCCCGTGATGACGCCCGAGCCGTTGATATCGCCCGCCTTGTACAGCATTTGCTGTCGGATATGAGATGGTGACGCCATGAACGGCAGGGGCTGCCCGGTTGTCGCATACTCAAGCTTATTGTCGCCGCCGGCGAACACGAACTGCATGCACAGCAGGTCACCGTACGAGCCAAAAGCTGTAGTCGCATTCCATTCCGCTGTTCCAGACGCGCTATCGGCTACGATGTCCGCTGCAACACGATTGGGTACATTGGTAAAGTTCGTGGGCACGGCCGCCGAGCACCCTGAAGTCCTTTCAACATCGACAATAAGGTTGTCCTTTCCATTATAGTTGAAGGGAGTGTCAAGCGCGATCTCGATCCAGCTGTCGGCCGCAGCGGCAGGAATCGTAATGGTTTTATTGTCAAGGACGGTGATTTCCGAACCCTGGCCAGTCTCCACGTTGTTTGCCCATGTTGTGCCAAGGACGGTAAGATCGGTATGCCCCATTTTGATGGTGACATTATGACAGGTCGCTACTTCGCTCGTAAGTACGCCCTGCTGTACGCGTATCTTCGTGATATATCCACTGCCGTTAATTTCCGAAGCCAGGTAAAGATACTGGATTTTGGCATCCGCTTCGCTGAATATGGCGCTATTTCCCGCTGGTGTAGTATTATTGTATGCTTTTGTAAACGTACCGCTGGCCGCTTTGCCGCCCCCTTTGCTGCTGCTGTCGTCGCAAACCGTCAGCGCCGCTGAAACAACACAAACAAGCAGGAATCCGAACAGTTTTTTCATGAGCCCTCCATTTCTTTATACAATACAGATCAGGCCCGGAACAATTTCCTGCATTCCAGGTCGTGTCTATTGTTATTCATGCCCGGGAGCGATGTCAAGTTTATAATGCACGTCAATGTCGCAAATCCGCATCTGACTGCGCTGATCATTGTGCTTGTGCTGCCTGCACCGAACTTCGTCGAAGTGTGGTCCGACAGTAGTAACTTTTCACCTTTGGTGTTCAGAAATAACGTCATTTTTACCTCCCCTGATCGTATTATAATTGGCCGGGTTTTCACCCGGTTTAACTTGACATCAGGAGGAGCATTCCGTATGATTAATTCGCCCGGAGAAAAAACCATGGCATTGCAGGATGAGGACCTTGTAAAAATCGGCGCCTATGTGCAGCAGCGCCTGCCCGAATGGCTGGCGGGAATGAACTATGCCCGGACAATCTACGACCGCGACATGGAGCTTCGCGAGCGCATTGTCCGCGTCGAAGAGGAACTGAAAAACCAGCGTGAACTCTTGAAGCAGGGCTTCGAACAGATGGACAAACGCATTGATCAGGTCGACAAACGCATCGATCAGGTAGATAAACGAATCGACCAACTCGACAAACGCCTGGAGCTGTTTGAGTCCCGTTTTTCCAGGATTACCGTGATTATTACGGCCGGTTTTGCCATGATGACCGTGCTCATGAGCGTATATCGCTTCGTGGGGCAGTAGCCCTGCCCGGGCCGGACCTCAATCCGCAGACTCGATGAGCATGCGGCGAATACTTTCAGATCTCGCGATGATGTTTTCAAGAATAATGCTCTGCGGATATCGCGCGTAAAGCTTCATCGCCTTTTCATGCACAACGCCCATCACCTTCGCCATGTCTCTCACCAGCGCGGCATCTGCGGATTCCATTGCATTCACGACCATCATGTCAAGGGCCCTGACTTCACCGATGAAGTCTGGCTTTTCCCTGATTGAGTCGATGAAATCCCTGCAGTACAAGGCTGCGGTTTGACGGTAATTTTCGCGGCTGTCGGTCATAGGGATAAAAGCTTATAAAAATAAATTACCGGTCAAACTATATTTTTTCTCTTGATGAGAATTTCTCCTGATTCGGTTTTTTGATATCCGAAAACAGTTTTAGGTTGACCTCTGCGGTTTTTCATGTATGATAATACCAGTGTGTGCTGCTCGTGTATCTTGTTGTATAGGAGCGAGGCGCGCCTTTCCGGTCTCTCTCCGCATTCGTGTTACCCTGTATCGCTTCACTGGTTGATGTTTCTGTTTCATCGGTTTCCTTCGAATTGTCCTGAAATATCGATAAGAGAGGGTGCTGCCATGATCAAGAAACGAATCTTCCCCGGAATTCTGGCAATCATGTCCGTATGCGCGTGGTTTATCGGATGCGACGATTACGCATGGATGGACCCGCAGGCGCAGAGCTACACATACTCGGGCCTCAACGATCTGGACGACAGAACCTATTCGCCCGACGGCGTCGGGTACCTTGCGGTGAGCCCGGAGGGCAAGAAACTTCTGCACGTCGAGGGTTCGCCCTACGAGATGGGATACCAGCACGGGTACCTCTGCGCCGAGGGCGTGTACCACATGGCCTCGGTGGAATTCTGGGGCGGCCTCCTGATCCATATGCTCGAGCTCGATGTTACAGTCGAACAGCTCGTTGCCCTCATCGGCGGAGAAGACGGCGTGCAGTTTCTCGTCGATCTTCTCTATCTTCCCGTGAACAAGGCTGTCAGGGACGGGGACGTGCCGGAAGAATTTATTGAGGAAGTTGAAGGCATCGTGGACGGGGCGAACGACGCCGGATACCCGGTCGAGTATAAAAGCGTGATGATGAACAACATGGCCTTCGACGCAATCCTGGGGCTCGGATACCCGATCGTCGCTCCCCTGATACCTCTGGCGATTCCGTTCATGCAGGTGCCTCACGCGTGCAACGCTTTCGTCGCCACAGGCGGGGCCACCGTCGACGGCAGGACCCTCATGGGAAGGGACTTCATGTTCGCGAACGGGGCCTACTACAAGTACGGGCTCATGATCGAATATGTGCCAGACTCCGGCAACCGCCTCGTGAGCGTCATGGCGCCGTCCTTCGTGGGAACAGCCGCAGGCATGAACGACAAGGGCATCGGGATCGGCATTGACATGGTCCCATCGGCGAACTGCAACGAAAACAGGCTCGGGATGGGCGGCCTGCTCATCAACCGGTACGTGCTCCAGTACGCGAACGAGCTCAGCGAGGGCGTGGCCATTCTCACGAAGAAAAGACTCGGCGTATCCTGGCTGTTCCCCATCGCCGACGGACTGGGAGAGCAGACCGGCGGAGCGACCGTCGAAGTTTCGGCAAACATGAAACGGGTCAGGTTCGACGATTACATCCAGCCGTCGTGGTCTAAATCGTTCGGCATCCCGTCACAGATCGAGACAAAGGAAGACCTGATCGTGACCACGAACCATTACCTGAATCCGTATATGTATCTCACCCTGGGAGGGGCCATACCTGATTCGACATGGCGCTACGAGACGCTGACAGATCTGTGCCTTGAAAAATACGGCGAGATAGACAATGATACCGCCCGGGTTCTCATCGACTTCCTGCATCCGCCGAATTACGGATACTACGGAGACGACACGGACCAGCCGGTGGAATCGTCGATATCGATGTTCGATCTCACCAACCTGGAGGCCTCGGGCCTGTACGGCCTGTATTCGGATCCGTGGGCGGTGTTCAAGTTCTGACTCAATCGATCAGGAGCTTGTTGATGGGGATGAGCTTGAACAGCCGCCATTCCCTGATCTTGCACACGTCGATCCTGAAGAACATGATCACGCTCGGGAACAGGACCAGGTTCGACAGCGTGGATATGATGAGCACCGCGCACACCAGTAGGCCGCTGCGGAACACGGGCATAAAGCTCGAAAAGATGAGCACCGCGGCGCCAAGGCTGTTCGCCAGCGACGTATACACTATCGCGAGGCCGGTCTCATGGTGTGTTTCGGTGATCGCCGTCGCGAGCGGCAGCCCTTCGAGGCTTTTCTTGCGCAGCGTGTTCAGTATGTGACACGCATCGTCGATTCCGATACCGATCGCGATCGGCGAAATCAGCGCCTCGGTCATCCCGAACGGGATCCCGTACCATCCCATGAAGCCGAATATCCAGACGATCGAAGTGACCATAGGCACCAGCACCACGAGTCCTGTTTCCGGGCTCCTGAAAAGTAAAAACATGATAATCCCGATGGATATGATGCCGGAGATGATGCCCTGGATCTGGGCCTGGTTGATGTACTTGGCGAGTATGACGAAGTTTATGGTGCCGCCGGTTATATAATATGTATACCCTTTCGGGTTCGGCTTTGAGTCGAGGTATTCCCGTACATGGTTGAGAGTCGTCTCGATCTTGCTCGTGCTCATGAGCTCGCCGCGCAGGGTCCCCATGCGCATGTACAGCACGGTCTTGGTGTAGTCCGGACTCATGGT
>ERZ795055.3659-NODE-3659-length-11114-cov-5.530699_pt1 | contig 11114 bp, 17 predicted proteins | sample MGYA00375139_ERZ795055 | MGnify/ENA primary metagenome ERZ795055 (study PRJEB30184, sample SAMN05720283) | anaerobic digester metagenome | isolation source: active sludge of municipal wastewater-treating anaerobic digesters | place: USA | collected 2015-01-23 ...
ACCCGTTTCAGGATTTCCAATCAATTCCGGTACCCGTATCGATGAGAAACAATACAAAAAAGGGATCGAATTACACTGCTCCCCGCAAACATAAACCTCAAAAACATTAACCATGATAAAATTTCTGTTAGTTATTGTACTGTTGTGCACCGCAGGTAGCTTCGCTGATGCCGGCGCAAACCCATGGTTCAAAAGGACCGAACACAAACCAATAAGGAAAATGAGCCGACGCCAGGTGCACGAAGCACAGTTGGGGCGCCCCCTCTACGAACGCCACAACGGCAAAGTGCAGAAGAATACCCACACCCAATGGGGATCGGCAAATAAGCCTTACTATTATAACCAGTGGGCTGTTAATAAGAAAGAGACCCGCAAACCAATTTTTGGAAACAAATAATGGAAGAAATATTGTTTTTTATTCTGCTCCTTCTTGCAGTGAACTACATGTTCACCAACATGATCTTTACCTGGATCGATGGGCTTTCTGCCCGTAAACGCAGAAAATTGAACCGTCAAAATCGTTAAAACCTATGATCATCGTTATTCTATTGCTGTCTTTTGTGCTGCTTTTTTCTGTGATTTTTATGCAGTACATCGAGATAAAAGACCTGAAGAACACAATTGCGCATCAAAAAGATATCATTGGCGCGTTACGGCGGAGAATTGTGATTTTAGAGGAAAGGAGAGGCGAGCTTTCGGCGATGCTTTATTGTGCAAAAAAACAATCAACAGCTAAACACGATGTGGACAAAACTGAATCAACCTGTTAATTACGACACCCGCCCAATCGAATTCGTAAAAAGATTGATCAGAATTCAGAAGGGGATCAGTGCGAAAACCAGGTTTGTACGCACTGACCAGGCGCTTGTCGATAAGTGTATTTCGCACCTCAGGCCCCTTGTCGAAAACAACCGGTATAACAAAAGCCAGGCTTACCGGTTCTGGCAAAACTACAGGTGGCAAATACGCACCATCATCCCAGGGAGGAGATATCCCGGATTCACGAAGCTGATCCGAGAATTCGAGGACATAGACCAGACCGAATTGTGGAGGTCGTTATCTGATGCTTTGAAATGAATATTTTTTTAAAAGGATAAATTGAAATGAAAAATAAATTTAAAATATCAACAAAAGAATATTTTAAAAATTACTATTCTAAGAATAAAGAGAAAATTGCTCAGAAAACAAAAGAGTATTATAAAAATAACAAAGAGAAAATTGATCAGCTGAGAAGAGAATACCGGCAAAATAACAAAGAAAAAATTAATCAGCTGAAAAGAGAATACCGGCAAAATAACAAAGAAAAAATTGCTCAGCAGAACAGAGAATACCGGCAAAATAACAAAGAAAAAATTAATCAGCTGAAAAGAGAATACCGGCAAAATAACAAAGAAAAAATTGCTCAGCAGAACAGAGAATACCGGCAAAATAACAAAGAAAAAATTAATCAGCTGAAAAGAGAATACCGGCAAAATAACAAAGATAAGCTAAGAACTAAAGCAAAAATTTATTATAAATCTATCAAAGATGAAAAAGGAATCGCGTATTATAAAATTTTAGCTCATAAAAAAAATTATTATTTATATCATAAAAATAATATCAATCTTAAACGGAGAAAAAAAAGAAAGATATATCGCGGTTTTATAAGTAAAAACCTTACTAATACTTATTTAAAGAGTTTAATTATGAGGAGATCCATTCTAAAAGGACAGGATATACCAATCACATTTTTAAATGCTTACAGAGAAGTAATTAGATGCAAAAGATATGCTAAATTATTAACCAAAAACAATAATAAAAATGAGAAAGATTAACAATGCAGAAGACTTAAGACTCGAAGTCATAGACATCTTCAGTGAAACACGAGATGGAAAAATGGGAGTCAAAGAATTGAAAGAATATGCCAATGCCGCAGGTAAAATTATGCAAACAGCAAAACTTCAACTTGAATACAATGTGTACATGAAAAGTGGATCAGTAATTGATTTCCTGGCATGTTCAGAACAACCTGAAGAGCAGGAAGAAAACATAAAAAAGAAAAGCGACAAATCCTGAATTTTAGAAATCGCTTTCCGACTCCATGTAATTAAATAATCGAATGGAACTTCAATCGGCCATAAAAGAACTCGACCGCCTGGTGGCATGGGGTTTTTCGAACGGAAAAATCAACGGCAAACTACTTACCGGTTTCCAGGGAGTGATAAAAGGCCTGCTCGAAATTGACGATCAGGTAAAAGTTGCTCCTGACGAAATATCTTCGCGTGTGGCAGCCGAACTTACTTCGTTGCGTTTTATTTCAAAAGCCACCGGGCTTACTCCAAAAGCAGTGCAGAAGATTTCTGAACTCGACACCGATTTCCTCGAGTGGTACACTGCCAACGGGCAAACCATTTCCTCCAATCTCGATTTTCAGGTAATGATTGCCATAAAACGCTCTTTCGATAATAAGGTAAGCATCGACCTCGCAAACATAAGATACTATGCAAGGCTCAAAAAGATGGACACCGAACGCGGCGACGATAAAATGAAACCCTGGCTGAAATTCTTTTACGAACTATGCCCGCACCTCCATACCTGGTTCAAACTTATTGATAAGGGAGAACCGGTTAACGAAATGCAGGCGAATAATGAATTGTATAAATACCACTTATGGAGCTCTCAAGCCTGAACCTGACACCACGCGAACCGTCGCCCGCCACCGGTCGTGTTGCCGACTGGAAAAAATATAAGGAGGAAACCGGACGCGACTTCATTCTCGATGAAGCCGACCGCGTAATGAACCGCGCCGGCGACGATCCGGAAATAAAACAGGGGGCTTATCAGTACATTGTCGGGCTTATTTTAGAGTATCCGAAACCATACCAGCACGATTTCTATATCAAGGCGCTTGGAAGGCGTTTCAAACCCGTAAAACACTGGAAAGACGAATATGCCACACAGTGCAAGGAACGCGAAGAAACAGCCGAAATGCAGCAGGCTCCTTCGGACGATGCCGACACCAGCACCCTCGAAACATACGGCTTTTATACCGAAGACAACAAGTACTGGTTTGCAACTAACCAGGGCTTTCAGGAGGGAACCAACTTTGTTCTTGAGCCGCTTTTTCACATCTATTCAAGCACCAACAACAGGCGGCTTATCAGGGTCACGAACGAGTACAACATTTCCATACTTTGCGATATCCCTTCCGATGCCATGGTTTCGGTCGAAAAGTTTCAGAGTTTCCTTTATTCCGAAGGGAATTACCTTATTTTCATCAACAACAACCTTTTCAAAAAGCTGCTCCGATATGTTGGAAACAAATTCCCGAAATGTTTCGAGATAAAAACTTTTGGTTGGCAGCCAGAAGGTTTTTGGGCTTATGCCGACGGCATTTACAATGGACACTGGCAGCCGGTAAATAACATGGGGATTACCGCACACGCGGGTAAAAATTATTTTTCGCCTGCCTTTAGCGAAGTATATAACCAACTCCGTGTCGACGACGATGTGTACGAGAACGACCGCCGTTTTGTGTACCGACCATCGAATGTAACGATCACCGAATGGTCGCGCCTTATCCAACGTGTATATGCTACCAACCATAACGGTCAGTACGGGATTGCTTTTTTATGCGCTTCGGTATACCGGTCAACCATTTACAACCTGTACAAAATTTTCCCGCACCTGTTTCTTCATGGTGAAAAAGGATCTGGAAAGTCGCAGTTAGGATGGTCATTGTCGAATGTATTCCTGTACGGATCCCCACCTTTTAACCTTTCGGCTGGTACCGACGTAGCTTTCTTCCGTTCGCTTTCGTTTGGCCGCGATGTTGTAAAGTGGTTTGACGAATACACCGACGCCATCGAAGAAAAGCGCTTTCAGGCATTGAAATCGGCTTTCGATGGGGTGGGCCGCGAGAAAGGGAAAATGAGCAAGGACAGCCGCACCGAAAGCGATAAAATAAATTCGGCCTGCGTTATCAGCGGTCAGTACCTTCCGCAGCGCGACGACAATTCGTTGTACACCCGCTCTATTATCCGCTTTTTTGTGAAACCAAAAAACGGATATTCGCGTGAAGAAATCGACGACTTTGAACAGCTCAAGCGCATAGAGGAAGAGGGGCTTAGTCAAATTGTAACTACCCTTCTCGATCATCGCGAAACAGTTGAAAAAAAGTTTGCCCGCACTTTCAGCGATATGCTTGAATATTACAAAGAGCAGCTTATTATCCGGTCGATACAACTCGACGACCGCATCCTTAGAAATTATACCTATATGGCTTCCATTGTTTGGATATTTCAGAAGGAAACCACGGTTGAACTTTCCATAAATCCTGAAATTTTCCGCGAAATGTGCCTCCAGGATGCCATTGAGCAGAGCGACAAAGTTACAAGCTCTGATGCACTCGGAACCTTCTGGAAAATTCTTTCCGGATTGATACAGGAAAAACAACTCACCGAATCAGATTACGATCTTAAGGAAAAGTTGGATGAAACACGTATCAGCCGAAGCGATGGAGAACGGAAGCTTATAGAGATTAATTTTAATTCACCAACCCGTATAATCTACATCGACTTTAACCAGGTGCATATCAAATATATGGATCAACACCGCAAAATTTTTGGGGTAACAGGACTCAACGGTCAAACAATGATGGACTACACACATAACCATTGGAGCTATCTCGGGCTTAAGGGATCGCATTATTTTTCGGGAGGTAACGGAAAACGCACCAGCGCTCATATGTTCAACTACGATTTACTCGTAGAAAGGGGATCGATGCCTGAATTATTCAAAGCTTTTCGTACTGAAGAAATCGATACTGAAGAAATTAATCCCGATAACCGTATTACGTCAAGCCAATCTGATAAACAAACCGGAATACCCTTTTAATGATATTGTACAAAATTATATTGAAAAAATGCTCTAACTGCAATATGTATGGCAAGTGCAAATATGAATATTGGTTTAAACACGAAAAGATCAACAGTTGTCCCGATTATAAGCCAAAACGATAAAAATTATAAATCAAAAATTTAAAAATCATGAGCACAATTTCAACAAAAATCAACCTGACGCAATTCAAACATGCTATCAGAAAAATGCAAGGACGCAGTGGAATGATGGATTGTCTTGTCATCCCCATTGATGAAAATAATTTTGTAAGGGGTGAAAAAGGTATTTACCTCAATTTGATCGGCTATGAGCTAAAAGAAAAAAAAGACAATCAAACACATCTGGTAAAGCAAAGTTTTTCAAAAGAGGAATATGCCAGTATGTCACAATCTAAAAAAGATGCATTACCAATTGTTGGGAACCATGTTGTATGGAGTTCCAGGGAGCCCGAACCGGTTCGCATAGAGTTGAAAGATCCGCTTGTTTTTCGAGGTGAAGAGAAGGATGATCTGCCGTTCTGATAAAAAAAAAGAGGTAAAACCAAAAAAAACGCAAAAAATTAAATTTTTAAAGGCAAACACAAAAACCTGTTCTGAGGTTCTGAGGTTCTGAGAAATTAACTTAATAAATTAAATATTAATACTTTATAAATATAATAATACTAATAAAAAGTAAGACTGTAAGATTATCAGAACATCAGAACATCAGAACACGAAATACATATATTGCTACAAAAATGATTTTTTTTAAATTTTTTAATTAAACACGATCTGTTATGACACCTTATATTTTTCCTGGAATGATTGAAATTGACGATGCCGTCTCATTCGTATTTGGTGTTGAAAAAAAAATGTTGAAGGAACGAACCCGGAAAATGGAGGTGGTGCAGGCCCGCCAGGTGGCCATGCGCTGGCGGAAGATGAATACAAAACAATCGCTTCAGCAAATTGCTGAAGAATACGGCGATTTCGACCATGCCACTGTTGTTCATGCCACAAAAACCATCAACAATTTTATAAAAATTTATCCGGAATGGCGGGAGAAGGTTGCTATGGTGGAGAACATGTTGCCAAAGTGTGAAAATAATTGACTATGGAGATGATCACCTATAAAGGAAAGAAATACAAGAATTTTACCTCTGTTCAGCTTGAACAGATAGAACGCGATTATACTGATACGAAAACCTCCATTTTGGCTGAAAGTACAGGGTTGACAGTTGAATCGGTTTACTGGGCCGCCGTCAGATTGGGTGTAAAAAAGAGCAAAGCTTACATTTCTTCCATGGCATCTGAAAAATTCAGAAAACATGGATTTATTACAAGGTTCAGAAAAGGGCAGACTCCATGGAATAAAGGAATAAAAGGCATAACCGCAGTATGAAAAAGAAAGAAACATTATTTGACATCCTTCTGAAAGTATCAGAATTGAGAATGGACATTGAAACCGCAGAAAAGCGAATATTGCGGTTATTTAATGTTAGCGTTGCGAAGCGAAAGGTTTGTCCGCAGTGTAAAAGAGAGTTTGACCATACAGAAGTGCCAAGTGGAATTTTTTGTTGCTATGCCTGTGAATATGGATATTAGGGCAAACTTAACGCTAACGGCTCGGGTGTATGACGAGCGAACAGCGGGGTTTTGCTGAAAGCAAAGCCGCAAAGCTGGAGCCGTCATATCCCGCTGGTCGTTCGTCATAAACCTTGTTATGTGCACATAAGACCAGTAAAGGAATGCGAAAGATGAACTATCAAGATACAACACACTTTGAACGGGCTACGATGCCGAAATTACCGATACAACCTTTATTGGTTTTATGCGGTGTGTGCGCCCTGCATGAGCAGCGCGCACACTTGTTGTAAGCTCTTGAAAAAGTTCAAAAATACAAATAAACTTTTGATAAGGAGTAAACAGCAAGTGTGTATTTTTCCTGAGGGTGCCCCGCCCGGAAGAACATCTGTTTCGGACGGGAAGTCCCTTATACGCCGGGGTAACGCCCGGAAGTATTAGCAAGCCGCAAGGTGGTTAGGGGTGACCCTTGCACTGAAGGAAGCGGGACTGCAAAATCCGGTATTGACGAACAGGAACGGCATATGAGGCTAATGAATGAGGATAAGCAAGCACACCTTTGCAACGTCCTAAGATTTAAAAATCATCCATTAGTAGATGCTGCAGGCATTGGAGGAAGGAAGAAGCTCTTACCAGGGGAGGTCTTGACGAAAGTCAAGAAGTCAGCAGAGGTCATAGTAGTTACAGAAAATGAGCAAACACCCGAAAAGAATGGGTTGAAGTTTGAGGTCTCACGGAGTAACGAAGGGCTGAACATTAAGATGTCCTAAATTAGGTATGGATTTGTATAAAACAATAGCCACACCATAAGCGGGACAGAGCAAAAGAAGTAAGTAGAATGAGATGATTGAACAAGTATTGAACCGTAGAAACGTAATGCGGGCTTACCGTCAGGTAGTGACGAACAAAGGTTCGGCAGGTGTGGATGGTATGCCGGTAAAAGAACTGTACGAATACCTGACTAAAAACAGGGAACGTATTGAAACCGAATTACGTCAGGGGAAATACCTGCCACAAGCCATCTTAGGGGTAGAGATACCCAAGAGCAACGGGAAAACACGCCTTTTGGGCATTCCCACAGCTATCGACCGGCTATTGCAACAAGCGGTAGGACAAGTAATCGCCATTAAATTTGAGATGGATTTTGAGGATTACAGTTACGGTTTCCGACCCAATCGCAACGCCCAGCAAGCGGTACTGAAATCACAGGAATACATCAATTCTGGTTATCAGCACATTGTTGATATAGACCTGAAAAGCTTCTTTGATGAAGTTGACCACTGTATTCTGTTGCAGTTGCTATACCGCAAGATAAAATGCCCGCTCACGCTACGCCTGATCCGCAAATGGCTGAGAGCTCCTATTTTAATAAATGGGAAACTGGTCAAGCGCAGAAAAGGTGTACCACAGGGAAGTCCTCTTAGCCCGTTGCTGTCCAACATCATTCTGAATGAGTTGGATAAGGAGCTGGAAAAGCAAGGACTCCGCTATGTCCGTTATGCAGACGACTTTAGTATTTACACTAAAAGTAATTATGCCGCCCGAAAGATTGGTAACAATATCTATTTGTTTTTAAAGAACAAGTTAAAGTTGCCCATAAACCGGGAGAAAAGCGGGATACGCAAACCTGTTAACTTTACGATATTGGGCTACGGATTCGTACCCACATACGTAAAGGGAGAGAAAGGCAAATACCAGTTGGTGGTAAGCGAAAAAAGCTGGAAATCACTCAAAGAGAAACTGAAAATCATCACCCGAAAAACCACTCCGATGAGCTTTGATGAGCGCATCCTGAAACTCAAACAAACCTCCCAAGGTTGGCTCAATTACTTCCGAATGGCAAGTATTCAGGGCAAACTGAAAGAGTTGGACGGGTGGCTGCGCAATCGGCTTAGGTATTGCATCTGGCATCACTGGAAGAAACCTGAGCGGAAAAGGAAAAACCTGATTCGGTTGGGTGTCGATCCAGACCATGCTTATCAATGGAGCAGAACCCGGATGGGAGGATGGGCAACTGCGCAAAGTCCTATTTTGGTTACTACCATCACCCTGGAACGGTTGCGGAAAAGAGGTTATGAGGCGTTGCTAACGTATTACGAGAAAGTTGCTCCACATCTTAATGAACCGCTGTATACGAGAACCGTACGTACAGTGGTGTGAGAGGCGCTCCCCGTCAGTCTCGGCTGGCGGGGCCGTCTACTCGATTAGTGGATGCCCTTATTTAATTATTCATTCAAAAACTTAAATAACAGATGAGAGAAATAAAGTTTAGAGCAAAAATTAAAGGACACATCGGATTTGTTTATGGTGTTCCCCACAATGTTTATGAGGATAAAGATTTTCAAAACAAATGGTTTGATAGTATTCAATATTGCGAAGGTGGCGAATTTTTAAAGGAATATATCGAAGAAAACACACTTGCACAATATACTGGAATCAAAGACTATTCAGATAAAGAAATTTACGAGGGCGATATACTTTCCCCAATTTCTTCAGAGGGCTATCCGTATTTAGTTAAGTTTGATGAAGGTGAATTTTGCTTATATTCAAAAATTGGTCGCTGGGGTTCAATTTCAAAAATGCGTCCAACGTGCGATAAATTGAACATTAAAATAAATGTAATTGGTAATATCTACGAAAATCCTGAATTATGGCAGGATGCTTCTTAGGGTTGCCGGTAACGGTCGGCAATATGATGGGTTGCCGACTTAAAAGAACGAATCTATCAGCATAGTAGTAATTTATTAAAAGTAGAAAAAATGAAAAATTCTGAAACTTGGCAATCCATTATATTGCTTGTTGTGCAACGCACTTTAGCTTTCCCATTCTTTTTTGGAATCGCTTTTGTCGGGGCATTAATAATGTTTACAAAATGGATAATCAATTTCATTCGCTTTGGTGGAGAATCAATCGCATACACCGATAAAATGAACAGGAAAACAATACAAGACGTATTTGTCAAATTAAACGAAATGCAACAACGTGAGCAATCTTAGTATAGGGATCGAGAATTTAATTTTTTAAATTATGAAAAAATATATCGCAAAAAAATTAGTCATTATTGCTAATCGGATTCTTATTAAAGTACTAAAGATGTACAAAGTAAAAATGATCGAAGGAGTTGGCGAAGTTAACGGGATTTCTTATTCTCTTCGTTTTAAAAAATTAAATGAAGATACCGTAAGCGAAGCGGAGGCACGGAGCGAGCGTAATTAACCTGAACGGCTCGGGTGTATGACGAGCGAACAGCGGGGTTTTGCTGAAAGCAAAGCCGCAAAGCTGGAGCCGTCATATCCCGCTGGTCGTTCGTCATAAACCTTGTTATGTGCTGTCCGTTAATAAATGATATACAGATGATTGAAATAATAAAGAACGAACAAGCGGGTTACACCCGAGCCGTTGATGCGCAATCGCAAGACCGGGAGTGCGAAGCACGGAGGGATTGCAGAGGCGTTAGCCGGATTGCGCATCAACGGACGGTGGTATATTATCGAAAACCAACCACCGCCGCCAGTTCAGGGATATTCCGCTTAATGGTTTTTGGAATATACCACATGTTACAAATCTGGTGCGGGAAACACCACAAAATTTAATTAAATGAACGAACGTAAAAAAAGAAAAAAAGGGGAGGGTTTTTAATGGAAGTCTTATTAGCATATTCAGGAGGAAAAGACAGCCAGGCATGTTTAATATGGGCTGTAAAAAAATATGGTGCAAAGAACATTGAAGCTGTTTTTTGCGATACAGGATGGGAAAACCCCATCACCTACAAACATATTGAATCAACGACTAAAGATTTAGGCGTTAAGTTGGTTACAGTTAAAAGTAAAAAGTTTAACGGCATGGTTGATTTAGCCGAAAAGAAAAAAAGGTTTCCAAGCACACAAGCCAGGTTCTGTACTTCTGAATTAAAATCAATCCCGTTTATTGATTACGTTTTGAAACAAAAAGACCACTTATTGATAATTCAGGGAATTAGGGCGCAAGAGAGTTACAACCGAAGCCAGATGCAAAAACAATGTAGGTATTTCAAATACTATTTTGAGCCATACAACGATAAATGGAAAACCCACACATACAGGAAAAAAGACATTATTAAGTGGTGTGAAAAGTATTCAGACGACATTTTGCGCCCTGTTTTTGATTGGAGTGGACAGGAAGTTATTGATTACATTGTTGACAACGGACAGGAACCAAATCCACTTTACAGACAGGGATTTAAAAGAGTTGGTTGTTTCCCCTGCATTATGAGCGGACATAAAGAAGTTTACGAAATATTGAAAAGATACCCGGAGCGATTCAATGAGATAATTGAGCATGAAAATCGTATTGGTTCCAGCTTTTTTAAAATTGATTTCGTTCCTGACTATGCTCAAACTGGTTTTGATGAAAAATCAGGAAAGAAATACACTACTGGCGAAGATGTAAGGAGATATTTAGAAGCTAAAAATCAAACGTTGGATTTATTTGCTGACGATAGCCCTATTTCATGTTCAAGTTATTATCACTTATGCGAATAAATCCAAACAATTTTGAAAAAAATTGAAGTGCGTGGGCTTTTTTCTTTTTTGGATTTACGCACGAACCAATCATTGAAAAACGTCCGTAGCACTTGTTTGTAACGGCTCGGGTGTATGACGAGCGAACAGCGGGGTTTTGCTGAAAGCAAAGCCG
>ERZ795055.3664-NODE-3664-length-11105-cov-3.463439_pt1 | contig 11105 bp, 3 predicted proteins | sample MGYA00375139_ERZ795055 | MGnify/ENA primary metagenome ERZ795055 (study PRJEB30184, sample SAMN05720283) | anaerobic digester metagenome | isolation source: active sludge of municipal wastewater-treating anaerobic digesters | place: USA | collected 2015-01-23 ...
AAAAACCTCTATGTCGACGTGATGAAGAAGCTGGCCAACCGCTACTTCATTAAAACGGAATACATCAACGCCGCGCTCTTGTACCGCGAGATTGTGCGGCTGTCGGCTGATGCCGAGCAGAACATCGAGTTCGTGCAACGCATCTACGATTCGGTGCGCAATATGTCGCGCGCCAATCCGAAACGCTACGCCCATGCGTCCGAAGACGTAGACGCCATCGTGAAAACGCTGGCGCGTTTTGAAAACCACCTGAAATTCAAACAGGAAGAAAAGGAACAGCTGGAACAGGACTTCGAAGTCCGGGCCCGCGACTTGGCCACGCGTTTGCATGTTGAAGCGCAGAAAAAAGGGGACAAAGAGTCGGCCATCGTGGCCGCGGAGGCCTATCGTAAGTACTTGTCTTTGTTCCAGAATGCGAAAGAGCGCAAGGCCATCCAGGGGAACCGAGCTGAGGCGTTGTACCAGAGCAACAACTACCTGGACGCGGCGCTTCAGTACGAAGAGATTGCTCGCGAAATGCCCGAAGGCAGCGAGCGGGGCGACATGGTCTACAACGCCATTGTCTCGTTCCACAAGTCGCTGGACGAGGACTCGCAGTATCGCGCCAAGCACCCGACCAGGCCGGGATTGCTGAATAAATTGGCTCTCTTACGTTCGCGCGAGGGGTTGAAACAGCTGGGCTCATACTATGTCCGTACCTGGCCCAAGAGCGACAAGACTCCGAACGTCAAGTTCAACATCGCCAAGATGTATTACCAACAGGGCGAGTATGAGCGGGCCTCGGAGCTGTTTGCGACGTTCGTGAAGGAGTATCCGACCCACAAGGATTTGACCACCGCCGGCAACTTGGCGCTCGATTCATTGCACAAGCTCGACAAGTACGAGGAACTGGCGGCGTTGGCGCAGACCTTTGTCGACAACAAAGAGATTACCGACGCCCGCTTCAAAAATGAAGTCGCAGTGATCGCCGACCGCGCCCGCAAGCGCAAGGTGGAGTTTACGGTGCTGTCCACCGCGGAGGGCGAGTTTTCCGAGAAAATGCTCTCCGAATGGGAGAAGCACAAAGGAACCCAAGAGGGCGAGCAGTACCTCTACACGGCCTTCGTCAAGTACAAGGGAGAGGGGAACATTGCCGGCGTCTTCGACTTTGGTGGTCGCATCATTGGTGCCTATCCGGAGTCGAAGGTGATCCCCGAAGTCATCACGACGATGGGTGTCTTCGCGGTGCGTGCCGCCGATTTCGAGCGTGCCGCGTTCTTCTACGAAGAGCTCTACAAGCGGTTCCCGAAGGACAAGGACGCCGAGGACACGTTGATGAAGGCGGCCGACATTCACATGCTGCTTGGGCAGTATGACGAAGCCGGTAAGGCGCTCAGGCAGCTACGTGGTTCCAAATCGCCCAGCACCCGCGAGGAGGCGCACCAGAGGTTGATGACGCTCTATCGCGACGTGGGCGATTGGGAGCAACTGGCGCGTGTGGCGCAGACGGCGTTGCAGGAGTACCGCGGCTGGGCTGGGGCCACCGCCTATTTGGGCATCGCCTACGCTGAAAGCGGCAAGGGCGAACTGGCGCAGAAGGAGCTGGTCCGCGCGGCCCAAGCGGCGCCGAAGAGCGAATTCGATCAAGAGGCTCGGGCGCGCGCGTTGTTTACTTACGGTCGGCTGTTGTACGCCGATTTCCAGGCGATTCAGGTTACGCCGACCTCGGGGTTGGAGGTGTTGCAACAGAAGCTGCAGCTGCAACAGTCCATCGAACAGGCCTATGCGGCCACGGTGCAAACGGGGGTCGGCGAATGGGCTATCGCGGCGTTGCATGAAGCCGCAACGATGTATGCTGATTTCGCCACCTTCCTGCAAAAGGCGCCGATTCCAGATGGTTTATCGGCCGCCGACCGCAAGGCCTACGAAGGCGAGCTCAAGGGAATCGTCGACAAGGCGCTGGCAGATGCCAAGGAAACCGCGCAGACCTGCGCCAGCAAGGCTGAGCAGCTCAAAATCTTCACCTCGCACGCTTCCGCTTGCATCACTGGCGGGCAGCCTACCATTGCCGGGGAGACGCGTCGGCGCCGGGCCGACGTGACCGGAGATGAAGCGTATCAACAGGACCTCCAGAAGCTACAGCAGCAATTGGCCAAGAAACCTGAGGATTTGGTCGCCTTGGAGCAACTGGCGCGGCGCTCGATGCAGGTGGGCGATTACCATCTGGCCAAGCTCGTGTTGTCCAAGGCGATAGAGGTCGATCCGAAGAATGCCACGCTGCAAAACCTACTGGGCGTCGCCTCTTGGCAGATCGGTGAGGTGGCCGCAGCCTATGTCGCGTTGGACGGCGCGGCGAAACGTAAGCTGCCGCAAGCGATGGCCAATCTGGCGGCGTTGTTTAATGACTACGGCTATGAGCGGCAGTCGAAGCAGCTGGCGGGAGCGTTGGGCTCGTTGTCCAGCCTCGATCTGACGGCAGTGGATCTGCATCCGAGCGTGGGCCGATTGGTGGCTGAGACGACCGGTGCGCCGACCCCGGTGCCGGGAACATGAGGAACGCGCGCATGCGAAGCATCGTTTTGCTGCTTTGGGTAGGTGCCGGGGCCGCCTGTGGGCCGCTGCGCTATTCGATCGATCGCGACATGCTTCGCGACATCACCATCGAGAACAAACTCCTCTTGTTCGACGCCGAAAATGACGTCAGCATCGCGGTGGACGAGAAGGAGTCGATTCAACGCGAAATTCAAGCGATCAAGCAAGACATCCAGGACGCCAACGCCGAGCGTCGAGAGGCGCGCAGTGATGCGACGCGGTGGGCGACCAAAGGAGATGCGGCCAAGGAGCAGGTGGCCACAGCCGCGATCGATGTCTATGGCCTGAAGACTGACTATCTGGAGGATCAGCTGGGCTATCTGCGCGCCAAGCTGCGTGCGCAAGATGAGTTGATTCTGGTGGCGTGGGCCAAGTACGAGTTGGCCAAGGCCAAGCTCGCCAAAGCCAACAACGTGCGCGGCTCTGAGGACGTCGAGATGGCGGACTTTGAGGCGCAGGTGGACCAAGCGGTGGAGCGGGCCAAGGCGCGATTCGAAGCGCTCGCTGCCACGGCTCAAGAAGTTGAGACGGTGAAGAAGGTTTGGCTCGACAAGCGCAATGAGCTCGCCAAGGAGAGCGGCGGTGGCATTGGCAGCCTGTGGGCCGAGGATGGCTCCTTCTGGGGAAGCGACACCGAGTAGGCCTGGTCAGGGGTCTCACGGAGACGATGCATGCGGACGTTGGTGCTTAAGCTTTTGAGTGTCGGCGCGGCTGCCTGGATGTTGGCAGCTTCTCTGCCGGCGTTGGCGCAGGCCCCAGCTTCGGCGGGGGCCGTCTCGACCGGGGCCGCACAGCCTGTGACCGGCGCGTTGGGAGATAACACGCCCACCGACGACCCCGATCAGGTCATCAAGAACTACACCGAGCTCATTGCCAAAGAACCTGAAAACCCGACGTTCCATTATGTGATTGGCCTCGCCTATTTTCGCAAAGCGGTGCCAAACAGCGTCGTCGAGAATCGTGAGATGCTGAAGAACGCTATTCAGGCGTTCGAGAAGGCCACCAAGCTTGCGCCCGAGGATGACGACGGTTTTTATGCGTTGGCGTTGGCGTTGCGTTGGGCAGGGGATCACACTGGAGCCGCTGCCGCATTCAAAGCGGCGGCTGACCAAAATCCAAACGCACCCGAGATTGTTTTTGACCTGGGTTTCACCTACCTCGAAATGAAGCGTTATGACCGCGCGGCCGAGGCCTTTCAAAATGCCATCCGCTTGCGGCCATCGTTTGTCTCGGCGCACTTCAACTTAGGCATGGCGCTGGAGAATCAAGGGGAGGTGGACAAGGCGATCACCGAGTATCAGGCGACGTTGCGACTCGATCCGAAGTACAGCCGGGCATTTATCAACCTGGGCAAGCTGTACGCTGAGCGCGGCATGAACGACAAGGCGGTGGCCGCATTTCGGGAGGCGCTCAAAGTCGATCCGAAAGATGCCGTGGCTCACTACAACCTGGGTGTCATCTACCAGCGTCGCGGCAACCTGCAGCAGGCGGTGTCCTCCTACAACGATGCGATCGCCGCCGACCCGAAACATGCTGAGGCTCTGAACAACTTGGGGGTGGTTTATGATCGGATGGGCGAGATCACCAAGACGGCCGACTTGTTCAAACGGGCTGTGGAGGCCAACCCCACCTTTACCGATGCGTTGTTCAACTTGGGGCTCGTCTATTACAAGAACCACCAGGTGGACCAGGCGCTGAAGGCTTTTCAAGATTTGGTCAAGATTGACCCCAATCACCGCGAAGCACAGGTGCAGATGGGCGAGATCTACTATCAGCGCGGCAACGTCGAGAAGGCCATCGGCTCATTTAAAAAGGCCCTCGCTGAGCAACCCGAAGATGCCGTGACCTTTCGGCGCTTGGGCCTTACCCACATGAAGGCCGGGCAGTTTGCCGACGCGGTGGAAGCGTTCGAAAAGGCCACAAGCATCGATCCGCGCGACCCCGAAGGGCATCACTTGTTGGGGCAGGCCTATGCGGGCCGACGTGATTGGCAGCGCGCCATTGAGTCGTATGAAAGCAGCCTTGATTTGGACAGCAAGGCAGCGATGACGCGGGTGCATTTAGGCGAGGCGCTCTTGGCGTGGGGCAATTCGGCGCGAGCCGTGCGCGAGTTTGAGCTGGCCGTGGAGCTGGCGCCCGAGGCTCCGGAGGCTTGGGCAGGTTTGGGGAAGCTTAACTTGCGACGCGGGAAGCTCACCGAGGCCGAAACCAACCTCAAGAAGGCCCTGGAGTTGCGTGCGTCGTACGCCGACGCGCAGGTGTCGTTGGGCCAAGTTTACTTTGCCCAAGGTAAGAAGGACGCCGAGTTGGCCGCCTATCGCGCAGCGCTGACTGCCGATCAGAACCATGCCGAAGCGCACATGTACTTGGGGTTAGCGTTGTACAACTCGGGTGACACCAAGGCCGCCATTCGCCACTACGAGCAAGCGGTGTCCAGCGACCCGCGGCTTGCAAAGGCTTATTATTACGCGGGTTTTGGTTACTACAAGGCGGGCCAAAACGACGCTGCGATGCGCGCGTTTGCCGAGGCCACCAAGGTCGATCCGACCTACAGTGAGGCATTTTTTCAGTTGGGTAAGCTGCTTGAGAAAGCAGGGCGCAAGAACGACGCGATTGCGGCGTACCGGGGCGCGGTGAAAGCTAAAGCCGACAACCAGGAAGCTGCTTTGGCGCTCGAACGCTTGGCGCCATCGGCGCTGAATCCCGCACCCGGCGCCAACAAGTAGATAAACCGAACTCGACGCGTCTGCGAACCGTCGCGTAAGCCGCCCCCCGGTTGGGGAGCGGCTCGATAGTGGGTTAGCTGCCTACGGCTTTGGGATCCGCGTGCTGGCGCTCACCAGTGCGTCCACCGCCGCGTCCGCGGTACCACTCTGGCTGATGGCGCTACGCACCGCCTCGCTGGCCGGTAGGGTCGAGTTGGCGACCTGTGCGGTACTGACAGGGGCTTGCACGGCGGCGCTCACCTGCCCCAGACCGCGACCACTGGCGATGCCGCCACTGACAGGCGCCGAGACTCCGGAGAGAGCCGATTCCACGGGAGTGCCTGCAACGGGCGCCGCTGCCGGCGCTTGGATCGTCGCGGCACGGGTGCTTGATCCTGCCGACTCAAGCACGGGTGCCTGCACAACCGCACCACCTCGACCGGCTCCGACGGCGCCGCCAGGAGCACCCGAGGCGGTGGGAACGGTGTCTACAGCTCTTCCAGGGTTACTTGGAGCCTGTGCATCAACGATGCGCGTGCCTGGGGAGGGTGTCGTCGGGGCGCCCGGTGTAGGCGTCGTCACGCCACCTCGACCCGAGCCGATGCCGCCCCCAGGAGTTCCGGGCGTCGTCGTAGTTCCCGGCGGCGTCGTCGTGGTTCCCGGCGGCGTTGTCGTGGTTCCCGGCGGCGTTGTCGTGGTTCCCGGCGGCGTTGTCGGTGTCGTCGGATCCGTCGGGTCCGTCGGTTTGGTCGGCTCCTGCGGTTTCTCCGGTTCCTTGGTCTTTTCTGCCTTTTTGCGGGCATTCCACGAGATCAAGAGCAACAGGATCTGCAGCGCCGTGATCACGTAGTGGGTGATGCGGCGGTTATTCAGCTTGATCTTGCCGTCGGGTTGGACCTCGTGACGCGTAAAGGCAACGTCAAAGGTGGGCGCTTTGCCCCAATGGATCTCCTGGTTGGCCTTTACCGGAATGGCGGGCTGTGACGGGCTTGCCACCTGCGTGGGCTTCATCACCTGCAGGAGGCAAAGGTCGTCCACGTCCTTGCGCTTGCTGCCTTTGGCGCCCGCGACGCGGCTCTGCACCGCACCGTTGGCCTCGATCGTCAGGCCGTAGCGCATCTGCGAGTTGCCCAACAACTCGCCGGTGAAGGCGAGCTTGTCGAGCAGCGCTTTGCCTTCGGCTGAGCTGAGCTTAACCTCAGCGCCACCTCTTCGGAGCGCGCGCACGCTGGGTTTCTTGCCCTTCGACAGGTCGACATCCACAGCATAGGCAACGCCAGCAGGGGTTTCGTAGGACAGCGTATGGGTGTTGCTTTGATAGTCGACGCCATGAGCGTACATCCAAACTTGTTGCTCGCCCACTTGGGCCTTGAGCTCGCGTTGGACTGCGCCCTTCACGTCGCTGGGGCGGTAGTTGGACAACACATCTTTGTCGGCAGTGGTTTGCCACTCGTCGTCGCCGATGTAGGTGACGTCGGCAAAGCTGCCTTGGATGCTGCCTGCAAACGCCGCCTGCAACGCCAAGAGGGCCTTGCCAGCAAACGGTGGGTTTTCAAAGCGGGTGAATTGCTCTGGTTTTTCCCGCACCGAGTTCAGGAACTGCGCGTAGAGTTGGTTACTGATGACCGGGTTGTCCGCGTCAAGGGGGCTTGGCTGACCCGCTGCACTTGGTTGTGCGCCCTTCATCCAACCCAGAATCAACTTTTGCTCACGAGCGTCGCTGGTGATTTCGGCCAGACGGTGTTGCACCACGGCCGGGCGCGGTTCGCTGGTGCCGGTGGTGGTGCGTTCGATGGTGACTTCTTGCCCGAGCGCGGTCACACCCTTCAAGGTGATGGTTGCGGGGTGTTCGGCTCCCGACGCGGTTTTCGCCTCACCGAGATCACAGGCAACGGCCGTCAGTTGCACCACGGTGGGTTCGCCATGTTCGCCCGCGACCGTGACGTAGCTACCCACCACGCCTGCGGCCGGATCTTGGCCCGGCTTCATGCGCTCGCTAATGGCGTTGACCATCGTCTCTAGCGGCATGCCGGTCGTGTTAAGCGGAAACACCACCTTGTCAGGGGTGAGGGTCATTTCCACCTTTTGCATCTGGTTGTCGTAGCCGACGGCGGTGACGGTGTTGTTCTCACCGCGTTTCAGCTCGTGAACCGTCACGGGTACGGCGGCGCCGGTTTTGTCTTTGAACGGCGTCTCCCAGAGCACGGGGCGACGATCGGCGGGATAAACCACCGCGTCGCTTGCAGCGGCGAGCGCCACGGCCTCACCCAGCCCCATGGTCTTCTCGTCGCGGCCAGCGAACGCGGCCGACTTGGTGTCGAGCGCGCGCGAGTAGTCCAGCGCCCCAAACTCTTTGGGCGCCTTCAAACCGCGTTTGTACCAGCCGTCATCGCTGCGGGGTGCCTGTAGGTGCCCGCTCTTGTAGTCGAGGAAAAGCTCGAAGGCGAACAGCCCAAAGCTGGCTAGGCCGCAGGCAATGCTCACCGCGGTGCCGCCCGGCACGAACAGCATCACCAAGCTGACCACAGCCAAGAAGATGGAGAGCCACGTCCATGGGTTGTCCAGCTTGAAGCGGACACCGTCTTCCTTGGCCAACTCGCCGCCAATTTGCTCGGCGAGCTTGTCGGTGACCATCGTGCAGTACTCGGTGAGGATGGCGTCGCCACGGGTCGTGAGCGACATGCCACCCATGACGCTGTGGTTCTTCTTCACCCAGTCGATAACTTGTTGTGTGCTCGGCGCATCCCCCAAGGCCTTCATCGCGTCGCGTAGGCCGTCGGCACCATCCTTACGGAATAGCACCAGGCGTGCTTCGTTCTCGGCCCCCTTTTTGTCCCACTCTTTCAGAGCCTCGGCGTTATCTTTTTTGCCGGCGGCAAACGCTTTGAACGTTGCCTGGTAGTAGGCCAGCAGCGGCTCCTTGCCGACTTCTCCGTCAGTCATCCGCGCTGCTTGTTGGGCCAATGCGATTTGGCTCTTTGGCTTGGCATCAAGGTTGGCCAGCGTCCATGGGAAGTATTGCGGGTACTTCGCGTGCAGGGCCGAAAGCTCGGTCATCTCGGCCACGGTGACGACGTTGTCGCGGAAGTTCACCGCCGACATCGCGATCTTGTTGCCAAACACCTCATTGTTCAGATGCGCCAAAATCTCGTCGGCATCTTTGCGCGTGGCGGGGGGGGCTTTGGCGTCGTTCAGCTTGGCGTACAACGCTGGCGCCAGATCGGTGACCAGAATGCCGACGTTGTAGTTGTCGAGCTTGCGGGTCGCGAGGATATTTTTGAGCTCGGCCTCGACCATCGGCCACGCCGGGCTCTGGCCAAATTTCGTGCGGGCTGGCTCCAAGCGGCTTTGGATCTCGTTGGGCGTCAACTTGACATCGCCGCGTCGCACATCGGCGACATCGCGCGCAAGCTCATGAGCAATCGCTTGGCCAACGGTTGCGGCCGGAGCCTCTGCAGGCGCCACTACGGGCTCACCTGCGACTTTGTTGTGCGGGATTTCGGGCGTTTTGTCTTGGCCGATGTTAAACAGTTTCATGGCGCCACCTTGCTATTTCAGTTTCGGAAGTGCACAGAATCATTAACGAAATTGCACGATTCTACAACCCCTACGCCGCTACATACGCCACTTAGGGGTGGGGAGAACTGGTCGCTACAACTACCATCCCCGCAGATGATTTGCCCAGACGGGGTGTTGATGCGGATCCGGCCGCTAGCGCCGCCACCGCCGCCCCAGGCGGTCTGCTCATTGCCGGGCAGCTTCACCGGCAAGAGTGTGTCTACGCCGCCAACGACATAGCCATCGTTGCAGGGGAGATTGTCCGGGTTCAGGCTGCCGTAAGGTGCGTTTTGACCGGCACCGGTGCTCCCGCCTTCGCCACCAGCAGTTGCTGGATATGCGGCCTGGCCCGCACCGCGTCCATAGGCGGTCTGGCTCGTGGGTGCGGAGTAGCAGGCGTAGACATTGCGGGTTACGTTGGCTTTGCTGTCGACATAGTTGTTGAAGTAGCAGCCTGCGCCGCCGCCGCCACCTTCCGTGTTCAACCGGCCGCCCGCTTCGACGAGCACATTTTGGGCCTCGATAAGTAGCGCGCCGCCGCTGCCTCCGCCTCCGCCCGTCTGCAGAAGCCAGCCGGCCCAGTGCCGGGTGTCATAGGAGCCATCGGCGTTCGAGGGGTCGGGGCAACTCACGCAGTTCCACTTGATTGGGTAGCTCAGGTAGTCGTTCAGTTTGTTGCCGTTGTAGAGACCTGAGCCATCAGGGGCCTTGGTGTAGTCCATGCATTCCAGGCGACCTTCGCCACCTTGACCCCAGGTGCGGATCATGCCGGCGATGGTGACGTTCTGGGTCGACACAATCTGCAAGGCGCCGCCCCCCGAGCCACCTGCCCCAATAGGGGCTGGGAAAGCATTCCAGAGACTGGTTTCCCAGGCCGCAAAAGTGCTCCATGGCGAGGGGCTGCAAGTTCCTGGTTGAGCCCAGCACCCCGCAACGCTCTCGTTGTTACCCAGGTCGTTCTTGTCCAGGGCACGCGCCGCCCAGCCATTGCCGCCGCGACTGCCGCCCACGAGAGGTTGCAGCTCCCGACGTCCGTAGGCGAGGCCGCCCAAGACATGGTTGCCGGTCGCACCTGAATAGCCTCCCGCGGCGGCGTAACCAGCACCGCCACCACCGCGGATGTCGAACGGCCGTGCGGCGTCTGTGGCATCTTCGGCCTTGCCGTTAGAAACAGCGCCGCATTCGATATCCCAGAGGCCACCCAGCGTGATGTCACCCGTCGCAGCGAGCACGAATGGGCGATCACCGGTGCAGGTGACGTGTGCCCCGGAGGTGATGCTGATGGTGCGGAAGCGCACCGCCACCAGGTCGGGGATTTGGGCGCTGGGAAGGCCAGGGGGTTCGTTGCTCCCGGTATGGAAGCTGCCCTGGGGGATGATTTTGTAGTCGCTTGAGGCAAGCGACAGCGGCTGGCTGTTCACCGTGATGATGGGCGGGCCGCTGGTGCTGGTGTCGATGGTGATGGTACCGGCGTTGGCGGTGAGGTCGAGCGATGGGCCGCCGCTTTGCTCCAACCAATCGAGCGTGACGCCTTCCCGATGCGGGGTCGTGCCATCCCAGTAGCCCCAATTAGAGGGTTCGATGCAGTGAGTCACAGGCTCAAGCGCGCAACCAAACGGGCAGATGCGGCCCAATGTGCTGTACCACTGGGTGAGACTGCCTTCACCGTTGCTGGGGCTGCAACTCTCGCACGCCGAGCCCGGCTTGGGGGTGCCGGCGGTATAGAGGATGCCATCAATGAAGCAGCGATCGTCACGGCAAACCACCGGGTCGCTGCCGGCATCGGGAGGGGCGCAGACACCGTCATTCTGAAAATCGGCATCATTATTACAAAGGTCGCCGACGTCGAAAAAGCTCCAGTCGGTGCGACTGTTGTTGGGAGTACAAGCGGCGCAGGCGTTGTCGGGGTTGGTGTCGCCGCCTACGACCACGGTGCCGTCGATGTAGCAATGATTAGGCGAGCAGGTGGGGGCATCGCCGCCGGAGGCCTCTTGGATGCAGATGCCGTCTTCGCTGGCGCTGGTGGTGCAAGGCTCACCGACGTTGACGGTGCCACCGCTGCAATGGTGGTCTTCACCGCAGCTGGTCCCCGTTGTGCAGACGTTGCCGTCGTCGCAGCTTTCACCGGTGGCAAGATAGATGAGCTCGCAGACCTTCTTGGAGTTGCACTGGGCCTTGGTTACGCAGGCTTGGAACTCGGGTGGGATTGCGCAATCGGTTGAGACCTCACACTCGTCACCCGGTGGTAAGGTGTTCAAGGTGCTCTTGTTG
>ERZ795055.3666-NODE-3666-length-11102-cov-47.743550_pt1 | contig 11102 bp, 11 predicted proteins | sample MGYA00375139_ERZ795055 | MGnify/ENA primary metagenome ERZ795055 (study PRJEB30184, sample SAMN05720283) | anaerobic digester metagenome | isolation source: active sludge of municipal wastewater-treating anaerobic digesters | place: USA | collected 2015-01-23 ...
TCACCAGAGAACGGCCTGGTGTAGGCGGCAACGATAGAGTCAAGGCTTCCATTCCACGATCCGTGCGAGTTCCCGTGGCGTAGAAATTATCAAACACCAGACTCTTTTGTTCAAGGGCAGATAATTGATTTTGCCTCTTATTTTGTAAGAGTGAATGTTTGGCAATAAATGTCGAATTAACTTTCAATTAATCAAAAAATAATAAGTAGATAAACAAAAGACAATCTTTGTTTGCCTTTCGACAAAAATGTCGGTCAGTAAGATATATATCTTAGGCGTGAAAGGAATTTATTACGACATCTTCAAGTTTTCTTTTTATTTTCTGCGCGATATTCCAGCATCCAAACCACCAAACCAACTAGTATGATAATCCCTATAATAACGAATTCATACTTTTTAACATCATCAAGAAGAAGCTCAGCCGTATGTCCGAAAAAATAGCCCAAAGAGGTTAATGCTATAGCCCACGTCAGCGCGCCAACGGCATTTAATACTAAAAACTTAAATAATGACACATTGCTTACCCCTAGTAGAACGGGTGTAACGGCGCGGATGCCATAGACGAATCTGAATAGAAGAATAACGAGATTTTGATGCTGTTGTAAAAGTTTCCGGATGCGGTCTGCTCTTATCTTCCATGACGGATGTTTATTAAGAAACGCTAGGCCCTTTTTGCGTCCCAGAAAAAAATAGAGTTGGTCGGCTACAAGTGATCCGGTGAATCCACTCAAAACAATCAGAGAAAAGGTAAGGTAACCGCGATGCGCCAGAAAACCAGCCAACATCAGAAATTCCTCACCTCCAAAGAAGGTCATCAGCAAGATGACCATGTATCCGTAATGAATGATGTATGACTCGATACCCACGCGCTTTAATCCTCAAGTATTTTGGGGAACGAAAAATATTTAAGGGGTGCTTTGCTTACTGTTTTTCAGATCTTCAACCAATTGGCTTAAGAGCTTTAACTGTTCTTCTTGAATGACAATCAGATCCTTCCACTGTTCCTGCCTGAGTGTGTCAACTTTTTCATGAAGAGCAATTATTTCCAGTTCTGCCTTCAAATTGACTTCATAGTCATGTTCCGCACTAAGTCTATCCTTATAGGCCTGCCGATTTTGAGACATCATAATAATTGGAGCTTGAATGGAAGCAAGCATCGATAAAATAAGATTTAAAAAGATGTATGGATATGGATCAAAAGAACTGCTTCTTAGTCTAATTAGAAGGAACAAATTCAAAATAATCCATGCAGCCAACACAATCATAAATATTATGATAAATGTCCAAGAACCGCCAAAAGAAGCGACCTTATCGGCCATCTTCTGGCCAAAAGTCAATTGTTCGGAATGTTCTTGAATGACATTTGTTGAAATTGGGGTTCTTTCGGTTATGTGATGAACGACATGCTTTTCTTGTTTAGTAAGCTTTTCATATTCAGAGCTAAAGAGTTTATTGGCTGTGTCGCGTAATTTCTTATCCATCGTGGCATACCTCTGCATCAACAGTTTGATGGTTTTGATTTTGACAAGACATTGCTTCTACTGTGAAAAAGTATAAGAATATTGTTATTATCTGTCAATTGAATATTGGCCACCAACATATCGAGTGTGGATTATTTTTACTACGAAGTGAAGTCTAGTATTTTTGTTAAGGTTGGTATTTCTTCTTTAAACATATTCATTTTCAAACATCCCTTCTGAGCGATTTGTCCATGAGGTGGTTAATAGAAATCATCACAAGATGATAAATCGGAAAGCAGCACCTTTTGAAAAAATAGAATAACTTGATGTCGAAGGAAGTTATAACCATAAATTTACGGTTACGAATCGCCTTGATAATTAAATCTGCAACCTTATCCGGCGTGATTGCTATTCGAGGGGCTAATGCACGTAATTTATCCGCTGCTTCCGGTCTGGCATGAATTTTCACGCTCTGCACCAAACCGGTATTGACCAATCCGGGGCATACCACACTGACCCCGATATTGTGTTTTCTTAAATCATAACGCAGGGACTCAGACATGCCGACTAATGCATGCTTTGCCCCGGCGTATACCGTATGCCAGGGAAGACCGATAATGCCCGCCGTGGATGACACGGTAACGATATGTCCACCCTTGCCCGCACGAATCATCGCCGGCACAAAACACTCCAGGCCATGAATAACGCCCCAGAGATTTACTTTGATGACTCTCTCCCAATCGCTGTGTTGCATATCCTCTATCTGGGAAAAGAGGGCTACCCCTGCCACATTCACCAGAATATCCATAGAGCCATATCCGTCATGAACATCTTGTGCAAAAGACATCATAGCCTGATAATCACCGACATCAAAGGCACGAACTTGACATATCTTGCCGCCGGAGTTGGAAATTACATCAACTGTCTTTTTAAGGTTGTCACCGTCAATGTCGGTTAAAAATAAGCGGCATCCCAACTTACCCATGGCTATAGCGGTAGAACGGCCTATTCCGCTTGCGGCTCCGGTGATAAAAACTTTCTTCTCCGATAATATTTTCATGTTACCGACCTGCCTCAAATGCCTGGATGATTTCGTTCAGCAATAAACTGAATCAAGGAGGATGAAATAATATTCTCCCTGTCGAAGATCATTTGCGGATTACTCCGCGGAAGCGGGCGTAATCTACCATGCGGCCAAACGCAAACATGGCGCGTTCAGGGGTGGGGTAGCAGGGGACGCCCAGCGCGGCAAATCCTTCATGGATATGAGCAATCTCTCTGGCTGTGCCGCCGTAGTAGCTTGCAAAGACCGGTTTGTCCGGATGACGGCTGAAAATTTCGGCAAAGGCTTCGGGAATGTCGAACATGCTTTCCGGCATCAGCACGAAAGTAATCAGCAGGGCATCCACATCCTTTTGGTCCATCAGGCTTTGGGCGATGTGGCTCGTGGCCTTCTTCGAGCCATGCTGTTCAATGGCGGACCAGGTGTCGATGGGATTGCGCACCGGCGCCCAGGAAGGCATTACTTTGCCCAGTCGTTTCAGCGTGCCAGGTTGGAGCGCGGGCAGAACGATGCCGTATTCCTCTGCGGCATCCGTGGCGGCAACACAGCCCATGCCCGTGATGGAAAGTACGCCCATGCGGTTTCCCCTTGGCAGAGGGAGCTTTTCAAATGCCGACAGGGTGTCGAAGAAGGCTTCGGAGTCTTGTGCCCGGACAAGGCCTGTCCTGCGGCAGACTGCATCGAACACGGCATCCGATCCGGCGAGTGAGCCGGTATGCGAAGCAACAGCAATCGCTCCGGCCTCGCTGCGGCCGGCTTTCATCACCACCACGGGTTTACTTTTACAGGCCATGCCGGCAGCTCTGACGAAACGATTTCCCTCAACCACACCTTCCAGGTACATGCCGATGGTGGTGGTTTGCGTATCTTCGGTCAGATATTCCAGAAGGTCGCTTTCGTTGATATCGCCTTTATTGCCGATGCAGGAAACCTTGGCCAGACCGAAGGGTTTGGTTTCCGCAATCCAACGCGCCCAACCTGACGAAAAAACACCGGACTGGCCGATGATGGAAACACCCCCCTGCTTGATCGGGTCGAGGCCTACAATGGACGTGGACATGCCGACGGAAGGGTTGAGCGTTCCGATGCTGTTGGGTCCCATGATCCGGATGCCCGCCCTTCGAGCTTGATCGATAATGACTTTTTGCTCCTTGGCGCCTTCTTCCCCCATGTCCGAGTAACCGCCCGTGCTGAGGATGATGTTGGTGACTCCCTTTGCGGCGCAATCCTCCAAGGACTCGGACACCGCTGTTTTGGGAATCACGATCATGGCCAGTTCCACCGGTTTCGGCACATCACGAACTCTGGCATAGGAGGGCATGCCGAGAATCTCTTTGACCGTAGGATTGATGGGATAAATGGCACCCTTGAAGCCTGCTTTCTGCAGATTACGCAGGATAATGTTACCTCCTTTGCCCGGACTTCTTGAGGCGCCGATTACAGCCATGGAGGATGGATTAAAAAATGGCGCTACGGTTGCCGGGTCGGGGCGCTTTCGGGGAGACGGGGAACGGCTGCCGTCCAGCCGCACCAGGGTGTCAACGGCCACAGCCCCGTCCGGATAAGCGATGAAGGGATTGACATCGATTTCAAGGATGTCCGTGCGGTTGGATATGAGACGGGAAAGCGCTGAGACGGCCCCGGCGATAGCGACAATATCCAGGGGATCCTGGGAGCGATAGCCGTTAAGAAGGGCGACGCCTTTGAGACGCCGGAGCATTGCCAGAGCGGCCTTTTCCTCCACGGGGGCAAGGTCAATTACCGTATCACGGAAGATTTCGGTGAAAATACCACCGATCCCCACAAGGACCACGGGGCCGAAGACGGGATCGCGCCTTACACCCAGGATAAGTTCGGTACCCGGTCGGGCCATCTTCTGCACTAGAAGCGCATGGGAAATATTGAGAAATCTTTTTTCCATCTCGCGTACGGCTCTGCCCAGAGCGGCATTATCCTTGATATTCAGAACCACGCCGCCCTGTTCGGTTTTGTGCGGGATAGCCTCGGAACAAATCTTCAGCGCGACCGGAAAGCCCATCCGATTAGCCGCTGCTTCAGCCTCAGGATAATCGTTGACCAGAGCGCCGTCGATGACAGGAATTTTCCACTGCTTAAGCAGGGTTGACCCTTCAAATTCATTGAGTGTGGTGATGTTGTTTTTCAAAGTAAAAAGATCTCCTGATTCCATATGTATGATTACAGCTCACAGTCGAGACCTCAATCGAGCTCAATCACCCTGTGGCAGCTAAAGTAACTTGATGCATTTAGCGCCGGCAATGGCAAAGTCCTCACCGAAAACATAAGCAGGCATGGACCGCAGATCGCCCATGAGAAAATACAAATAGCTCCTGGGTGACATTTCCGCATGACTCATGCTGTCAAGAAACCGGTATCAAAGGATTTCTTTGACTCGGCCCACGATCCCGCTCTCCAGGCGCACTTTGATACCATGCTGATGGGTGCCGGATTTGGTCAGAATAGTCTGTACAATGCCTTCAGTGAGCTTGCCCGCGCGCTGATCCTGTTTCTGTATAACTTTTACGCCTACTCCCACTTTGATATCGGCGCGGTTATAACCGGTCATTTAGTATATCCTTGAAAATTAATCTAAAAGACACTATCATGAGTTATTAAAAGAATTCAACTTGCTTGTTTTAGTCAAAAAACTTTTTTAATATTTAATTGATATTCTCTTAAAATTCTTTTCGTGATTTGTTTTGTCATAAAGGAGCTGCAAGATGCGCAAAGATATTTAGGAACTCATTCAAGCAAACAAGATATGTGTTCTAGCTATTGTGTCGGGAGGAGAACCGCACTGCTCATTAATGTTGTATGCGACAGATGACGATTGTTGCGAAATTTATATGGCAACTCATAAGGAAACGAAAAAATACCGGAATCTCGTAACCAATCCTTCCGTCAGCCCTCTGGTTGATTCCCGGCAGGACACCTGCGCAAGTCCTTCGGCGCAAACAAAAGCTCTGACGATTTCCGGGACATTTCAAAGAAACATCGATGAAAAGAAAATGGCGACTACGCGGACACGATTGTTTGAGAAACACGCCGAATTAAAAAATATATTCAATGATCTCGATACCGAAATCATTGTCGTGCAAATTAAAGCGGTTCAACTTCTGGACGGGATAACCGATGCGTATTTTGAGGAAGTATCATAAATTCTAAATTTTATTGACGAGGAAGCCCATTGTGCCTATCCTTCTGCGCACGGTGACCATAAAAAACAACAGCTTATTAAAACACGAGGAGGAAATGTATGTACCAGTTGATAAAATCGGATAATATTGTGGAAATACTGGAGAGATCAGTTTCAAAATTCCCGCAGAGACCTTTTCTTGGGACAAAAAATAAGACATTGAAGCAATATGAATGAATCACTTATTCTGATTTCGGAAAACGTGTGGATAATTTGAGAAGTGGTTTGAGCCAGCTGGGTATTCAAAAAGATGATGCGGTTGGTATTATCTGCAACAACAGCACAGACTGGGCGATATGCTTTTTCGCCATCAGCGGCCTGGATGCTCGGTTTGTTCCCATGTATGAAGCAGAACTGGCGCAGGTCTGGAAATACATTATCAATGACGCTCAAATTAAATTGCTTTTTATCAGCAAAAAAGAAATATACGCCAAAATAAAAGATGCCCTTTCTTCAATACCCACCTTACAAAAAGTTATCATCATGGAAGGCGATAGGCCGGATACGATGGCGAATCTGGAAAAGAAAGGCGCAACCAAAAAGGTTAAAAGCATCTATCCGGATCAGTCTTCGATCTGTGTCCTGATTTATACATCAGGAACGACCGGCGACCCCAAAGGCGTGCTTCTTTCGCAGGCCAGCGCCGTAACGGTTTGCTTCCCGGATATCAGTGAAAATGACACGTCGCTATCTATCTTGCCCTGGGCGCATGTTTTCGGGCTCGGGGAACTTGTTGTATATTGTCTGCTGGGTGCATCCATGGGTCTTGCGGGAAGTGCAGCGACCATTCCCGAAGATTTACTCCTGATTAAACCGACCTTCATGACCGTCGTTCCCAGAGTCTCTAACAAGGTGTATGACGGATTATGGACTAAGATGAACGAAGAAGGCGGGCTGGCCTAGAAATTATTTGTCATGGGAGTGGAAAGTGGAAAGAAAAAAAGGGAGTTGGCGGCACAAGGTAAATCATGCCTTAAGACTAACGTGAAATTTAAGATTGCCGATGCGATTGTATTTAAGAAAATCAGAGAAAGACTTGGTGGCCGATTAAAAGGGGCCATGACAGGAAGCGCCCAGATGAATCCGGAAATTTCTCATTTTTTCTGGGATATGGGCGTCCCGCTTTATGACGCTTACGGATTAACTGAGACCTCGCCCGGTGCAACTATGAACTGCCCGGCGAAATACAAGATCGGCAGCATTGGCCCTCCCATGGGGTTGGGCAAAATCGTGATCGACAAGTCGGTTGTCGGGCCGAATTCAATTGATGGGGAGATCATCATTTATGGACCTAACGTGATGCAGGGTTACCATAACAAACCTGAAGCCACAAAGGCCGTTATGACGCCGGATGGTGGATTCCGGACCGGAGACCGGGGGCGGCTTGACGAAGAGGGCTTCCTGTTTATTACCCGAAGAATTAAAGAACAGTTTAAACTCGAAAACGGTAAATATGTGTTCCCGGTAGCTATTGAAGAAGATATCAAACTGAACCATTACATTGAAAATGCCATGATCTACGGGGAGGGCCGAGAGTTTAATATTGCCTTGATCATTCCGGACTTTGTGGCCCTGGATAAATGGGCTGCAAAAAATAACCTGCCCAAGGACCAGATTGAAAAGCTCTACGCGAAATAGGATTCTTTGCCGGTTCAAACAGAATGTTTGAGCCGGCAGGAAGGTCCTTTTTAATGGGGCCTGGCAGTAACGTCGTGTAAAACCGATCCCGAAACAGAGATACTTCGTTAAAGGCCGGCAATAAGCCGGCCTTTTTTTGATCGCATTAAATTTCAGGACAGCTTATTGAATTGCCGTCCTCCAGCACCTGGCATCTGAGTCGAAAATCCTAGACCAGCTTCAGATAATTTTTGACCAGATACTCTGCGGTTTGCAAAGCGCCTTTGGCCGCGCCCAGCTTGGTGTTATGCGCCAGGCAGACATATTTGATGCCGTTTTCGATAATCGGGTCTTTACGAATACGGCCGACGCTCACCGTCATGCCGCCGCCTTTATCGCGATCCACGCGCGGCTGCGGGCGGAATGGATCATCGGTGACGTCAATCAGATGCGGTGGTGAACTGGGCAGATGCAGCTCGGCAAAATCCTTACCGTAATCCATCATGACTTTTTTCACAGCCTCCGGCGAACAGGGTTTTTCGGTTTGCACAAACGCGCACACCAGATGTCCGTCAAGCACCGGAACCCGGTTGCAGGCGGCGGTAATGCCAAACGGAGCATTCGCGATTTTATCGCCAACCAATTTGCCCAGAATTTTCTGCGGCTCGGTTTCCACTTTTGGCTCTTCGCCGGAAATATAAGGAACAACATTTTCTGTCATGTCCATCGCGGAAAGTCCCGGGGTGCGGCCTGCGCCGGACATGGCCTGCAAGGAGGTCATCATAACCTGCTTGACACCGAAGGCATCCAGGATCGGTTTTAATGAAACGACCAGACCGGCGATGGTGCAGTTGGATTTGGGAGAAATAAATCCTTTCCAGCCGCGGTTTTTCTGCTGCACAGCCAGAAGCGCCGCGTGATCCATGTTGACGCCGCCCACCAGAATCGGGGTGTCTTCTTCATAGCGAAACGCCGAGGCGGTACTGATGACCGGAGTGGTTTTGGCGTATTTGGGTTCCAATTCCTTAGCGGGGCCTGTATCCATAGTCGAGAAAATAATGTCGACGGATGTCGGATCGAATCTTGCCGCTTCTTCCACAACCATATTGGCGATGTCCGCGGGCAATTCCTCGGTGCACCACCAGCGGATGGAGCCGTTAGCGTCACGAAGGGCGTCGATATATTTCTTTTCAGCCGAGCGTTCCGAAGCAACAAGTTTGGTAATCTTAAACCAGGGATGTCCGAGTAAACTGACGATCGCCTGTTGACCCACGATGCCGGTTGCGCCCACAATGGCAATTTTTAACATAAAAAATTTCCTCCAAAATTATTTGTTTTTTAATATTTCTTTTGTTTTCTTCACGTCCGCCGCAATCTGGCGCTTCAAACTTTCGGGACCGTCGAATTTAACGATGTCCCGCAGCTTCTCCACAAAAAGCACATTTATTTTTTTTCCGCGCAGGTCACCCGCATAGTCCAGCAGGAAAACCTCAAACGTGGATGTGTAATCTTCAAAAGTCGGTTTTGCTCCGATGTTCAGAGCTCCCATATATCGGTGACCATCAACCGTGACAAATGTCGCGTAAATGCCCGGCGGCGGCAAAAGTTCCTTTTCCGGTTCGATGTTGGCCGTAGGATAGCCCAAACCAGCACCGCGTCCCGCCCCGCTGCCGACGGTCCCTGCAACATTATAGTAACGCCCTAACAATCGAGTTACTGCCTGAACATCGCCGGCCAGAATGTTATTGCGGATCAGCGTGCTGCTGACGATCTCATCATCTATTTTAAAGGCCGAAATCACTTCCACTGAAAAACCGAGTTTTCGTCCCTGGGCCTTCAGGAAGGCGTCGTTGCCCTGTCTGGCTTGCCCGAAAGTGTAATCATGACCGATAATAATTTTAGTAATGCCCAGTTTTTTCCACAGAAAATCCTGCACAAAATGCTCGGCGGTTATTTTAGAGTAATTCAGGTCAAAATTGATAATCACCGTCGCATCGACACCGCATTGTTCGAGCAAATTCAACTTTTCGGGCCGTGTGGTAATCAGGTAAAAGGGTCTAATATTCGGGTGAAGGATCATTTTGGGATGCGGATCAAAGGTAATCACCAGCGACTTCTGACGGGCGATTTTTGCCTCGGACGCAAGCTTGCGGCAAATGTGCTGATGGCTAAGATGCACGCCGTCAAAATTACCGATGGTGACAAATGCACCCCGGTAATCGTTTGTTATCCTTTCAATGCCTTCAAAAATAATCATAATTTTTTTCTACAACTTCATTCAATTAGCGTTGCAACATAGCATTTTGGGTATTAAATTCAAGCTCATTTTAACTTGACAAGATGCCACCGTTCAGTATAGTCACTTCACGCGTGCCGAAGTGGCGGAATTGGTAGACGCGCTAGGTTCAGGGTCTAGTGGGCGTACGCCTGTCCGGGTTCAAATCCCGGCTTCGGCACCATAAGAAAAACGGGGGGTTAGCTCGGAAGTTGGGTTAGCCCCCTTTTCCTTTTCAGGGGCTTGGTCATTACTTTGGTCACTACTTTTCAGGAAGCCTTCAAGTTGCTCGACAGCCTTCCTTGTATCCGCGTCATCAACCGTATCGTATCTGAGGAACATCTCCCTTGTTGAATGTCCGGTGATCTTCATGATAACCGATTCCGGAACACCCGATTTCCGCATGTTGGTATTGAAACAGTGACGGGTATCATGGAAGACAAACCCATCCTTTACGCCCCGTCCATAGGGAATACCGGCATCGAGGCAAGCCCTTTTCAAAGCCGTTCGGATGTCTTTGACAGGCTTCCCCTTGTAAAGGAACACATGGTTGTCGTGGATGGCCACGGGGATGTCCTTGAGCACATCGTGGAGGGCGCGACAAATCGGAATTGTCCGCGCTTCCCTATCCTTTGTGTCCGCGGCGGACAGTCTGATTATCAGGTTTTTCAGATCCACCTTGTCCCATGTCAGATTCAAAACTTCGCCCCGCCGCATCCCCGCATAAAAACCGGTGGCGACTATACCCCTCGTATGAGAAGGGAGGGCCTTCATTAGCCGATCGAATTCCTCCCTGGTTAGAACCCGGTCCCTCGCATTGGCATTATCCTTGAGCAGTTTCTTTACCCGTTTGAAAACCTTCACGACATCACCGCTGATCAGGTCGTTATCAAACGCCTTGTTGATCACCGTTCTCGCAGCCCCTATCTCCTGGTCCACGTAAGAATCCGAGTAACCCTTCGCCTTCCTTTTTGCCTGGTAATTTTCCAAGTCCGCCGGCTTCAATTGGTTTGCGATCACATCGCCGAACTCGCTGTTGAAGCTTCCGAGATTGATGACCAGGGTAGGGTAATAGGCCTTTGATTTTACTTTCTCCAGTTTGAGATACCACTTCGCCAGTTCACTGAAACTCATCTTGTCATCGGGCTTGATATCAAAGATTCGGTTCTCCCGCTTCTGACTGCGCCTCTTTCCTTCAGCATCCCTTGCCTCCTGAATGGAAAAGCCTATGCACTCCCGTTTCTGTTTTTTCCCGGGAAGATAATAGCTGATCCAGAAGCGGACCCTCTGGGATCGCTTTGCTTTGTCCAGGTCTTCGCCACAATGACAAAGTTTAGTTCTTATGCTTTGCTTCTTGTGGCAAACTGGACACTCTGCCAGTACCGCCATGTTCTTTTCCTCCTTTCTTTGTCGTTCTTGTTCGTTTAGGTGCCCGTTTCAACTCATCCCCTCTCAATTCGATATAGGCTAAAG
>ERZ795055.3667-NODE-3667-length-11100-cov-4.610502_pt1 | contig 11100 bp, 8 predicted proteins | sample MGYA00375139_ERZ795055 | MGnify/ENA primary metagenome ERZ795055 (study PRJEB30184, sample SAMN05720283) | anaerobic digester metagenome | isolation source: active sludge of municipal wastewater-treating anaerobic digesters | place: USA | collected 2015-01-23 ...
CCTGCTGCCGCTGATCGAGGGGACGACGGTCCTGCCGGGGAACATGGCGGTCGGGAGCGTCGGCGACGAGGACTGCGCCTACGCGGCGGGGCGGGTGACCGCGACCGAGCTGCACCTGCTCGGGATCAACGTCAATTTCGCGCCGGTCGTCGACATCAGCAACAACCCCGACAACCCGTCCACCGGCGTCCGGTCGTTCGGCGGCGACCCGGATAAGGTAGCCAGGCTGGGCGCCGCAACGATCAAGGGCCTGCAGGAGCACGGGATGATCGCCTGCGCGAAACATTTTCCCGGTAAAGGGGACGTATCGGTCGATTCGCACCTCGACCTGCCGCTGAACGCTTCCTCGCGCGGTGCGCTGGCGAAGCGCGAGCTGGTGCCGTTCCGCGCCGCGGTCGAGGCGGGCGCCGGGATGATCATGACGGCGCATGTGATGTATCCGGAGGTCGCGGAGAACAAGATACTCCCGGCGACGCTGTCGAAGAACGTGATGACCGATTTGCTGCGCGGGGAGCTCAAGTTCAAAGGGGTTGCGATCACCGACGACCTTGAGATGGGCGCGATCGAGAAATATTTTACCGTCGAGGAAACGGTCGAGCGCGCCGTGCTCGCCGGCGCCGACCTCGTCATGTTCTGCCACACGCCCGCGAAGCAGAAAAAGGCAATAGACGCGCTGCGGCGGGCAGTCGAGAGCGGCAGGATCCCGCCCCAGCGCATCGACGAGAGCGTCGGGCGCATCTCGCGGCTCAAACAAAAGATCTCGACGCGGCGCGAGGATATTGCGGCGGCGCTGGAAAGCGTGCCGTACCATCACCTGATCGCCGATCGGATCGCGCGCGACTCGATCACCATCGTGCGCAACGAACAGGGGATCCTCCCGCTCTACCTCCGGCACGATCAGCGTCTGCTGATGATCGCGCCGAAGTACGAGGTCCTCACCCAGGTAGAGGAGAAGGAAGGCGAGGAGGAGATGATCCTCGACCTGTTGCGCATCAGGCACGAGAAAACGTCGCTCGCGCGTATCGATACGGAACCGGGCGAGAAGGACTTTGAGGTCCTTTCGACCGTGAAGGAATTCCACCGGGTCATCCTGCTGACGTATAACGCCCATCTCACGGTCAAACAGCTCCTTTTCGCGAAGAAGCTGATCGCGGCGAGGCCGGACGCGGTGATCGTCGCGGTAAGGAACCCGTACGACCTCTCGAAGCTGGCGGATGCGCAGACGACGGTTGCGACATACGGCTACCGCAACTGTTCGCTGAAGGCGCTCGTCGAAGTGCTGTTCGGCGAGATCGAGGCGAAAGGCGTCATGCCGGTCAAATTGTAGGTTCCGATGAAACGTTTTCTGTACAGTATCCTTATTCTGATGATCGCGGCGTCCGGCTGCTCGCGGACCGACGGCGACAGCAGGGCGACGATCACCTACCAGACGATCGAGACGCTGCCGCAGCAGCGCGCGCTGCTCAGCCAGCTGATACGGAAGTTCGAGCAGCAGAACCCGGGGATACGGGTCAAGGTCATCACGTCGCCCAACGGCTTTCAGAAGCTGCACGCGCAGTATGCCGCGGGGAATGTCCCCGACGTCTTCTACTACGTTTCAGACCGCCTGTTCGGGTTTGTCCGCAAGAAGGGGATCGCCGACCTGAAACCGCTGATCGACGGCGACCCGTCGGTCGATCTCGCGAAGTTCTTTCCCGAGACTGTCGACGCTTGCCGGCTTGACGGCGGCATCTACCTGATGCCCGTCCACTTCAGCACCGACGTCCTTTTCTACAACAAGGACATTTTCGACAAGTACGGGGTGCCGTACCCTGACGAGAACTGGACGTGGGCCGATTTCCTTTCGGCGGCCCAGCGACTGACGGTGAAGGAGGATATCATCACGACGCAATACGGCACGCTCCAGCCGCGGCCTGTCTTGGTGATGAAGTCGTTCGGCGCGGAATTTTTCGACGAGGGGCTGACGCGGCCGCTCTTTGGCGGCGACGGCGCACGCGAGTCGATCGCGTACCTCAAGACGCTGAGCGACCGGGAGATCGTCCCGTCGCAGGCGCAGATAAGGGACGTCGAGGTCATGGACGGCGTGTCGCTTTTTTCCACGGGCAAGGTGGCGATGCTGCTCGGCAGGACGTACATGCTGGTCGAATTCGGGTCTATCAAGACGTTCGACTGGGACGTCACGCTGGTCCCGAAAGGGGCGCGGCGCTCTTCTCGCCTCGCGGTCGGCGGCAACTGCATCTATGCGGGAACCAAACATCCGAAAGAGGCGTGGGAGCTGGTGAAATTTTTCTCAAGCGAGGAGGCGCTGCGGACCGCGGGCGCCTCGAGGAACTGCGTTCCGGCTATGATATCGGTCGCGAGATCGGACGTCTTCATGCACGAGCCGCCGAAGCATGTAGCGGTTTTCGTCGATGCGATCCGGGATTCGGCGATGGAGAACCCGCGCATGGAGTACTGGTTCGAGTACGTCGACAAGGTGATCCAGCTGGACGTCGAGAAGGTGATCTATAACCAGATGACGGTAGACGGCGCGGTGGCCGACATCGCGCGTAACGGGGAAGATATCCTGCGCAAGGAGCGCCGGGAGATCGAGAAGTGGAAGGCGAACAGGGATCCTAAACAAGGAGAGATGCCATGATGAAGGAAAAGGTGGAAAAAGCGCTTGCGACTGTCAGGCCGGCGCTGGAAGCGGACGGCGGGAACATCGAGCTGATCGATGTCGACGAAGAGACGAAGATCGTCAAGGTGCGTCTTATGGGCGCCTGCTCGGGATGCCCGATGGCGCAGATGACGCTGAAGATGGGCGTCGAGGCCGCGATCAAGCGTGAAGTCCCCGAGATCAAGGAAGTCTGGTCGGTATAGTGATTTGAGGGAAGAAAAAGGCAGGCAGGGTCCGTTCATCTCGCGCCCTGCCTGCCTTTTTTATGTCGCCTTTTATATAATGCCGACAGCTTTCTTTACTTCCCTGAGTGTCTTGCCGGCGGCGTCGCGTGCGCGCCCGGCGCCTTCGCGGAGGGTGGTCGCGACGTAAGCCGGGTCGGCGAGTATCGAGTTCCTTCTCTCGTGATAGGGCTTGAAGTAATCGCGTATCTTTCCGAACAGCTCCTCTTTGACTGCCCCGTAGCCGGTTCCGCCTTTACGGTAAATATCTTCCATCCGCTTTTTCTCGTCGGGCGTCGCGAAGAGCTCGTAGAGCGCGAAGAGGCTGCATTTCGTGTGGTCTTTCGGCTGCTCGACCGGCGTCGAGTCAGTCTTGATGCTCATGACCCGCTTCCTGAGCTCGGCCTCGGAGCAGAATATATCGATCGTGTTCTTATAGCTCTTGCTCATCTTCTGCCCGTCGACGCCCGGTATCACGGCGTACTGGGGGAGGATGTGCGGCTCCGGTATCTTGAAGAGCTCGCCGTACGCCGTATTGAACTTGATCGCGAGGTCGCGCGTGACTTCGATGTGCTGTTTCTGGTCTTTGCCGACGGGGACGAGGTCCGGCTTGTAGATCAGGATGTCGGCCGCCATCAGGACCGGGTAGGCGAAGACGCCGAGGTGCGGCGTGACGCCGTGCGCTATCTTGTCTTTGTACGAATGGCACCGCTCGAGCAGGCCCAGCGGCATCAGGTTGGTCAGGATCCAGGTCAGCTCGGGGACCTCGGGGACGTCGGACTGCCTGAAGAAGACGGTCTTTTGCGGGTCTATGCCGAGGGCGAGGTAGTCGATCGCGACCTCCTGGCTGAACTTCCTGAGATCGTCGGCCTTGCGCACCGTCGTCAGGGCGTGGTAATCGGCGATGAAGTAGAAACACTCGTTCTTCGCCTGCAGCTCGATATGCTGCTTGATCGCCCCGAAATAGTTCCCGAGGTGCAGTCTGCCTGAAGGTTGTATGCCGGAGAGGACGCGCATGTCTGTTGCCTCTATGGACCTGTCATCCTGAGCGTAGCGAAGGATCTCACAACTTATTGCTCATTCCTAAGAGATCCTTCGTCGCCTTACGGCTCCTCAGGATGACGTTCGTGCAGCAATTTAGCTTCACTATCGTTCGCTACATTGCGGACTCACGTCACTTCTTCACGCCAGTGACCAATATTTCCTTCGCCATATCGCGCCGCCGCTGGGGGTTGTGCGCGAAATATTCGCGGATCAGCTTCTGCATGTATTCTTCGCGCTTGAAGTAGAGCTTCTTCAGGGTGCGCGGCTTGCGCTTCGCAAGCGCGTAGTGCGTGATCAGCGGCAGCGCCACGGTCGAGTCGAGGTAGCAGACGATCGCGTCGGGGAGCCGGTTCGGGTCGACCTTGCCCCAGGAAACAGCTTCATGCGGCGTCGCGCCTGACAGGCCGCCCGTGTCCGGACGCGCGTCTGTGATCTGGAAGAAGTAATCCTGGCCGACCTCCTTGATCCGGAGGACTTCCTGGATCTGCGGCTCGGTCTGGAGCGTGAAGTTCTTGGGTGAGCCGCCGCCGACGAGGAAGACGGCCGACTTGCCGCCGGAGCGTTTCGCCTCGAGGACGAACGACGTCGTCTCGTTGACGTCGATCGACGGGTTGATCCGGAGCTTGTTGCCTTCGAGCTCGAGGCCGGCGAAGTTCATGCCGATCGTCGAGTCGCCAGGGGAGCTGGTGTAGAGCGGGACGCCGGCGCGGTAGGCGGCGGCCATCACGGAGACGTCCTTGTTGCCGCTCTTCCGCTCCCACTCCGCCGCGTATTTGCCGATCAGGTGGTGCAGCTCGGCCGTCCCCATCTCTTTCTGGAACTCCGGCTGGACGAGGATCGAGCGGAGGATCTCGTCGGTTGCCATCAAACAGTCGGTGTAGCCGAGGAAGACGTCGTAGATCCGGACGACGTCGTTCTCGCGCAGGTCGCGGTCGTCAACGAGGTGCGTCCCGACGTGCAGCGGCATGTTGAACGCGAAATGGAGGTCGTGGTACAGGTTGGCGCCCGTGGCGACGATCCAGTCGACGAACCCCGCCTTGATGAGGGGGATGATCGCCGAGCAGCCGACGCCGGCAGGCGTCATGGCGCCCGCGATGCTCATCCCTACGGTGACGTCGTTCTCGAGCATCCGCTCCGTGTAGAGGAGGCACCCTTCCTTGAGGCGCGCCCCGTTGTAGGCGAGGAAGGTGTTGTCGATCAGCGCCTCGACCGTCTCCTTGCCGGTGATGTTCTTCGGCAGGATCCGTTTGCCCGACATGATCGCGTCTTTCTTCGGGCATTTCTTCTTTTTCAACCAATCGGGAAGCTCGTTCAGGTTCTCTCTCGTCCGGTGATTTCTTTTCATCGCGGCTCCTTTGTGTGTTAGTTCCGAGGTCGGAATGATGAGTTGTTATTTTACGCTACTTTTCAAAAATGACCTTTGCCGGCGGGATGCTGTTGAAGTTGGTCGCCGTGGCGTACGAGTAGGCGCCGATGTTCTCGACGTAGACGATGTCGCCGACATCCATCTCCGGCATGTCCTCGGTGTAGGAGATGACGTCCAGCGAATCGCAGGTCGGGCCGGCGATCGTCGATATCTGCGTCTGGCCCTTTTTCAAAACCTTATATTGATATTTGCAGTGGTCGTAGATGATCCCCGACAGGCAGCCGTAGACGCCGTCGTCGAGGTAGTACCAGTGCTTGTTCATCCGGATCGACTTGCCGACGACGCGCATGATCAGCATGCCGGCGGGGCCGGCCAGGAAGCGCCCCGGCTCGGCGATGATCCTGATCGAGTCGTCGAAGAGACGGTCGAGCTCTTTGCCGATCACCGGCGCCATTGTGTCGAAGAGGTCGTCTTCGTGGTCGAAATGTGTGATCGGGAAGCCGCCGCCGATGTCCAGTATCTCGAACGGGAGCTGTTTGAGGCGCGCGTCTTTCATGATGATCGACGCCATTTCGAACGCCTCGACGTAGTTCTCCACCTTGGTGCACTGCGACCCGACGTGAAAGCTGAGGCCGACCGGCTTCAGGCCGAGCTTATAGGCTTTTATCAGCAGAGGTATGGCGTCTCCCGGGTCGACGCCGAACTTGATCGACAGCTCGACCGTCGAGCCGACGTTCGGGACCTTGATCCTGACCAGGACGCGCGCTCCCGGCGCGTGCTTCGCCAGCTTGTGCAGCTCATACTCGGAGTCGAACGTCATCAGCGTGACGTCTTTGCCGACGGCGTATTTCAGGTCGGCGGGGCGCTTCGTGGTGTTGGCGAAGACCATCCGGTCGGGCGTGACGCCGCAGGAAAAGACCGACTCGATCTCGTTGCGCGACGCGACGTCGAAGCCGATCCCCATGTCGGCGAAGGTCCTGACGATATCCGTGCAGGGGTTCGCCTTGACCGCGAAGAACGGCGTGACGCGGGGGAGGGCCTTGCGGAACCGCTCGACCTGCCCCTGCAGTTTCGACTTGTCGATAACGAAGAGCGGCGTCCCGTGTTTCTTGACGAGCTCGCTCATCCACGCCTTGTGGCCGTTCTTGTCTTTAGTTTTCTTCGCCGTTTTCGGCAGCACCGCAGGTATCATTGTCTCCTCAGGGAAAAGAGGACAACACTATATGAAATGTTTCTCCGAAAATCAATGAAAAGATATTTTATTGACAATCTCTTTTCGTTCTGGTCTAATGTATCGAACATGCGGGTAGCAGTAACCGGGAGTGGGGAAACCCACTCTTTTGTTTTCTACGCGTATAACGCGAAAAACGAGGCATATACATAAAGAGGGCGAACTTATGAACGGCGACTTGATTGCAGTAGTTGATTACCTTGAACGCGAAAAGGGGATCGAGCGCGAGACCCTCATCGTGGCGATCGAGCAGTCCCTTCTTTCGGCGGCGCGCAAGAGCGTCACGCAGGCGAAGGAAGTGACGATCGAGGTCGACCGCAAGACCTTGAAGATCAGGGCGATGGCCGATTTTACCGTGGTCGAGAAGGTGGAGAACTCGCTCGCCGAGATCACGATCAAGAAGGCGCGCGATATTAAGCCGGACGCCCAGCCGGGCGAGGTGATCAGGATCGAAGTGACCCCGAAGAACTTCGGCCGTATCGCGGCGCAGACGGCCAAGCAGGTCATCATCCAGAAGATCCGCGAGGCGGAGCGCGACATCATTTTCAACGAATACAAGGACCGCGTCGGCGATATCGTCAACGGCATGGTCCGGCGCTACGAGCACGGCAACGTGATCGTCGACCTGGGCCGCTGCGAAGCGGTGATGCCGTATAACGAGAAGTGCCCGCTCGAGGAGTACCCGATCGGGAGCAGGGTCCGAGCCTACGTCGTTTCCGTGAAGAGCGTGACCAAGGGGCCCGAGATCATACTGTCGCGTTCGCACCCGCATTTCGTAAAGCGCCTTTTCGAGCTCGAGGTCCCGGAGATCTACGACGGCACGGTCGAGATCAAGGGGATCGCGCGCGAGCCGGGATACCGGACCAAGATCGCGGTCTATTCCACCGACGAAAAGGTCGACCCGGTGGGCGCCTGCGTCGGCATGCGCGGCGCGCGGGTCAAGAATATCGTGGGCGAGCTCAACGGCGAAAAGATCGATATCGTTCCCTGGAGCGAGCGGACGGCGAAATATGTCGAGAACGCGCTCAGCCCGGCGAAGATCAAGCATATCGTGGTCAACGATCAGGAGAAGACGGTGACGGTGATCGTCGATCCCGACCAGCTGTCGCTGTCGATCGGCAAGAAGGGGCAGAACATCAGGCTCACCGCGAAGCTGGTCAATATGCGGATCGACATCAAAAAGACCGACGAGATCGAGGGCGGGATCGCCCTGCCCGCGTCAGCGGAACAGGTCGGAGAGGCCGCTCCGACCGCCAAGCAGACCAAGCTTGCCGGCGCGATCGAGCAGGCGGTCGAGAAGCTGCACAAGATCCCGGGCGTCGGCCGCAAGGTGGCGCTGAGCCTGGTCGAGGCCGGGTTCACGAGCATCGAGGGGCTTGTCGAGGCCGACCCGAAGGACCTGAGCGACATCCCCGGCATCGGAGAGAAGACCGCAGAGAAGATCATCGAGAACGCGAAGCAGTACAAACCGGAAGAATAGACAAAGGTATTCATGAGAGTACATGAACTGGCGAAAGAGCTCGGCATACCGAGCAAGGACCTGATCGAGAAGCTCAAGTCTCTCGGGCACGACGTCAAGGGGCACATGAGCAGCCTCGACGAGAAGATTATCGCGCTGGCGAGGCAGTCCGCAGCGGCGCATCCGCCTGCGGCGCCGGCCGCCGAAGCGAAAAAAGAAGGCCCTGCCGCGCACCCGCATGCGCCCGCAAAGCCGAAGGCGGTTAAGAAGGAGAAGGCGGCGGAACCGGCGGCCTCGAAGGCCGCCGAGCCGGCCCACGAGGCTCCGAAAAAGCACCACAAAGAGCCGCACGCGAAAGAGCATGCCGCCGCGCATCCGAAAGAAATCCCCGCAGCGGCGGCGCAACCGCCTGTTGCGGAGCCGCCCGCCGCGGAACCTGCCGCGCCCGCGGCGCCGCCGCAGCTGACGGTAGTCGACGTCGCATTTCCTATCTCTGTCAAAGATCTCGCCGAGAAACTCCACTGCAAGTCCAACGAACTGATCATGAAGCTGATGTCAAAAGGGGTTTTCGCCTCGATCAACCAGGCGCTCGACCTCAAGACGGCCAATGCCGTCGCTGTCGGCTACGGCGTTGAGCTGACGCAGAAGGAGGCGGAAAAGGTCCTCGAAGACAAGATTCACGAAGAGCTTTTCGTCCCGATCGAAAAAGACGACGCGAAGGACCTCGTGCCGCGCTGGCCGATCGTGACCTTCATGGGGCACGTCGACCACGGCAAGACGTCGCTCCTCGACTATATCAGGAAGACCAAGGTGACCGCCGGCGAGTCCGGAGGCATCACGCAGCATATTGGCGCGTACGAAGTGGTGACGCCCCGCGGGCATATCACCTTCCTCGACACGCCGGGGCACAAGGCGTTCACGGCGATGCGCGCGCGCGGCGCGAACGTGACCGACATCACGGTGCTGGTCGTCGCGGCCGATGACGGCGTCATGCCGCAGACGATCGAGGCGATAGACCATTCGCAGGCCGCGAATGTGCCGCTTATCGTCGCGGTGAACAAGATAGACCTCCCGACGGCGGCGCCCGACAAGATCAAGCGGAAGCTCGCCGAAAAAGGGCTCAGCGCAGAAGATTGGGGCGGGCAGACGATCTTTTGCGAAGTGTCCGCGAAGACGGGGCAGGGGGTCGACAACCTGCTGGAGATGATTCTCCTGCAGGCGGAGATCATGGAGCTCAAGGCGAACCCGAACCGGCGCGCGCACGGGATCGTGATCGAAGCCAAGACATCGAAGGGTCGCGGCATCGTGACGACCGTCCTGGTGAAGAACGGGACGCTGACGATCGGCGACCCGATATTTTGCGACAAATACAGCGGGCGCGTCCGCGCTCTTTTCAACGACCGAGGCCAGCATGTCAGGAAGGCAGGCCCGGCCGTGCCGGTCGAGGTTATGGGCCTCGACGGCGTCCCTGAGGCGGGGGCGGAGTTCCTTGTGACGAAGACGGAGCGCGAGGCGAAAGAGCTCAGCGAGATGCGCCAGCACAAGAGCCGCGAAGAGTCTTGGGGCGCCTACAAGCACACGACGCTCGAAGACCTCTACCGCGAGATCGTTGAGGGGAAGACAAAAGACCTGCGCCTCATCGTCAAGGGCGACGTGCAGGGGTCTCTCGAAGCGCTGAACAAGTCGCTGGAGGAATTGAGCACCAAAGAGGTCGCTGTTAAGGTGATCAGCTCGGGGACGGGCGACGTGAGCGAAACGGACGTCATGCTTGCCGCCGCGTCGAACGCGGTCATCGTCGGGTTCCACGTCAAGGCGGACGGCAAGATCAAAGAGGTCGCAGGCAAGGAAGGGGTTGAGATCCGGACGTACAGCATCATTTACGACGTCGTCGAGGACGTGAAGAAGGCCATGGAAGGGATGCTTGAGCCGAAGACCGAAGAGGTCGTGATGGGGCATGCCATCGTCAAGCAGGTCTTCAATATTACGAAGGTGGGGAAAATTGCAGGCTGCTTCGTCAAGGACGGGCGGATCCTGAGAAGCGCGAAGGTTCGTATCCTGCGGGACGGCAAGCCTGTCCACGAAGGCGAGCTGGTTTCCCTGAAACGGTTCAAGGACGAAGTCAAAGAAGTGAAATGCGATTTCGAGTGCGGTATCCGGGTCGGGCAGTTCGACGGATGGCAGGAGAACGACATCGTCGAAGCGTACATGCTCGAAGTGACCGCCCGCAAGCTGTCATAGCGGCTTAAACCTTTTCCGGCCGATATGCGGGGCCTTCCCTGTGATCGCCGGAATTGCCGCAGCGCCTGTCTTACCCCGCCGGAGATCCTGAGAGAGATTGCCATGAGCATGCGGATGTTGAAGATCAATAGCCTGATGAAGCGGGAGCTGAGCCTGATCATACAGCAGGAAGTGAAGGACCCGCGCGTCGGTTTCGTGACGGTGACCGGCGTCGAGGTGTCCAGCGACCTTCGGCACGCGAAGGTCCATTGTTCCGTGATGGGGACCGATGCTCAGCGCCGGGAGTCGATCAACGGGCTGAACAGCGCCAAAGGGTATATTCAGGTGGAGCTCGGCTCGCGGATCAAGCTGAAGTTCATGCCGGAGCTCCATTTCAAGCTTGATACCTCGCTCGACCACAGCATGCACATCCAGGATGTCCTCAATAAGATACACGCAGAGCGCGCGGAGCGCGGTGAAGATGCCGCTGACGCCGGAGGGGAGTCATGAGCGCCGCCGCCATTGCGCAGATCGTTAAGACGATCAAGCGCGAGAAGAAATTCGTGATCCTTTCGCACGAGTCCCCGGACGGAGACGCGATTGGCAGCCAGCTCGCGCTTTGCGCCGCCCTGAAAAGGATCGGCAAGGACGTGGTGCTGGTAAGCGACCGGGTGCCGCGGAAATACCAGTTCCTTCCCGGCTCCGGCGATACGACCCATGGGCTCGACGTCTCCATGGAGGGACGCGTCGCTGTCTTTGTCGACACACCGACCTTGGAGCGGCTCGGCGACGGGGGAGGCATGGATCCCATCTTTAAGTCGATCATCAACATCGACCACCACGTGAGCAACGTGCGTTTCGGTACCTACAACTGGGTCGATGTCTCAGCCTCGAGCGTCGGCG
>ERZ795055.3670-NODE-3670-length-11095-cov-3.799547_pt1 | contig 11095 bp, 7 predicted proteins | sample MGYA00375139_ERZ795055 | MGnify/ENA primary metagenome ERZ795055 (study PRJEB30184, sample SAMN05720283) | anaerobic digester metagenome | isolation source: active sludge of municipal wastewater-treating anaerobic digesters | place: USA | collected 2015-01-23 ...
GAGAAACACAGCGAGTAGCCCACGGCCCACCACAGCACGGTGGTGACCGACATCGAAACGAAGCTCTGCATCATGATCGCGAGAACATTCTTACGGCCAACCAGGCCACCGTAGAAAAATGCTAAGCCAGGCGTCATCAGCATGACGAGGCTTGTCGCTAGAAGCATGAAGCCAGTGTTTCCAGTGTCAAACATGCGGCACCTCTTGCAGTTAAAGTGACGCGGACCGTAGCACTGGCTTGTTTGGATCTTATTTGGCGATTGTTAGGGAATGGTTAAGCGGGTGTCTGTGTGCTTGCCGTGTCACAAGCGGTTTGGGACACTCGTGGCGAGGTTGGTAGATGCCGCGCGTACTGTTGGTTGAAGACGATGTGAACTTGATGCGCGCGATCACCTACATCTTGGAGCGCGAAAGTTTCACCGTGACAGCAGCAGCCACTGGTGAAGCCGCCTTGGCGCTTGCGGCGCAGGTCGCGCCGGAGCTGGTGGTGCTGGATATCAATCTCCCAGGGATCGACGGGTTCGAGGTGTGTCGTCGCTTGCGGCAGGGCCGTGGCACGCGCCGGACACTGGTATTGATGCTCACCGCCCGTCGTGACGTTGACGACATGTTGCATGGGCTGGAATGCCAGGCCGACGACTACGTAGCGAAACCCTGTGACCCGCGAGTGCTCATTGCCAGGATGCATGCACTGCTGCGGCGAGTCGAAGAACCCAAGAAGGTCGGTGCGGTGAAGTTCGACGGGCTGCGTGTCGAACTAAATGCTCGGGAGGTGTGGGTGCAGGATGCATTGGTGTCGCTGACGCGCACGGAGTTCGACTTGCTCTATTTCCTCGCAAGTCATGCTAACCAGGTTCTTACTCGGGATCAGATCCTCGATGCAGTTCGCTCCGAGGCACTGTCCACTGGCGACCGTGCTGTGGATGTGCACGTTGTTGGACTTCGTAAGAAACTCCAGACTCAAGCTTGCCATCTCAAAACCGTGCGTGGAGTGGGCTACAAGTTCAGCCTCTGACCCTCATGTGGCGCGACATCCCCAGTCGACAATGGCTCGTGGTTGGTTTTCTGCTCTCGGCCGTGGTGCCGGTGATGATCGTGGCATTGATCGCATATGGTGCTGGGCAAGACACGTTGCGCAAACAGGCGCTCGGGCAGTTGGAGCTGGCGCGCAACATCAAACGAGCTCAGGTCGAACGCTTTTTTTCCGAACGTGTAAGCGACGCGCAGGTGTTCGCCGCCGACCCGTACTTGGGCACCGCGGCGACACAGCTGTGCAATGCCTACTTTTTGGCGGAGTCCGCTGACAAGGGGGCGCTTGCGGGACATGACGCCGGGCATTTTGAAGCCCCGGCCGCCTATCGTCAGGTTCACGATAGGCATCACGGTTTCCTGCGGCTGTTCGCAGAACAAAACGGTTTCTATGACCTCCTATTGGTCGACCTGCGACGCCAACAGGTCTGTTACTCGGTTAAGAAAGAGGCCGATTTCGCGGCGTCAATAGCCTCTCAACCGTTGCTCGCGGAGGTCGTGCGCGCGGCCGCACTTGGTTCGGCAGTGCTCTCCGATACACGTCCGTATCCACCCTCAGCCAATGCAGCCGCCCAGTTTGTCGCTGCACCGATCTGGAATGGGGATGTCATTATCGCTGTGCTGGTGCTGCAAGTATCCATCGAGGCTTTGGATGCGATTATGGGCGAGCGATCAGGCATGGGCGCTACCGGCGAAACTGTTCTTGTTGGGCCCGATTTCAACATGCGAAGCGACGCTCAACTCGACGTGGCGCGCCGAGTTGAAGCTTCATTTCGGGGGACGGTGAGCGACAACGGCATCGCTACGACGCCAGTGTATCGCGCCTTGGCCGGGGAGGTTGGGTTGGGCTTTGCCAGCGATCACCACGGCAGGCCTTGTCTCGCGGCCTGGTCTCCTGTGGAACTTCTGGGCACGCGCTGGGCTTTGGTCGCCACCATTGAGGCTTGGGAAATTGACGCGCAGATTGCTGCAGCTCTCAATGGCAAAATCGCGACAGCGCTAGTGCTTTCGTTGATGGTGGGTTTGTTGCTTGCATTTGGCGTGTCGTGGGTGACGGCCCGTGGGATCGCCTCAATTCGTCAGCAGGTAGTGGCGTTGGCTGCGAATGTTCACCGCGGAGTATTCGCAGCGCGCGGGAATCCAGCAGACGTGGGCGTCGATTTCCGCGGCGTCCTCGATGAGGTGAATGGGCTTGTGGCCGCGATGGAGAAGGTGACCAACGAGAAGACCCGACTCGAAGCGCTGATGGCGGGTGTGCAGCGGCTGGAGGCGTTGGGCACGTTGGCTGGCGGAATCGCTCATGACTTCAACAACAACCTGAGTTACATGCATGCCTGTGTCGACATCGTTCGCGGTTTGACCCCCGCCGAAGGGCCGACGGCGCCGCATCTGGAGCAGCTCGTGACGGCAATCGGCCGGGCCTCCGATCTCGTCAACCGCGTGCTCACCTTCAGCCGCCAGGGCCGGCATACTCCACGCCCGCTCAACTTCGTTGAGCCTGTCAACGAGGCGGTGGAGTTGGTTCGCGCTGCGATGCCAAAACGGATCGCTCTCGTGGTTGACCTTGGAGATGTTCGGCTGCCGGTGTTGGCCGATCCGACCGCCGTGCACCAGGCCGTGTTGAACCTGATGACCAACGCGATCTACGCGATGCGTGGAATCACCGGGGCGTTGGAGGTGTGCGTCACCGGTCGCGACGTACGGGCGCCGTTGCCGCACCCAGCTCTCAAGGCGTGCGAATACGCCGTGTTGCGGGTGTGCGACCAGGGCACGGGCATGGAGGCCGCGACCTTGGGTCACTTGTTTGAGCCCTATTTCACCACCAAGCCGGTGGGCGAAGGCACGGGGATGGGGTTGGCGCTGGTGCACGGCATCGTTGCTGCTGCGGGGGGCGCCATCACCGTGGAGAGTCACCTAGGCGTTGGCACCTGCTTTGAGGTCTATTGGCCTCTCATTGCCGATGAGTCGGCGGCGACAACCCATTCCTAGGCGGGCAGCGCCTTCAGCGACTCTGCCATTTTGGCGATCATCTCGTTTAGCTCCAGTACTCGAGCGCGGTCTTTGGCCACGACGGCGGCTGGGGCTTTGGCGACGAAGGCCTCGTTTCCGAGTTTGGCTGCGATGCGGTCGCGCTCGACAGTGGTCTTTTCGATCGACTTCTTCAGGCGTGCTGCCTCCTCAGCGAAGTCCACCAAGCCTGCGAGCGGCACAATGACTTGCATGCGCTCAAGAACTTTTACTGCCGCAGCGGCCTGTTGTTCTGCCGTAGCAGCGATCTCCAAGCGTTCGAGTCGTGCCAACGCCGTGATTTCGGCGCGATGGGCCTCCAAGCGGGCGCGGTCTTCGGCTGCGGGTACCGCCAGGTGTACGGTGATCGGTTTGCTGGGCGCCACGTTCGACTCAGATCGAATCGTGCGCATGGCAACGATGGCATCTTGCACCAAGCGGTAGTCCGCCTCGATCTCTTTGTCGACGAAGCTCGTGTCAGCTGCCGGGAAGGGCGCAATCATGATGGAGGCTCTGCGAGCGTCGATGGGCAGCTTTTGCCAAATCTCTTCAGTGATGAACGGCATAAACGGGTGTAACAGCCGCATCGCCTGTTCCAACACATGCATCAGCGTGGTCTGTGCCGCCCCCTTCGAGCGGGCATCGGTGCCCAAAAGACGCGCCTTTACCAACTCGATGTACCAATCACACAGCTCATTCCAGAAAAAGGCGTAAATCGCCTGGGCGGCGTCGGCAAAACGATAGGCCTCAAGCGCCTCGTTCACTTCGATCGTGGCTTGGTTTAGCCGCGAGAGAATAAAGCGGTCCGCCGGCTCCAGATGTGCGCGCACCGCACTGAGCGGCTCTGGTTTGCCATCCATGCGCATCATCGCGAAACGGGTAGCGTTCCAAATTTTGTTAGCAAACGCGCGGTAGCCCGCGATCCGTTCAACCGACAGCTTGATATCGCGACCGCTGGCCGACATGGCAGCCAGCGTGAAGCGCAGCGCATCGGCGCCAAAGGCCGGGAAGCCGTCGGGGTATTCATCTTTGAATTGCGGCGACATCTCTTCTTTGGTGCAGCCGTGGATGAGATGCAGCGGGTCGATGACGTTGCCGCGTGTCTTCGACATCTTGTCGCCGTGTTTGTCTCGCACCATCGCGTGCAAGTAGATCACTGGGAACGGCGGTTTGCCCATGAACTTGGTGCCCATCATCATCATGCGGGCCACCCAGAAGAATAAAATGTCGAAGCCCGTCTCCATCACCGACACCGGATAGAACGTCTTCAGCTCTTCGGTTGGGTCGGGCCAACCCAACGTCGAGAATGGCCACAGGGCGCTGGAGAACCAGGTGTCCAGCACGTCGGGGTCTTGCACCAGGCGCGTGCCGCCGCAACGCGGGCAGGCTGTGGGGGGCGTTCGCGCGACGAAAGGTTTGGCGTGGGAGTCAAAGCGTGGGTTGTCGTCGGTACCTGTGCCTTTGTCGCAGTCGCGGCAGTAGTAGGCGGGGATGCGATGGCCCCACCAGAGCTGGCGCGAAATGCACCAATCTTGGATGTTTTCCATCCAATGGTAGTAGGTCTTGGTCCAGGTCTCCGGCAGGATCTTGGTCGCGCCGCTTTTCACGGCTTCAAGCGCAGGGGCGGCCAAGGGCTGGGTGCGCACAAACCATTGCACAGACAGTGACGGTTCCACCACGGTCTCACAGCGCTGACAGTGGCCAATCGCCATCACGTGGGTTTCGCTCTTGCGCTCCAGACCCATCTCGGCCAATTCGGCCTTGATCTTGCGGCGCGCCTCGCCGCGCTCACGGCCGGCGTAATCCTGCCACTCCGTCATGCTGATTTCGGCGCGCATCGTCGCCACCGCTTGGGCGCCTACAATCGGGTCGGCATCGTGGCTCGCGTGGAGCTCAGGCGTTTGGCGGATGCGGGCGTCGACGTCGAAAATATCGAACAGCACGAGCTTGTGGCGCCGCCCTGTCTCGAAATCGTTAAAGTCGTGCGCCGGGGTCACCTTCACGGCGCCGGTACCGAACTTCGGATCGACCAGCACTGCGTCGCCGATGATCGGAATGCGATAGCCCAAAATAGGGTGGCGCACGTGCTTGCCGATCAGGTGCTTGTAGCGCCCGTCGTCCGGATGCACCGCCACCGCGGTATCACCCAGCATCGTTTCCGGACGTGTGGTCGCAACGACGATCTCGCCGCCGCCCTCTGCCAGCGGGTATGCGAACGACCACAGTTCCCCTTGAATGCCTTCGTCGTGGTCGACTTCCAGATCGGAGAGGGCGGTGTGGCAGCGCGGGCACCAGTTGACCAAACGTTCGGCCCGGTAAATGAGCCCTTCCTCGTGCAGCCTCACAAACACTTCGAGCACCGAGCGCGACAGCTGCTCATCCATCGTGAAGCGCTCACGCGTCCAGTCGAGCGAGCAACCCAATACCCTCAGTTGGTTGGTGATGCGGCTGCCGTAGGCGCGCTTCCATTCCCACACCCGCTTCAGGAATTCAGCACGGCCCAAGTCGTGGCGCGATTTTTTTTCAGTTTTCAATAGGTCGCGTTCCACCACCATTTGTGTTGCGATGCCGGCGTGATCGGTGCCGGGTAGCCAGAGCGTCTTGTGGCCCTGCATGCGGCGCCAACGGATCAACACGTCTTCTAGCGTGGTGGTGAGTGCATGGCCCATGTGCAACGAACCCGTGACGTTCGGGGGCGGGATGGCAATGCAGTACGCTGGCCCTTCGGCCTTCATGTTGGGAGCGAAGTAGCCGGCCTTTTCCCAAATCGGATACCACGTGCTCTCGGCACGAGTCGGGTCATAGGCTGCGGAGAGAGTGTCGGGGGTGGTCTCAGTCATGATGCTCGATCCAACAGGTTGGCCGCGCCGTTAGCAACGGTCGGAAGGCATGCTCGGCGCAGGTGGTATTCGATGTTCGGCCCGCGCTCATCAGACAGGGGACCGTCCGAGCGTCGGGGCCAGACGTCGTGGCTTTACTTCCCTTGCTCCTTGATCAGACGTTCCAACTGCTCGCGAATGATGCGTTCGGCGAGCTCGGGGACGACCTCCCAAGCGATGCGCTCGATGATCTGGGTTGCCAGCGCGCGGACTTGAGCCTCTTCGGCAGACGCGGGCTCCGCCAGCTTGACCTCTGGAATGTGCACCGCGGGGGCCGGCGCTACAACGGGCGTTGGCGCAGCGACCGGAGCAGGGACGGGTGATGTTACCACCGGATTGACGAGGAGCACGGGCGCCGGTTCCGGCATCACGGGCTGTGGCGGTGGTGCAATCACCTCAGGGGCGGCCACAGGCGCTGGTGGCGGCATTTCGACCATCGGAGTTGCTGCAGCGGCTGGCGGCATACCTAAGCCAAACGGATCCCGCGCCACCGCTGGGACGGGCGCTGGAACGGGCGGGGCAAACGTCGCCACGGGGACCGGTGCTGGCACCGGAGCTACAAACGGCGTCGGTGGACGCGGCGCCACGGGCGTTGGTGCGGGCGGTGGCACGAAGGTTGGTGGCGGCGCTACAGGCCGTGGCGCGGGGGCGGCCATTGGCGGCACAGGGGCTGCAGGACGGGGCGCCGGCAGGGGTGCGGCAAAGGCCGGCGGCACGGCATGCGGACGTGCACCTGGCGGCGGCATCGGGATTCCTGCGGGAACCGCGGGGCGTGGTGCGGCAGCGGGAGCCACCGGTGGGATGCTCGGCCGTGGGATGCCAAAAGTCGGGGCCAAAGCAGCCGCGGGTGGAGCCATCGTGGCTGGCCTGGGGGCGGCTGCCGGTGGTGCCATTGGACGGGGCATCGCCGCAGGTGGCGGGGCGGCTGGGACCGGCATCCCCATGGGGCGAGGCGCAGCAGCTACCGCGGGCGTTGCTGGTGCGGCGACGCTTGCCGTCATCGGTCGCGTGGGTAGGATTGCGGCTTCCACCGGTGCGCCTACCAACGTCTTGACCTTGTCGAGCAACGCCTGCGTCTCGAACGGCTTCTTCAAGTAGGCGTTGGCGCCGCTACCGGTCGCGCGATTTTCGTCGAACGGTTCAGTGTTACTGACCAGCAGCAAGACCGGGAGCGCCGCCGTGTCGGGGTCGGCCCGCAGCGTTTGACACGCCGTGTAACCGTCCATGCCCGGCATTACCGTGTCGATCACGACCACGGAGGGCTTCATCTCTTTGGCCTTGGCGATGACCTCCGCGCCACTTGACACCGCCGTTACGGCGAAATCGTCGCGCGAGAAGGTCGTTGCCACGACCTTTTGCATCGTTACGGAATCATCAGCCACTAGGAGTTGATACGCCATGCGCTGTCCTCGATATCACGGGTCACTGCATTACGGGGTTTCAAAACCACGCCACAGGGCGTCGGGATCCACAAGCCAACAGAATTCGTGGGTGTCTACAATCGTCGTCGCCGCCGCATCGCCGAGCCATGCTGGCGGCGCTCCTGTACGCAAGGTGGCGCGCCAGCCGTGAAGGATCCGGCCGGCGGCGTCGATTCGCAGCCCGACTGATTCTCCACGTACATGCAAAATTGCCACCAACCAACCCTCTTTCGGGACGACCGTCGTCGCCTTGCTACCAAGCTCTAGCACCGGAATAAGCGCGCCGTTTTCCAGAAGCAACCCCAAGTGCTCCGCGCGTACGCAGGGCATTTGAAGCAGCTTCTCCGCCAGCGCAACCCGTTCGACCTTCTCCACGGGAATGGCGAGCCACTCGGTTTTGACCCGAAAGGTCATTACCGGGCGGGGCGACTCCAGCACCTCGCCAAAACTGTGCATCGCGCAAAGTTATACCTCCGGCCCAGAGGCAGGGTCAAACAGCATGACAGCGTAGCGCCTCAATCAAGCTGGCATTCTTGATGAGGAGCAACCATTCGCCCTCCACCTGGACGCCACCCGCGAAAAAGGCAGGCATCGTCATTCCAAAGCTGGGCACCGGCAGAACCTGGGGCGTCTCGGCCAACCGGAGGTGGCGCACTTGGTCGACGCCGATGGCCGCGCGCGTGTCGCCGCTTTCAAAGACCACGGCAAAGGGCAGGACGGTCCGCGCCGCGCCGCCGCAGACGACGCCTAAATCAACGACCGCTAGCGAAAAGGCTCCGGCGCCAAGCATCTGTCCGCACGGCAGCTCGGCGGTGATGCTCAGGATGGAGTCTGCCCACATGGCAAGGTTATACGGCCCCACCGTCAAGCCGACCAACGTGGTGGGACCGTCGTGATGCACATCTTGTTGCCGTCCTGCCATGACGATTGCTCCCGCGTAAGCTGCACGCTAGACTCGTGGGCATGTGTGCGCAAGTTGTAAGGTTCGCTTGGGCGAGCCTTTTGTTTTTGGGGGTCGGCGCCTGCCAGGACTACGTGTTCGAGGCGCGTCCGGCCAACCGTTCGAAGGCCACCAAAATCACCGAGCTCGTGGCTAACATCGAGCCCACCGATATCCTCTTTGTTATCGACAACTCCGGCAGCATGCAGGAAGAAATCGTCGAGTTACAGAACAACATTGGTCTGTTCATCGACGAAATGGCCAAGAGCCAAACCGATTTCCAAGTAGGGATTATCGCGCCCGACGTCGAGTGCAACCTGCCACGCTATGTCTGCACCGACACGTGTCCTGCTCAGGGCAACGAGGCCGGCTGCAATGACAAGCCCGAATGCGGTTGGAACGCTGCGCAGAGTAGCTGTCTGTTGAATTGGCCCTTGGGCAGCTATGCCTGCTGCGTGCGTCAGCCCACCCCGATTTGCACCGATGAGTTGGATAACGAAGGCCATGTGATCGCCTCCACCTGTGATGGCGGAAGGCTACGGGCGTCGGCGCAAGGACGACGCTTGTTTGCCCGCCCGGCGGCAGGGCAGGAAGCGGCGTGGGTCGCCGAGTTCAAAGAGACGATCGCCTCGCTTGGTACCAATGGTTCGAGCTACGAAGGTGGTCTGGAGGCGATGCGCCGGGCTGTCAGCTGTAGTGCCGGCGTCGGCTGCGATGCGTTTGATCAAGCGGTGGCCGACGTGAACCAAGGTCTCATTCGTGCAGGCGCCAACTTGGTGGTGATCTTCGTCACCGACGAAGATGACTGCTCGATGGCCGATCGCGACGCCTACGCGCAACCGCGGCCCGCGAGCGACACCGCAGAACAAGCGGCGCATCTTTGCTGGCCCAACGAATGCTATGCGTACTACGGTGCTGCCAACGATTTAGATCAAGATGGCCTGATGGATTGGGCCGACCCCGATCAAATGACGCCGGCACAAGGGCTGCTTCAATGTGGTCCAGCCGGTGCCAAAGTGGCGCGCACCGTCAATCCGCCATCTCCCCGTGCCGTCGAGGAGTACTTGGATGCGCTCGTGGCCGCCAAAGGTGGAGACATCACCAAGGTGCGCGCCGCAGGCATCGTCAGTGCCATTGCCGCCTCTGACGCGGTGTTGGGGAGCGAGCCGGCTGCGTGCGTGGGCACGGCCTCCGGCCCGTCCATCGACTGTGGTTGTTTGGCCACCGGCGCTGGCGACCAGTTTATGTGCGCTTTCACCGCGCTGATTGGTCAACGCGGTACGCCGTTTCCCGACCCGCCCAGCGGCGGTTGCTCGGGGCTCCCCGGCAGTCGCTACGTAGAGTTCTTGCAAAAGCTTGCGGCCCGGCGTCAGGCGGCGCTGGTTAATTCCAACACGCTGGTCGATTCCATCTGCAAGAGCGACTACAGCCAAACGATGTACCAAATCGTCAACGACGTGATCCTCGATCCGTGTGTGACACTTAGCTCTGTCCCTGCCGTCGACACAGACTTGCAGGTCATGTTGAATGGCCAATTGCTTGCCAAGGTGGACGTTGGCGCCGGCACGCCAGGCTATAGCTGGGTGGCGGGTTCCGCGATCGTTTGCCTCGAAGGCGGTCTGAGCAAGAAAATCGGTGATTCGTTCGAAATTGTGATTCTTGAGGAGTAGCCGCGCCCGGGTTTCCTGGGAGCGCCTCCTTTGATAGGGACAACGTATGCTGCAGCGACGCTCGTTACCCACCTTGGTTGCCGGACTCACGCTGTTGTCAGGCTGTCAGGTCTACGATTGGGTGTTTCAGCCCGACGCCGACCGTGAAGCCGAGCACTTGGTCTTTAAGGTGCAGCAGCCGTCCAAGGCTGACATCCTCTTTGTCATCGACAACTCCAAGAGCATGACCGAAGAGCAGGCGGCGCTCGTGGCGTCGATCGACAAATTGCTGTTGGAGCTTGCGCCTCAAGACACCCGCTATCGTATTGGCATTACCTCCACCGACGCCATCGGTGCCGAGGTGGGCTGCACTGCCGCAGACATCTTTGAAGGGGAGAACAAGCCGGGCGCCATCGGCAATTGCGCGAACCCCGCGGTGGTCTTGCGCCGCCCGCATGATGGTGCGTTGGGCCGGCTGCTCGCGGCCTACGATCCTGCGGTGTTCGATGTGAATGCCGCTTGGGTCAACGAGGTCGTGGCCCGGGTCGCCGAAACCGTTACGGTCGACCCCGACCTGAAAACGAAGCTGGCCCGCGTGATGCCGGTGAGCGCCACCGCCCACCCGCCAGAGTTCGCTGATCCAGCCATATTCACCACCTTCACGGGGGAGCAGGGGGCTCGCTGGGTTATCGATCGCGAGACCATTCGTTTGGAGGCGTGCCAAACCTGCGCGTGCACCACGTTGGATGACGCCAACCAAACCGTCTGCGATGCCAATGCTGCCTGCTTTGCCTCCTGCGCCGATCCAATCGCGCGCATCATGGTGCAGGCCTACTTCCGCGCTAACGTCAACGCGCTGTGGATTGGCGGCAGTGGTTGGGAAGAGGGGTTGCGGGCCGCGGCGCTGGCGGTGGGCATCGATGCGCGCGACACCGGAACCGATTCCGAGGGTCATCCTACCGCGCTTAATCCGGCCAACAGCCTGGTGCGGCTACCGGGCGGTGCCAACACGTTCCGTACCCGCGACGTCGATGGCAATGCTATGAGTGGTCCTTGGACCCGCGATGAGGCACTGCTCGCGGTGATGTTCGTCTCCGATGAAGAAGACTGCTCGATGCCAGCGGACTTGATGGGCAATCGCTGCATCTTCGAGGAGGGCTGCGGCAAGGA
>ERZ795055.3672-NODE-3672-length-11086-cov-4.356813_pt1 | contig 11086 bp, 6 predicted proteins | sample MGYA00375139_ERZ795055 | MGnify/ENA primary metagenome ERZ795055 (study PRJEB30184, sample SAMN05720283) | anaerobic digester metagenome | isolation source: active sludge of municipal wastewater-treating anaerobic digesters | place: USA | collected 2015-01-23 ...
GAACTTTATTTTAAAGAGGAGCCGGCGCTGGTTGGCAAAAAATTCGTCGATGCGATGTTCGCCTATGAGGACTCCGCTGTGATGGGGGTCGGGAAGAGCGACGGTCGGGTACTGTTGAATCCGCCGATGGAGACGCTGATCGAGCCCGGCGATCGCCTGATCGCCATTTCTGAGGACGATGACACGATCCTCTTGTCTGGCAAGAAGGACTACGGCGTCGATCCGACCGCCTTCGCAACACCGCAAGCGCATCCGGTTAAGGCGGAGCGCGCCTTGATTCTAGGCTGGAACCGTCGCGTGCCAACGATGGTCAATGAGCTCGACAAATATGTCGCGCCGGGCAGTCATTTGACGCTCGTCAGCCACCGCGAGGACGGGGAGGCATTGCTTGCGAGGTATTGTCCGAGCTTGTCGCGCCAATCGGTTAACTACATTGTTGGTGATGCCACTGATCGCGAGCTTTTGGATCAGCTGGAGGTGGATCAGTTTGACCACCTGATTCTGGTCTGTGACGACGACCGGGCGCCCCAACAGGCCGATTCACGCACGCTGGTGACGTTGCTACATCTTCGGGACATCGCCTTGAAGATGCACAAATCGATATCAGTCGTCAGCGAGATGTTGGACGTGCGTAACCGCGAGTTGGCCGAAGTCACTCGTGCCGACGATTTCATCGTCAGCGACAAGCTGGTGAGCTTGATGCTGTCGCAGCTCTCCGAGAACAAAGAGTTGAAGGCGGTCTTCGAGGACCTGTTCAGTCCGGAGGGTTCGGAGATTTATCTGAAACCTGTCGAAGGTTACGTGGCCACAGGCACCCCGGTGAATTTCTACACGGTGTTGTTGGCCAGTGCTCGACAGAAGCAGGTGGCGATTGGCTATCGTCAGGTAGCGGACGCGAAGGACGCCACCAAATCCTACGGCGTTGTGGTCAACCCCGACAAGGCTGAGCTCGTAACGTTCGCGCCCGGGGATAAGATCATCGTGTTGGCCGAAGACTAGACGCATTTCGGACCACGCGCATGGACACTGGTCGGATTCTCCTAACACGTTTTTTAGGAATGACGGCAGGCCGCGAGCGGCGGCAGGAGACCGTTGGTCGTGGCGCCTGAAGCAGCGATCGCAACGCCAGACGTGAGGCGGGTGCCAGTGGCAAGGCCATGAGCGACAGGCGGCGGTAGAGCTCGCGCACGTCCTTCGGCAGAGCGGCCATATGGCGTTCGAGCGTCGCCAGATCTCCACGTTTGAGCGGGCCCGTTAGCCCGTGCCTGAATCCCAGCGTGGTAACTGCCTGCCATGCCGAGTGGGTGAGGGCCAACGTTACGCGGTGGGCGGCGGGAACCCCCGCCTCTTTCAGGAGTTGCGCCGCTTGATGCCACAGCGCAACAGAGAGGTTGCTGGCAAGGACGCAACCAGCATGGTAGCGAGCCTTGTGTTTGGCTTGCAGCGTAAAAGCCGTGCCCCCCATGGCACACACCAGTTGCTGCATGGTGCGGCGGGCCATCGTTGTGCCTTCGATGGCAAATGTTGCAGCACATAGATCGGGCGGGCCTCGGGTTGGGACGGCTGCGAGCGGGTGCAGGCTGCCGGTTTGAGCCTTGAGCCCCAACGCCGCACCCGGAAGCACGCCTGAGGTATGTAACACCACGCTTTGTGGTCGACAAAAGCCGGTGCGCCCAAGCGCCAGCGCCATCTCTGGGAGCGCTTGGTCGGTGACCGTCAGGAGGATTAACTCCGCCTGATCGAGCCGTGCATCCAGCTGCGCCGAAACCGGAATGCCAAGTAATTTCGAGAAGTTGCGCCGCCGCCTTGAGCCGCGGTTCATCGCACCCACGAGAGGATAGCCGGCATTTACCAGCGCTTGCGCGAGCGCTGTGCCAATGGCACCGCAGCCAATGACATAGAAACTCGGTTTAGTTGGTGGCAAGCGGCTCATCGTCGAGCTTGCGCGGCGTTGATTTCCGGTCTTTCGGGCGACGTTCTTTGGCCGTGCGTTGGATGAGCAGACCGTCGGTGTTGGCGACGCTTACACGAGCCACATCGCCAGGGGTAAGCTCGCCCGCCAAGATCTGTTCGGCGGCCGGCCCTTCGACATGCCGTTGAATCGTTTGTCGCATGCCGCGAGCTCCCGCTTCGGGGCTGTAGCCACCGTGCTCAAGTAGGAACTCAATGACGTCCGCGGCCCACTCAAGGGTGATCTCGCGTTCGGCGAACAGGGCACGGCTGGAATCGCTAAGCTGGAGTTCGGCGATGCGCTTGACCTCAGCACGTACGAGCGGACCGAAGACCAACTTCTCGTCGATGCGGCCCCACAACTCTGGCGCCAATGACTTGCGTGCGCTCTCTAGAACGCCTTCAAACTGATTGGCGCGGCCTTGCTCTTGCGCAAAGCCAATCGGGCGGCTTGTGGTACCGACGCGTTCGGCACCCAGGTTGGAGGTGAGCACCACAAGGGCATTGGCGAAGCTGACCCGCTTGCCACGGGCGTCGGTAAGTTGCCCTTCATCGAGGATTTGTAGCAACAAGCTCAACACATCGCGATGAGCCTTTTCGATTTCATCAAACAGCACAATTTGGAACGGGCGTTTGCGCAACGCCTCGGTAAGCTGTCCGCCCTCTTCGAAGCCAACATAGCCGGGTTGTGCACCCACCAGGCGCGCAACCGAGTGTGGCTCGGAGTACTCGCTCATGTCCACGCGCACGATGGCGTCGCGGCGTCCAAACAAGAACTCCGCCAGGATCTTCACCAGCTCGGTTTTACCGACGCCGGTGGGACCCAGGAACAGGAAGCTGCCAATCGGACGGCGGCCATTGAAGCCTGCAAAGCCGCGTCGGATGGCGCGACAAACGGAGGCGATGACGTTGGCGTGGCCAATGAGTTTTTGACTCACCAGCTCCTCGGCGCGGTTGAATCGATCGGCATCGGCTTCGGCCAGGCGTTCGAGTGGCACACCGGTCCATTCGTTGACGACCCGGGCGATGTCGATGCGCTCTACGCGGGCCGCGGTGCGCCGCCGGGCACGCGAGCCAGCCAAGTCGGCCACTGCGAACGCTTTGTCGGGTAGCTGACGTTCCGGAATAAAGCGGTGGCTCAGTTGCACCGCGGCGTGCACGGCGTCCAGGCTGTAATCCACCTGGTGGTGCTCAGCGTAGGGGGTGATTCCCCCTTCGAGGATGAGAATCGCCTCGTCTACCGTGGGCTCTTCGACGAAAATGGGCGTGAAGCGGCGCTCCAGCGCCGGATCTTTCTCGATGTATTTTTTGAATTCGTCGTGGGTGGTAGCCCCGATGCAAGGGAATTCGCCCCGCGCCAAGGCGCTTTTTAGCTCGTTGGCGGCGTCCTGGGCACCTTCGCCGCTGGTTCCGGCACCGATCAAGGTGTGCAGCTCGTCAATGAACACGATGATGCGTCGCGAAGCCCCCGCCACCTCCGCTTTGATCGCCCCCAAACGTTCACTGAAAGCGCCGCGTAGGCTGGTGCCAGCCACCAAGGAGCCGGTGTCCAACGAGACGATCAAGCGGTCGTGTAGGTGTGCGACTTCATCGTCGCGGCGGGCGATCTTGACCGCCAAGCCTTCAACGATGGCCGTTTTGCCAACGCCCGGCAGCCCAACGAGCACCGGGTTGTTGGACCGGCGTTTGCCAATGATGTCGATGAGCGCTTCGAGCTCGCGGTCGCGGCCGATAGCGATGTCGAGCTCGCCCAACCGTGCGCGCTCTGTGAGGTCGACGGCGCAGGACGCAAGCGTGGGCGCAATCTCCTCAAGGTTTGGCGCTTTGGGGCCAGGGCGCTTGGGGGGGGGCGGTGCGAGACGAGGGGGGGAGGGACGCGGCAACGGCTGCGCCACGGCGGTGATCTCGGCGGCAAGCTCTACCGCTTCGGCGACGTCGTCAAACGCGTCGGCGGCCTCCTCACGCCGGTTGAGCGGCGCCTCGTTGGGGTTGGTGGTCTCGTCGTCCATCGGCTCTGGGATGGGCGCGGGCTCGCGGTCCAAAACCAAAGGCGGCCGAGTCTGGGTGTAGCGCCGTGGAATGGCCTCGGGCATTGGCATCAGCCCCAGGCTCTTGAAGCGCCGTGGCATGTTGCCGGTGATGTAGCTGACTGCGATGTTGCGCAGGGCGGTGAGCGAGGTACCGGTCCGTTCGAGTAAGCGGTAGGCAAAGGCATCGCGGATGCGGGTAACGGCCACCAACACGTGGAGGCAATCCACCTCTTTGGCGCCCGCTCCGACGGCAATCTCTCGCGCCCGTGCTTTTAAGTGGGGGACGGTTTGCTGCGGTTCGTCCTCCAGGACACGGATGGCGTCGAGCACGCGGTCTTCGTCGATGCTCCGATCACTCAACAGCGCCTGAGCTCGGTTGGGGAACGTGAAAAGGGCGAGGAGTAGGTGCGCCGAAGAGAAGCGCTGTTGCGCCTGTTTGGCGATATCCTCAGCCTCCAAGAACGCGCGCACGGTCTCGGGGCTTTCTCTTACGGCTGCCACGTCGAGGTCCTCACTCCGTTCGTTTGGTTTTGGGGCGGAAACCCCCTCCGACAATGTGGCGCACTATGATCTTTCAGATCGATGCGGTCAACGTCGGAGTGAGGAGAATTGCGCGGGATTCCCACAGAGACGCGGCTGGGACGTACGTCTCTGCGTCGGTCAGACTCGGCTCAGCGTCTCCGCAAGCGCTGCAAGAACGCCATCGTGGTGGCAAAAACCTCGGCGCTTTCGCAGTCTTGGCCCATCTCATGCCCCGAACGATGGAACCAATGGATCTCTCGGTGCGCCGACGAGACATCTCGGTAGATGATGTTGGCCGCCACCGGTTCGATCACCTGGTCCTTTTTGGAATGTAGCACGCACAACGGTGCTTGCACTTCGCCCAGGCGGCGTTCAATCTCAGCGGCATAGTCTACCAGTGACGCAAAGGCATCGGTGGGAAAGCGCGGGTAGTTCTCGGCCTGGGTTTTGAGCGTGCGGTCGTTAAAGGCCTCGGGGGATGAAAATTCGGGAATCAGCGGTTGCACCACGGACGCGAGGCGAGCGAGCGGGTTGACGAAACGCATCGCGGCTGCCCAGGTCACGACGCCCGCGACCTTGTCAGCATGCTGTATCGCGAGGTCAAGCGCTACCAAGCCACCCATCGACAGGCCGACCAGGGCCACTTTGTCGACCTTCTGGGCGAGCTCTAGGAAGGCCTTCTCTGCGTCGTCATACCAATCCTTGGCGGTGACCCCTTTCAGGTCCTGGTAGCTTGTGCCGTGGCCGCGCAATACCGGCATCGCGTATGGGATTTTGTGGCGTTCCAAATGGGGTACCAGCCCTGACACCGTTTTGACGCTCGACGTAAAACCATGCAACACCAAGACCCCGAGCTTCTTCACCCGCGGCGGGGGTTTGATCGGCAGCGTCAGCGGGATGTAGTTGCGCTCATGTTCGACCAAGGCCGAGATTCGCTGCATCAGCTCGTCGGTCAGTTTCCGCAGCTCTGTTTTGCTGGGTTCCTTGCCATACCAGGCCTCGTAAGAAATCGGTTCACCGAAGCGCACCGTGATGGGCACGGCCTTGGGAGGCTGCAGTAGTTCGAGGCGGGGATAAACCTCTGGCGGCAAGGAAGCGCCCGAGCCGGAGACACCACAGGGAACAATCGGCACCCGCGCACCGATCGCCAGCCGTACGGCTCCGGTATGTCCACGCAACAGGCCTGTTTTTGGCTCGACGGCATCTCGACTGAGCGCCTCTTCGCCAGGAATGGTGCCTTCGGGGAAAATGCCCAGGACGCGTCCGCGCTCCAACGCCTCGATGGCTCCCTGTAATCCAGCCGGATCGCCGCCCCGGTGAATGTAGGGCGCGTCCACCAAGTCGATCAGATGTCGCAGCACTGGCCACGCGCGGAATTCAGCTTTGGCAAGGAAATGCATCCGTCGTGGACATGTCACCGAGATCAACTCTACGTCACTCCAACTTTGATGGTTGGAAGCAATAAGCACGCCGCCCGCGTTAGGGATCTGCGCAGCACCCTGGGCGACTAACGCGTTGTTGTGTTTGAACACCGTGTGCAAGATCAGTCGCGCACTTTCATACAGCCGGTCGGCCGTGGGCTCCTTGAAGCCACTCAGTTTTAGGGTGCGCATCAGGGCGCCGAACAGCTGATCGGCGGGGTACATCAGGGCGAAGGCCAAGCGTTCGCGATCCATGGGACCTCCAGGTGGCAGCGTTGGTCAAGGCCCGTTGTGCTGCGCTGCGTTATTCTGCGTGGAGCAGGCTTTCGTGTAAAGGGCGCGTTAATGATTGCGGTGCGGTGTTCGCGCCGCGGCTCACTCGACCTGCCACGAGCAACGCTTGCTTGAGCTCACAAGCCGTGCGAGGCAAGCGCCATGACACAGCTTTCAATTTGGGTGGGTGCCTTGGGAATCGGCATCTGTAGTTACAGCGCTAAGGCGCTCGCAGCAGATACGCCATCGGCCACTCTGTTGGTGTTTGACCTGGATGCGCAAGGGGTTGATGCAAGCCTTGCCGCCAATGTTACCGACGCGTTGCTTGGGGCGGCCAATCACCTGAAGGGTTACCGCGCGCTCGGCAGCAAAGAGATGCAGGCCATCGTGGCTTACCAGGGGCAGCGGCAAGCGTTGGGGTGTTCTGACGATGCCTGTTTTGCGGCGTTGGCGATCGACTTGAAGGGCGATTTGCTGATGGCCGGCTCGGTGGCTGTAAGCGGTGATTCCTACGTACTCGCCGTGCGCCTGGTGGAGCCACAAACTACGAGGATCGTGGGCCAAGTGTCTGCGACGGCTTTTAGTCCCGAGGAGTTGCTTGCAAATTGTGCTCTGATCCCGGCGAGTTTGCTCGGTCAGGGGGCGCTCGGGTCGCGGGCCTCCAGCTATCAGATGGAGCTCGGCACGCAGGCCGCGCCCACCAAGCTGGCGCTGTTGGAGCTTTTGGCTCAGGGGGTTCCGGCCGATCTGGCGGACAACCTGACGCAAACCGCCGCGTTAGAATTGAAACAGATCCCTGGGGTGTCGGTCATCTCCAAGGATGAAATCCGTGCGCTTTTGCAACTCGAAGCCGAGAAGCAACTTTTAGGTTGTGATCAGATCTCCTGTCTTGCGGAGATAGGTGGTGCTCTCGGCGTGCGTTTTTTGGTCGCGGGGTCGGTGGGGCTCGTGGGCAGCACCTATGTGATCAATCTGAAGCTCATCAACATCGTGCAAGCGCAGACCGATAACCGCGTCGCGGAGTCGTTTGTTGGCGATTCGGCGCAACTTTTGCGTGCGACCCGAGCGGCTGTGCGCGCTCTCGTGGGACATGGCCAGGCAGGTGAGGGCTCCCTTGAAGTGCGTGCGTCAGTGACCGACGTGAGCTGGCTCTTGGACGGTCAAGAGACGCCGACCAACGGTCCCCGACGTGTAGCGATAGGCAAGCATAATTTGCGGGTGGAGGCCCCCGACTATTATCCCTGGCTCTCGGATATCTACGTCGAGCAGGGGGAGGCCACGCGCGTGGATGTCACTCTTACCGAACGCCCCAATCCCTGGTACCGCCGGTGGTGGGTTTGGACGGCGGTCGGGGTGGTGGTGGCGGCGGGAACCGCTGGCGCCGTTTATTGGCAAACCCGCGATCGCTCAGGGGCATTGGAGATTAACGCGCCGTCACCGGTGTCTGGAGCTCGGCCATGAAGATGAAGCGCTGGATGACGTGGTGTTGCCTGCTTGGTGTGTTGGCGTGTTCACCGGGCGCTGCGCCGCAGCTAAGTATTGTGAGGCCCGCTTTTGCCGAACTTACAGAAGGGCTGGACGTTGTAGGTGTGGTTGAGGTGGCGAAGGCCGACGATCCAGCGAACACCCCGATTGCGGCAGCTACGCTTATGCTCGTGAACAACAACGGTAGCGTGCAAATTCCAGGCTTGCCCAGTGGCAAAGACCTGCGGGTGCAAATTCACTGGCAAGTGGGTTCGGTGCCGGTCGCCGACAGCACGCCGCAATATGTACGTTTAGGTGCCGGTGAGCATTCGTCGTTGACCTTCTCGGCCACCGACTATGCGTTTCCAGACACCGACGGCGATGGCGTGGCCAACCTGTATGAGCTGGTTTTTGCTCGGGACAACCCCGACCTTGGGGGCGATCCGGTGACCGACGCTCAGGTGCAACCTGCGGGGTTCTTTTCGGAGTTTGCGGGCGCCATTGCCCTGCCTGGCGATATCGCCTTCCAGGCGGTGGCACGAGCGCTCAACGGCTTGGCTCTTATTGGCACGTCCACTCTTTCGGCAGCGTCGACGCCTATCTACAGCGAGCACACCGCTAACATTGTCAACCTGACCACGCGTGAACGCCGGGGTTTGCCTCTCGATTGCGATGACACCGAACCCGTGGCCGCGGTGGCGACAAACATAGGTGGTGAGACGCCCCTGGCCGCTATCGCCTGTGGCATGAAGGTGCACTTTGTTGTGGTGGACGGCCTATTGGGAACCGTGCTTGCGACGACAAGCGTGGAGATCGGGAATGTGGACTATTTGTTCTATGCCAAAGATGGTCGGCGTCTTTATGCCGTTGACCTGTTTCATCACCGCATCTCTGTGCTCAACTCTGGGGTAGGGAAAGCTACGGGCTACGCCGTGGCCGAGGTCATCGACACTGCCTTGTTGGGCCGCGACGCCATCATTACCTCATTGGTCGATACCGGCACCCGCCTCATTCTTACCGACTCCGCGACCGACAGCCTCGTGGTGCTGTCCCACCAGGAGGGCGCGCAGTTTGAACGGGTTGGCGTGGCATTGGCCGGGCAACTTGCGAAACCCGAGACCGTGATACTGCATCCGCAAGGAGACCGGGTCTACGTCGCCAACCTTGGGGATGGCAGCGTACGCGAAGTAGATATCCGCGCAAACGACCCTGCTAGTTGGCGAGTGACTGGCACTGTGGTTGTTGCCAACGAACTCTCCTCGTTGGCGATCGAACCGGTATACGGTAATTGGCTGTACGCTGTGGCCGCTCACGCTTTCGCCCGCATTGACACGCTCACGTTGCGCATCGACCGGCGCATCGATTTGCCGGACGGCGACATGAACCTATTCATGGATGTTGCGGTGAGTGAGGACGGCGCCCGTGGCGTCGTGGTGGCGGGCGCGGCAGGGCTTCTTGTTCTTGGCAACTCGGTGCAGGTTACGACCGAACAGGAGCCCAACGATACCGTGGCACAAGCCTTCGCCAGCGCAGCCGTGATAGGGCCACCCCCGGCGCGTGCGGTGGGCTTTGTCGATATTTCTCAGAACCCCAATCCGGCGGTAACGTTTTTTGCGAACGTCTACCAGGGCACGACGCCTGTGCCATTCGAAGAAGACATCGAGGATTTGTGGCGGCTTGAACTGGGCGATACTGCTGGTCCGGTGGCGTTGGCCGTTGTGCCAACCGCTGGGATCTCGCGTGTGAGCCTCTCCTTGGTCGAGGCAGAGGGTGGCGTTCTGGACACAGCGATCTATCCGTTGCAGGCCACGGTGCTGCCCGTAGGGACCGGCGTTTTTCTGGTGATCGATTCGCCCGCCGATTTGCCGCCTGGCGTCCTCGTTGGCATCAGCGCAACTGACTTTGATCGAAGTGCCAACTTCACTCCCTATGAAGTGAGCATCGTCGCGCCTGGGCCCTTCGCCGAGGTGGTGGAATCCGAAAGCACCGGTGGTGCTGCCAACAATGACCGCGACGGTGCGCAGCTCGTGAGCCTCGTGCCAAGTGTGCTTCACGGTGTTGTTGATGCCGCCGACGCTGGAGCCTATGTCGCCTGGGGCACCGAAGATGTGGAAGACTGCTATCTGGTAGATGTGGCCAATCGTGAGCTGGGCGTGCGCTTAGACTTTGGCGCACAAGTTGACTTGGATTTGACGGTCCACGATTTGCAGGGCGTACGTATCCCCAACCAACACGCGATGGTCGGGCTCGGTTCTCCTGAGCATTTTATTTTTGAGCCGCATCTATCTGCCAAGAATTTCTTGGTGTGTGTCACGATCGAAGATGGCACCACCCCGGCCAGCGCTAGCTACACCCTGACGTTCGTGGACTTCGAAACGTAAGCGTCGCAGCCGGTGCGATGGGTTGCAGATGTTGAACGCGGCTCTTGGGGTCGGTGGCTTTTTTGCTAACATTTTGTAAATACAGAGATTTTCGACGTGGGATGCGGTGAGCCCAGGGGCTGTCGGGTTGCGACCTTGCCTGCTTGGCTGCGCAGAAATAGATCGAACGCAAAATAGGTTATTCACTGGGCCGTACCGGCACTTGAGGACCACACTACCCACGATGCAAACGTTCGCAGAGTTATGGGGCACGCTAGTCGAACCGGTGTCCACGTTTCGCCAGCTGGCACTAACGCCACGGGCGCTCGTGGCGTTGGTTTTATTGGGGCTTGTGAATCTCACTCTTCCTTGGGCTGTGGGTTCGCGGTTGGAGACTCGCCAAAGCGTGCTCCAGAAGCTTGGGCCTGAACTTTCTGAGATGACCGACCGGGACATCGATGACGCGGTTATTAAAGACCAGAAACTCACCCTTGCCCTCATGGTTGTTGTCGCCGTGGCAGGACCGCCGTTTCGTGCTTTGATATTTACGCTCGGGCTGTGGCTTTGGGCTCGCTACCTCTACCGGCGACCGCGGTTTGGGGCGTTGTTTGCATTGGCTACCTTTGCACAACTACCACTTGCGATCCGGAGTCTAGCAACTGCGTTGGCCGCATTGGGCCAAGCGCAGTTGTCGTCTCAACAACTGGCATGTTTGTTGCCGTCTGGGCCTGCGGTTTGGTTCGAGGTCGCACCTGTCTGGGAACGGCTCCTTGGTGGTTTGGACTTCTTCACGTTGTGGACGGCGGTGTTGTTGGGCATCGCCTTTTGGGTGACGACCGAGATGCCGCAGCGGCGCGCCGCCATCGGAATGGCCGTGGCTTACGTCGCTTACGTCGCGGTGTTCTTGGTGGGGTTCCCCGGATTGTTAGGAGGTTAGGCGATGGGCAGCTGGATGTTGTTGATGGTCCTGGGCGCCTCGCCGGGCGACGTTCTGACTTTGGAGCAGGTGCTGGCACTCGCCGACCAAAATCATGTCGACGAGCGACTGGCGGCTCTCAACTTGGCG
>ERZ795055.3673-NODE-3673-length-11085-cov-6.009429_pt1 | contig 11085 bp, 7 predicted proteins | sample MGYA00375139_ERZ795055 | MGnify/ENA primary metagenome ERZ795055 (study PRJEB30184, sample SAMN05720283) | anaerobic digester metagenome | isolation source: active sludge of municipal wastewater-treating anaerobic digesters | place: USA | collected 2015-01-23 ...
ATCGGCGGCCCCATGGGCGACACGGGCCTGACCGGCCGCAAGATCATCGTCGACAGCTACGGGGGCATGGGCCGCCACGGCGGCGGCGCCTTCTCCGGCAAGGACCCCTCCAAGGTCGACCGCTCGGCGGCCTACATGGCGCGCTACGTGGCCAAGAACGTCGTCGCCGCGGGCCTGGCCGAGCGCTGCGAGGTCCAGCTCGCCTACGCCATCGGCGTCCCCGACCCGGTCTCCGTCATGATCGACACCTTCGAGACGGGCAAGGTGGAGGAGGCGGCCATCGCCGCGGCGGTCCGCAAGGTCTTCCAGCTCGACCCGGCCGGCATCATCGCCAGCCTCGAGCTCAAGAAGCCCGTGTACCGGAAGACGGCGTCCTACGGCCACTTCGGCCGCGAGGGCTTCTCCTGGGAGCGGACGGACAAGGCCGAGGCCCTCGCCCGGGCCCTCTAGCCCGTCCCCGCCGTGAGCCGCAGGAGCCCAGCCCGCAGGGCGGCCCGCGAGGCCGCCCTGCCCTTCCTCGAGGCCGCCCGCTCCGAGCCCGCGGCCCCGGCCCGGCTCCTGAACAGCGCCGACCGGGACCTCGCCGTCGTCCTCTGGGCCCTCGAGGAAGAGGAGGTCGCCGAGCTCCTCGCCCTCGTCGGCCCGGCCAAGGCCGCCCGCCTCGCCGAGGAGCTCGAGCGCATGGAGCACGTGCGGCTTCCCCCCGAGACCGTCGGGATCGTCGCCGCCCACCTGGCCCTCCACCTCGCGGGCGGGAAGCCCCTGGGGCCGGCGACCCGCTACTACAAGCCCGCCCGATAATGCAGCGAGCTGGTTGAGCCGCGGATACGGCGTAAAACCGGTACGAGTGCTTCTTCCCGCCACCCTTCCCGTATAGCTCTTTTCTCTCTGTGCCTCTGTGTCTCTCTTCCTACGAGCTTCAGGCCAAGGCGAAGTCCCTCGCCTTCGGGTACGCCGCCGCGCAGGCCAGGCTCCGCTCGATCGCCTCGGGGCTGAGCTCGATGTTCTCGAGCTGGCCCGCGAAGTAGCTCTCGTAGCCGGAAAGGTCGAGGAGGCCGTGGCCCGAGAGGCCGAAGAGGATGACCTTCTCCTTGCCCTCCTCCTTGGCGCGCTTCGCCTCGCGGATGACCTGGGCTATCGCGTGGCTCGTCTCCGGCGCCACGATGATGCCCTCGCTCCGCGCGAAGGCCACCGCCGCCTCGAAGCACTCGAGTTGGGGCAGGGCCCGCGGCGAGAGGAGGCCCTCCTCGACGGCCGCCGAGACCAGGGGCGCCATGCCGTGGTAGCGCAAGCCTCCCGCGTGGATGCTCGCCGGCACGAACTCGTGGCCCAGGCTGTGCATCGGCAAGAGGGGCGTCATCCCCGACATGTCGCCCAGGTCGTAGATGAAGCTGCCCCTGGTCAGGCTCGGGCAGGAGGAGGGCTCGACGGGGATGATCTCGATCTCTGCCCCCTCGATCTTGTCCTTCACGAAGGGGAAGGCCAGGCCGGCGAAGTTCGAGCCGCCTCCAACGCAGGCGATGACCTGGTCCGGTCCCCTCTCCCCGGCGAGCTCGAGCTGCTTCTTCGCCTCGAGGCCGATGATGGTCTGGTGGAGCATGACGTGGTTCAGGACCGAGCCCAGGGCGTAGCGCGTCGAGCCGCTCGGGTCGCCCACCGCCTCCTCGACCGCCTCGGAGATGGCGATGGCGAGGGAGCCGGGCGTGTCGGGCATCCTGGCCAGGACCTCCCGGCCAGCCCGGGTGGTCGAGCTCGGGCTGGGGATGCAGGTCGCGCCCCAGGTCCGCATCATGGACTTGCGGTAGGGCTTCTGCTCGTAGCTCGAACGCACCATGAAGACCTTGCACTCGAGGCCGAACTGGGCGCAGGCGAAGGCCAGGGCCGAGCCCCACTGGCCCGCGCCGGTTTCCGTGGTCAGCTTTTTGATGCCCGCCAGCTTGTTGTAGTAGGCCTGGGCCACGGCGGTGTTCGGCTTGTGGCTCCCCGCGGGCGAGACCGACTCGTTCTTGAAGTAGATCCGCGCCGGCGTGCCCAGGGCCCGCTCGAGGCCGTAGGCCCGCTGGAGGGGGCTCGGCCTCCAGCGGTACAGGAGGGCGAGGACCTCCTCGGGTATATCGATCCAGCGCTGGCTCGAGACCTCCTGCTCGATGAGGCCCATCGGGAAGATGGCGGCGAGCTGCTCGGGCCTGACCGGCGAGCCGTCCGGGGCCAGGGGCGGGAGGGGGGCATGGGGCAGGTCCGCGGCGAGGTTGTACCAGGCCCGGGGCATCTCATGTTCGGAGAGGAAGATATTGGTCGTCACGGCGCGCTCCTTTCATCGAGTTTCTATAAGCAGAAGCAACGTAGCAGAGAGAACAAGCTTCTGTCAATAGAAACCTGAGCGCTTTCCGCGATCTCGCCTCCGCTTGCCGCATCGCCGGCGAGGGGCTACCCTGGGCCATGCGCCCCGATGCCGAGGAGAAGCCGAGCGCGGCCCCCGCCCCGAGGCTCCTCAAGCCTGCCGACCTCCCCGACAACTTCACGCGCTCGCTCTACAAGATCGCCCCCTACCGGGGCTGCGCCCACGGCTGCCGCTACTGCGACGGCCGGGCCGAGCGCTACTACGTCGAGGGGGACTTCGAGCGCGACGTCGAGGTCAGGCGGAGCATCCCGGAGCGCCTCGAGCGGGACCTCGCCACGGTCCGCGAGGCCGGCATGATCGGCTTCGGCTCGGGGGTCACCGACCCCTATCAGCCCCTAGAAAAGGCCGAGCTCCTGACCGGCCGCTGCGCCGAGCTCCTCGCCGCGGCGCCCCGGGCCCTCCCTGCCATGGTCATGACCAAGTCGAGCCTCGTCCGCCGCGACCTTCCCGCCTGGAGCCGCGTCAACGAGTCCTCGGGCTTCCTCCTCATGGTCTCGCTGACGAGCCTGGACGAGGAGCTCCGCGAGGCCATGGAGCCCGGGGCCTCGAGCTTCGCCGAGCGCCTCGCTGCGCTGCGCGCCTTCAAGGAGGCCGGCTGCGCGGTCGGCGTCTTGGCGATGCCCCTCCTCCCCGGCCTCTCCGACGGCGAGGACTCGATCCGCGCCCTCTACGCCGCCTGCGCCGAGATCGGCGTGGACTTCGTCATGCCCGGCGGCCTGACCCTGAGGCCCGGCCGGCAGAAGGACTTCTACCTCGCCAAGCTCGGCGCCTTCCGCCCCGAGCTCGTCGAGCCGACGGTCGCGCTGTTCCGCGAGGATCGGCCCTCGGGCTCGCCCCTGCGGCAGGCGGCCGCGGCCCTCTTCGAGCGCCTGGCCCCCATCCGCCGGGACTTCGGGCTGCCCTACCTCCTGCCCCACGCGGCCTTCGCTCGCTTCCTCCCGGCCCACGACGCCCTCCGCCTCCTGTATCGCGACATGATCGAGCTCTACGCCGAGCGGGGTACGGACACGGCCAGGCTCCGAGCGAGCGCCGAGCGCTACGACGCTTGGCTCGTAGGCCTGCGGCGCGCCTTCCGCCGTAAAAGGAGCCTCCCGGCGGACTGGCTCGAGGAGCGCTTCGACGAGGCCTCACGCTCGGGGGAGCTCGAGTCCCTGCTCGACAATCCGAGGCTCGCCGCCTTCACCCGCGGCGTGCTCCTCGAGGAAGCTCGCCTGGATTACGGGAGCCTCACGCTCGTCGAGGCGCCGCGGGCCGCGGCGAGGAGGGGCGAGCCTACCGAGCCCCTCGAGCGAGCCTGAGGGCCCGGAGGTTGCGGCCGAGGAGCTCGGGGGAATCATCCATCTCGGCGGCTGCCAGGGCAGCTCGGCAGGCGGCCGAATCGGGGAGGAGCCGCCCTTCGAACAGGGACTCGCTCTCCCGCAGGTCCAGCTCGATGCGGCGGAGGGGCGCCAGCTCGGTCAGGCGGGGGTTCTCGGGGCAGGCCCCTTGGCAGCGGAGGCAGCCCACGGCGGCGTCGTGGGCGCCGGCCCCCAGCCAGCCGGGGAAGGCCCCATCGCCCTCATTTAAAAAAGTCGTGCAGCGCGAGGCATCGACGACGAAGTTCCCCGGCCTGAGGCAGCCGTTCGGGCAGGCGGCGGCGCAGGCTCCGCAGCTCGCGCAGGACTCGAGCGGCTCGGGCGGGCCCCAGCTCCCCTCCTCGGCCTCGAGCTCGGTCCACCAGGACTCGAGGCGGAAGTAGCTCCCGAGCCCCTCCCTGCGGAGGATGTTGTCCCTGCCGTAGCGGCCGAGGCCGGCTCGGGCTGCCAGGGCCTTGAGGGGAACTCGGGCTCGGGTAAAGCCCGCGCCTGCGGCCGCGAGGAGGGGCCCGAAGACAGCCTCCGCTTCGCTCCGCAGCTCGGGGATCCCGTAGGTCGGGGGGATGATCGCCTCGAAGGGCCCCGCCTCGGTCTGGAGCGCGAGGATGCTCGGTCCGAGCGGGGCAGCCAGGATGAGGAGCGAGGAGGCCTTAGGCAGGCGCTCGGGCGGGGCTCGATCGAAGCCGCCGAGGTAGCGCCGATAGACTTCAGCCGCGATCCTTCCCTCGTCACGCAGGCCTTCGAGCTCGGCTAGGGCATCGGCAAGGGCGTCGAGCGAACAGAGGGCGGCCCCCCAGCCTCGGGCCTCGAGCGCGACCTTGATCGAGGCTTCAGCCGCTTTACGCATACAACAACCTCCTATATACTTTTTACAGGTTATTGTACTATGCCACGAAAACCGGTCAAGCCTTCTTTGCTGGTTAAGGCAGAGAATCGCCACCTCCCGCCCATCTGCCGCCTGCCCCTGACTGGGGGGCGAGCCTGCCTCGACTTCGTCAACACGATCGACTGGCGCCTCGCGCCGGATCGCTTCCGCGATACTCTCCTCGAGTACGCCGACCTCCTCGCCTTCGCGCTTCGCCTCAAGCTCATCGATGCGGAGGAGGAGGCGCGGCTGAGCGCCGAGGCACGGGCCGACCCCGAAGGCGCAGCCCGTGCCCTGCACCGGGCGCGCGACTTCCGCGAGACCTGCAGCTCGCTGATCGATACCATAGCGGGCAGGCCGGGGAGCCCCCCAGGACTCGCAGCTCGATCCGAGGATCTCGCCCAGTTCGGGGGGGCTCGGAGACAGGCGCGCTCCTCCGAGCGGCTCTGCTGGGAGGAAGGCCGCCTCGTCTCCCGTCCCCAGGTCGAGCTCGAGGGCCTCGACCGGCCCTGGCTCTGCCTCGTGCGCGATGCCGAGGACCTTCTCTTCTCGGCCTTGGCGAGCCGGATCCGCGTCTGCGCCGCCGAGGGCTGCGGCTGGGCCTACCTCGACACTTCGAAAAACGGCTCACGGCGCTGGTGCTCGATGCGGCTCTGCGGAAATCGCGAGAAGGCGAAGCGCTTCAAGACCAAATGAAGTGAGGCAGGAGCTTCCCATCTCCATTGTTTCACGTGGAACAAAAAAGGCCGCCCTCGCCGGGCGGCCTTCGTGTTTCACGTGAAACAGGTTGGGGCTAGTCCTGGTCACCTTCATCGGTTGCCGCAGGCTTGTCCTCGTCTTCCTCGGCTTCCACGGGGCTGATTACCGTCTCCTCGGCGGCTTCGGCGATCAGCGCCTCGGCCTGCGGCGCAGCCTCAGCGGCGGCATCGGCCAGATCCTCGGCCGTCTCCTCGCGGATGACCTTATCCAGGCCGATGACGAAGTCGGGCCGCTCGATATTGAGGATACGGACGCCCTTGGCGCCTTTACCTTGGATCGAAACAGTGTCAGCGGCGAACTTGAGGGTCTTGCCGAGGGAGGTGATGACCACGACCTCGTGCTCGTCGCTCACGGTGATCGCGCCGACGAGCTCGCCGGTGCGGTCCTCGGGGTTGTAGATCATCTGGCCATGGGTGGCGCGGCTGTGGGGATTGAAGTTGTCGAAGTCCACGCGTTTGCCGTAGCCGTACTCGGAGAGCACGAGCATGCGCTCGTCCGGCACGACGCGGAGCATGGCGCAGAGCTCGTCGCCATCCGCGAGCTTGATGCCGCAGACGCCGCGGGAGGCGCGGCCCATGACCCGGACGTCCTCCTCGGTCATGCGGAGGGCCTGGCCTTGGCGGGTGATGAGGACGACCTCATCCGTGCCGGTGGTGAGGCAGGCCGAGACGAGGCGATCCCCCTCGTCGAGGTTGATGGCGATGATGCCGCGGGTCTTGGCGTTGACGAAGTCGATGGTGGCGACCTTCTTCACGACGCCGCGGAGGGTTCCCATGAGGAGGTACTGGGTCTCCGAGAAGTCCTGGAAGTCGACGATGGCCGTGATCTCCTCGTTCGGGGAGATGGCCAGGAGGCCCTTGATGTGGGTGCCGCGGGCAGCCCGGGAGGCTTCGGGAATCTCGTGGACCTTGAGCCAGTAGCCCTTGCCTTCGCTCGAGATGAACAGAAGGTAGTCGTGGGTGTTCGCGACGAAGAGCTGTTCGAGGAAGTCATCCTCTATAAGGGCCGCGGAATTCGAGCCCTTGCCGCCGCGGCCCTGGCTCCGGTAGGCGCTGATGGGCACCCGCTTCATAAAGCCCTTGTTGGAGATGAGGATGACCATCTCCTCGGGCTTGATGAGGTCCTCGATGTTGATCTGCTCGACCTCGTCGGCCACGATCTCCGTGCGGCGCTTGTCGCCGTAGCGCTTGGCTATGTCGAGGGTCTCGGCCTTGACCACGCCGCGGAGCTTGGCGTCGCTCGAGAGGAGATCCTTGAGGTAGGCGATCCTGGCCTCGATCTCGGCCAGCTCGGCCTGGATCTTCTCGATCTCGAGGCTGGTCAGGCGGCCTAAGCGGAGGTCGACGATGGCCTGGGACTGGATCTCGTCGAGGCCGAAGCGCTCGCCCAGCCGCTTCTTGGCAAGGTCGGTGTCCCGGGAGCTCTTGATGATCTGGACGACCTCGTCGATGTTGGCGAGGGCGATGACCAGGCCGCGGAGGATGTGGGCCTTCTCCTCGGCCTTGCGGAGCTCGTAGCGGCTGCGCCGGGTGACGACCTCGACCCGGTGCTTGACGAAGTAGGCGACGAGGTCCTTCAAGCCCAGAAGCTTGGGCCTCCCGTCCACGATGGCCATGTTGATGACGCCGAAGCTCGTCTGCAGGGGGGTGTGGGCGAAGAGGCGGTTCAGGACGAGCTTGGGCACCGCGCCCTTCTTGAGCTCGAGGACGATGCGCATGCCTTCGCGGTCGGACTCGTCGCGGAGGTCGGAGACCCCGTCGAGGACCTTGTCGCGGATGAGGTCGGCGATGCGGGTGATGAGGGTGGTCTTGTTGACCGCGTAGGGGATCTCGGTGAAGACGATCTGCTCGCGGCCGGCCTTCATGGTCTCGATGGCGAACTTGCCGCGGACGATGAGCTTGCCGCGGCCGGTTACGTAGGCCTCGCGGATCCCGCGCATGCCGAAGATGGTGCCCCCGGTCGGGAAATCGGGGCCGCGCAGGTGCCTCATCAGGCCGTCGACCGTGATCTCGGGGTCGTCGATGTAGGCGGCCACGGCCTCGCAGCTCTCGACGAGGTTGTGGGGGGCCATGTTGGTGGCCATGCCGACCGCGATGCCCGAGGAGCCGTTGACCAGGAGGTTGGGCATGGCCGAGGGGAGGACCGTGGGCTCCTGGAGGGACTCGTCGTAGTTGGGGACGAAGTCCACGGTCTCCTTGTCGAGGTCGGCGAGCATCTCCTCGCCGACCTTGGAGAGCTTGGCCTCGGTGTAGCGGCTGGCCGCGGGGGGGTCGCCGTCGATGGAGCCGAAGTTGCCCTGGCCCTGGACCAGGGGATAGCGGAGGGAGAAGTCCTGGGCCATGCGGACCAGGGCGTCGTAGAGGGAGAGGTCGCCATGGGGGTGGTACTTACCCATGGCGTCGCCGGTGATGCGGGCGCTCTTCTTGGTGGCCGAGTTGGGGTGGAGACCGAGCTCGGACATCGCGTACAGGAGGCGGCGATGCACGGGCTTGAGGCCGTCGCGAACGTCGGGGAGGGCGCGCGCCACGATGACGGACATCGCGTAGTTGAGGTACGCGGTCTTCATCTCCTCCTCTATGGGGACGAGGAGCAATTTCCCGTTAGTCTCTGACATCGAGCTCTGTCCTTACACGTCGAGGTTGGAGACGTAGACCGCGTTCTCCTCGATGAACTTGCGCCTGGGCTCGACCTGCTCGCCCATGAGGGTCGTGAACACGTCCTCGGCCTGGACCGCGTCCTCCATGGTGATCCGCGTGATGTTGCGGCGCGCGGGATCCATGGTCGTCTCCCAGAGCTGGTCGGGGTTCATCTCGCCCAAGCCCTTGTAGCGCTGGATCGCCACCTTCTCCGGGTCCTTGCCCGAGGCGGCGAGGACCTTGTCCTTCTCGGCGTCGTCGTAGGCGTAGAAGACCTGCTTGTCGTAGCTGATCTTGTACAGGGGAGGCATGGCGAGGTAGACGTAGCCCTTCTCGATGAGGGGGGTCATGTAGCGATAGAAGAAGGTTAGGAGGAGGGTGCGGATGTGGGAGCCGTCCACGTCGGCATCGGCCATGATGATGACCTTGTGGTAGCGGACCTTCTCGGGATTGAAGTCGGGGCCGATGCCGGCGCCGAGGCTCGAGATGATGGGCTGGAGCTTGTCGTTCCCGATGATCCTATCGATGCGGGTCTTCTCGACGTTGAGCATCTTGCCCCACATCGAGAGGATGGCCTGGTTGCGGCGGTCCCGGCCCATCTTGGCCGAGCCGCCGGCCGAGTCGCCCTCCACGATGTAGATCTCGCACTTGGAAGGATCCTTCTCCTGGCAGTCGGCGAGCTTGCCCGGCAGGCCCGCGCTCTCGAGGAAGGTCTTGCGCCGGGTCAGGTCGCGGGCCTGGCGGGCCGCGATGCGGGCCTTGGCCGCGAGGAAGGACTTGTCGAGGATGGCCGCGACGACCTCGGGATTGGTCTCGAAGAAGTAGCCCAGCTGCTCGGAGCAGAAGCCCTCCACGATGCCCTTGACCTCGGAGTTGCCGAGCTTGGCCTTGGTCTGGCCCTCGAACTGGGGCTCCATGACCTTGACCGAGAGGACGGCCGTGAGTCCCTCGCGGATGTCGTCGCCGGAGAAGGACTCCTCCAGCTTCTTGGCCAGCTTGGACTGGCCGAAGAAGTAGTTGATGGTCTTGGTGAGGGCGGCCTTGAAGCCGATCAGGTGGGTGCCGCCCTCGCGGGTGTTGATCCCGTTGACGAAGGCGAACATGGTCTCGTTGAAGCCGTCGTTGTACTGGAGCCCCACCTCGATCTCCACCTCGTCGCGGCTGCCGTGGAAGTAGACGGGCTCCTTATGGAGGACGGTCTTGTTCTTGTTGAGGTGCTCGACGAACTGCTTCAGGCCCCCGTCGAACTTGAACTCGGCGCTGCGGGGGGTGGAGAGCCGCTCGTCGGTGAGGACGATGCGGACCCCCTTGTTGAGGAAGGCGAGCTCGCGGAGGCGATTGGAGAGGACGTCGAAGGAGTAGACCGTCGACTCCTCGAAGATGCTCGGATCGGCCTGGAAGCGGATGACCGTGCCGCGGCGGTCGCTCGCGCCGATGACCTTGACCGGCTCGACGGGGATGCCGGTCTGGTACTTCTGGTAGTAGAGCTTGCCCTCGAGGTGGACGAAGGCCTCGGTCCAGGTGGAGAGGGCGTTGACGACGGAGACGCCGACGCCGTGGAGGCCGCCCGAGACCTTGTAGTTCTTCTTGTCGAACTTGCCGCCGGCGTGGAGCTTGGTAAGGACGAGCTCGAGGGCGGAGACGCCCTCCTCGGGGTGGATGCCGACGGGGATGCCGCGGCCGTTGTCCTCGACCCGGACCACGTCGTTCTTCTCGAGGACCACGACGATATCCGTGCAGTAGCCCGCGAGGGCCTCGTCGATGGAGTTGTCCACCACCTCGTAGACGAGGTGGTGGAGCCCATCGATGCCCGTCGTGCCGATGTACATGCCCGGGCGCTTGCGGACCGCCTCGAGGCCTTTCAGAACCTGGATACTGTTCGCGGAATACGTTGAATCCATAACCGATCCAAGGGAAGGATTGGAGCCCGCCGCGAGCGCATGAATATGCGCGTTCCCGAGAAAAAGGACTTGCCGGCTTAGGCATTCGGAGTATACTCGGAACGTTCTTTTAAGTAAAGGCGAGCGATCCCTCTCCCCGGTTTTCTCCGAGAGCTCGCCGCTTGTGGATAAATTGTGGGTAATTTTCCAAGGCCATACGATATAAACAATAAGGATGGATCTTCCAATCCGCACCGGAGCTGGGTTATTTTTTCTTGCTTTTTTATTCCTTGCGGATAAATGACTTACAATTTACTACTACATGAAAATGGGGTATCGAAGGGGAATTTTGGAGAATTTTGTCCTTTCACGACTCCTGCGAGATGAGGAGAGCTCCTTGATATACTGTGGATAACTTGTGTATACAGGACGCTTCACGAGGGGTAGTCGATGGGCAGCTGGAACTATAGCGTATTCTTCAACGAGGCCATGAACCAGGCCAAGGCCGAGCTCGGCGAGCACGAGTTCGCCATGTGGTTCAACATCGAGTACGATTCCTCGAGCGAGAGCTCCATAGTCGTCCGCGTGCCTTCCAGCTTCTACCGGGACCAGCTCATCCGCCAATACCAGAAGTACCTCGAGGGCAAGCTCTTCGACCTGACCGGCAAGCACCTGGGCCTGGAATTCGTCGTAGTCAAGCCGAGCGGCCAGGCCTCCGTCCCGGGCGAGACCGCTCCCGCGCCAGCGCCCGGCCCAGCACCCTCGCTGGAGGCGAGCCCGACAAAGCCGGTCGAGCGGGTCAAGGTCAAGCACCACCAGCTCAGGACGGATTACACGTTCGAAAATTTCGTCATAGGCGACAATAACGGCTTCGCGGCCAACGCCGCCCTGGCCATCTCCAAGAATCCCGGCACCTCGTATAATCCTTTCCTTATATACGGTGGCGTCGGCCTCGGAAAAACCCACCTCATGCAGTCGATCGGCAACCGGGTCTGGGCCGAGAACTCCAAGGCTCGGGTCATCTGCATCACGGCCGAGGAGTTCACGAACGAGTTCATCCAATCGATCCACGACAAGACGGCCCAGAACTTCAAGAACAAGTACCGCTTCGTCGACGTCCTCCTCATCGACGATATCCACTTCCTCCAGAACAAGATGGGCAGCCAGGAGGAGCTCTTCCACACCTTCA
>ERZ795055.3675-NODE-3675-length-11084-cov-6.181340_pt1 | contig 11084 bp, 5 predicted proteins | sample MGYA00375139_ERZ795055 | MGnify/ENA primary metagenome ERZ795055 (study PRJEB30184, sample SAMN05720283) | anaerobic digester metagenome | isolation source: active sludge of municipal wastewater-treating anaerobic digesters | place: USA | collected 2015-01-23 ...
TGGGATGGGCGGAATGATGGTTTTTCCGCATTGGTGAACTACCATAAACTCAACAAAGAAAATCTTACCAAACTGATCTATACCTACCTGGGTGATTGGATACGTATGTGTGAATCAAAGAAAAAGTCAGGTGAAAGCGGTGCTGAAGGTTTGCTGAGTGCTGCACTAAAATTAAAAGAAAAACTTGAATTGATTTTTGAAGGAGAGGTTCCCTATGACATTTTTGTCCGCTGGAAGCCTCTGGAACAGCAACCCATCGGCTGGGATCCGGATCTGAATGATGGTGTTCGTTTAAATATCCGGCCGTTTATTAAAGCCGATGTTCTCCGGAAGAAACCGAATATTAAATATGGGATAGACCGAGGTAAAAATCCCCCTGGATCGCCATGGGGTGAAATACGGGATAATGACAGGCATTTAACACTGGCTGAAAAAAGGGCAGCAAAAGAAAATAAACTTGTTTAAAGAATGGCTTTACCTGTTAACATTTTAGAGCTTTTACAAGGCAGGGTGATTGAATGGGAGAGACTGGAGTTTAAGAAGGGTTGGAATCCCGAAGATATCATGCACACTGTTTGTGCATTTGCCAATGATATTAATAACTGGGGCGGCGGGTATGTAATTGCGGGCATTAATTCCATCAATGGGATGCCTCAGTTACCAGCAGAAGGATTGCCTGTTGAAAGCCTTGACAGGCGACAAGCTGAAATGATTGGCATATGTTATAAAATCCAACCCAATTATTTACCAATAATCCAACCATATGAACTGGACGGAAAGCATATACTTGTTATCTGGTGCCCTGCCGGCGATATGCGTCCTTACTCCTGCCCATCAACTTTGGGCGATGATGCACGCAGACAATACTATATACGATCAGGCAGCAGAACTATTATTGCACAGGGGAGCAATCAGACTCGTCTGATTGAACTTACGGCAAAAGTGCCCTTCGATGACAGGATTAACCAGCAAGCCAAAATTAATCACCTGGAACTCGGATTAATTCGTGAGTTTCTTCAGCAGGTAGGCAGTGATTTATTTGAAGAAAGTGCAAACATGCCATTTGCTGATTTGTGCAAAGCAATGCAAATTGCACGCGGGCCGTCAGAATCGTTACGACCGGTAAATTCTGGGTTAATGTTCTTTAATAGTAATCCTCACCTCTTTTTTGACCGGGCATGGATTGAAGTAGTTGTTCATAAAGATGACTCCGGCAGAAACTTCATATCAAAAGAATTCAAAGGGCCTCTGCATAAACAAATTATTAACTGCCTGGAATATATAAAAACAGAGGTTATCAGGACCGAAACAAGGAAACTGGCAGGCAAAGCCGAAAGCAAAATTATAAGCAATTATCCTTACAATGCAATAGAAGAGGCGGTATCTAATGCTGTTTACCATAAAAGCTATTCAGAAAATAAACCAATTGAGATGCAGGTTTTACCTGATAGAATTGAAATACTTAGTTTCCCGGGACCAATGCCGCCTGTTACTAATGCTGATCTGCAACAACGCAGGGTAATAGCAAGGGACTACCGTAACCGCAGAGTCGGTGACTTTTTGAAAGAGCTTAAACTAACAGAAGGGAAAGCCACAGGTATTCCTCTGATTCGTGACGAAATGTCAATGAACGGGAACCCGGGGCCGGCTTTCTATACCGACGAAGAAAGAACCTTGTTTTTAGTAACATTACCATCTCATCCCGACTGGATAGTACCTAAGTCAGTAACTAAGTTAACACGCAGGGATGTAGTGGAATTATTGGCAGAGCCCCTTAACTTTCAACTACTAAGTAGACTGTTAGACAGTGATATAAGCGATGTCGTTGAGGATGTCAGAGATCTTCTGAAAGGCAGGCAGGTAACTGAGTCACTAACTAAGTCTGTAACTAAGATAATTGAACTGATAGATTTTCTGGCAACAGAAAAATCAAGGAAAGAAATATTCAAATTCCTTGAAATAGATAACCAAACGAAAAATTTCAATACAAATATTAAGCCCCTTTTGAAATATGGTATAATTGAACAAACAGTACCTGATAAACCGAGAAGCCGGAACCAGAAATACTGTCTTACAGCAAAGGGCAGAAAACTTTTAGTTTAGCTATGATTGTTTTAATGATTTGAAACAATTTATAATAACATAACAGCATAAAGTACATGGAGTCATGGAAGAATTTGTAAAAGCTTTTCTCGAATGGTTCAGGAATGATAATCATTCCAAAATAGAGGATTTCTATGCTGATAAAATCACCATTGAAAAACTGAAACAATTGTCAAAAGATGAATTCATTGAATTCATTAATCAGTTTGCCAGAGATGGTGGTAAAATTCAGTCAGGCGGATACAGGACCGCTCCACAGTTGATTGAAAATGTGAATAAAAAATATGAGGAATTCCGGGAAAAGATAATTGAACCACTTACTTCCGGTTTTAATCTGGATTCATGGCTTCAATGGTGTGAAAGTTTTCCATTCTTTGGGAAAGGTCTGGCAACAATCTACCTGAACAGAGTAAATAAACACAAATATGTTGTAGTTAACAATAAAAGCATTGATGGATTAAAAAAGCTTGGTTACAAAATCCCTTCAGCAAACCTGAAAAGCCAATACGATGCCATCTTAGCAGCGGAAAGGAAGCTTCTGGAAAAGTATCCAGCGATTGAAAATTTCTTTCGGGTTGATGCAATGATGCATTACATAATCGGAACTGATGAAGGGGGCAAAAAATTCGATGAATTGGTGGCAAAAAGTTATTTTAATTTACAAGGTCTGCAAGATTATGCCAAATATTTTGGATCAAAATATGAAAAAAATAGTCCAGCGATATCTTGGTATTATGACACCTACGAAAAACTTAATTACCTGGTAAAGTTGTTAAGTGATAAACTGGATATACATTATATCGTTAATTACAAGAAAGAAAGGCCTAATACCCAGGCTGGAAATATGAAAAACTATGTGGTCACAGGTTTTTCTCCTAATGGCATTCACCCTGATGGTAAACTGTTCATTAAACTTGCTTTTCATACACTGAATAATAATCCTGCATTTGATGTTGAAATAGATGTGGATGAAAAAATTGAGGACAATCCATTTAAAGCTGAAAGGGTAAAAAGAAGAGATGAGACCAGGCTGCGGATTCCGGTTAACCAGGATTTCCCACAAGATTGGACTACCCTTATTAACAGTATTTATCATCATGTTGAAATATTGACACAGAAGTACGAGAAGCTTATTGGCATTCAAAAACCAGATAAAACGGCAGTACCTGAAATAAGCAAAAGAATGTCACTTAATAATATTCTCTACGGTCCCCCTGGTACCGGTAAAACATATCATAGCATCAATTATGCAGTATCTATTGTTGAAAATAAGCCTGTTGATGAAATCTGCCAGGAAGAAAGATCATTGGTAAAGCAACGTTTAGATAAATATATAGATGAAGGGCAAATAGTTTTCTGCACTTTTCATCAGAGTCTTGGTTATGAAGATTTTATTGAGGGTATTAAACCTGTTGAACCTGAATCGGAAGATGAACAATTATCGTATGCTGTTGAAGATGGCATATTTAAACAGATGTGCGTAAATGCCTCTTTTTCATTTGTCCAGGAAAATATTACTCAGGAGACTGAGATTGCACTTGATTTTTCAAGTGCATATGATGAATATATTGACTCAGTTAATGAACAAATAATAAAGGGTGAAAAAGTAAAACTACAAACAATAAGTGGAGGACTGGTGCTGGTAGACAGCATTACCAAGAATAATAATATCAGAATAAAACATGTGAATGGTACTCGGGAATATACTATCTCCAAAAACCGGCTGGCCAAACTTGCACAAGCATTTCCTGACCTTGGTCAATTAACCAATATAAATAATCAGTTCAGATCAGAAATCGGAGGAAGTAACTCATCAGCGTATTGGGCAGTTCTGAATACAATCAAACGAAGATCAAATCAAAAAATCAATATAACAAAGGCAAGAATTGTATCAGATAAAAAATACTCATACAATGATAAGAAAAGAATTATTGAAACTCTGAAGAATGATGATTTCAAAAGGGGAAATCAAAAACAATATGTTCTCATTATTGACGAAATCAACAGAGGAAATGTTTCCCAGGTATTTGGTGAAATAATTACTTTGATGGAGGAAGATAAGAGGTTAGGAGCTGCAGAAGCATTAAAAGCCATCCTTCCGTACTCTAAAGAGAATTTCGGTGTTCCTTGTAACCTGCATATTATTGGTACAATGAACACTGCGGACAGATCTGTTGAAGCACTCGATACTGCTTTGCGCAGAAGATTTTCATTCATTAACATTGAACCGGAACCAGATAAACTGAAAACAACCAGTGATGGAATTAATCTGACTGAGATGCTTCGTACTCTCAATAATCGTTTATCAATATTAAAAGATTCCGATCACACTATCGGCCATGCCTGGTTATGGAACGTCAGCAATGTAGATCAATTAAGGGAAGTTTTCAGGGTAAAAATATTGCCATTGCTCAGAGAATTTTTTTATAATGATTACGAAAAATTAGGTCTTGTGCTTGGAGATGCATTTTTTGAACTGCATGTTCAGGTAAACAGTAATGTGTTTGCAGATTTTTCAGGAGGTAACGGACTTGCAATGCAATATGACCAATCATGGCAATTCCGATTGAAACCTGTTGAGAAATTAACCATATCAGATTTCAAGACATTAATCGCTCAGAATAACTTGCCCATATTTGATGATAAATAATAAGACTATACAGGTTTTTGAACATCAGCAGCTTTTTATTGACAATCAGTGTTTCACTAAACAACACTGGGAGGCTTTGGGTTGGTATATTTCTAAACATAATAGTGATTTTTTCACTCTTTTGCCTAAAGGAGTAAAATTCAATCAATACGTTGGTGTCATTCAGGTGGGTAATCTCACAATTGAGATTCTTCCAAAAATCGGCAAAGTATCCAGGGAAAATGATAAGTCATTATGGCAAAAGGTTCTAATAGATATGCTTCGTGAATGTCACTGGATGCAGGTTTACGCCCACGAAAAAGCATCCTTGCGTTTTAAACCTAATAGTATTCTTGAAGCATACTTTGAAATATTTATTAATGAATGTGAAAAATTGATCCGTCAGGGTTTAGTGAAGAAATACAGGGCAATTATTCATAATTCCACAACCTTAAAGGGTAAATTACTATTTTCCCATCAGGTTCAGCAAAACTCAATACATAAGGAAAGATTTTATACCAGCCACCAAATATTTGATCGTGAAAATATTTTCAATCAGATTCTGCTTAAAGCATTGAAGCTCATTCCTGAGCTTAGCCAAAGTCCATATCTTAAAGACAAAGTATCTAATCTTTTACTTTCATTTCCGGAGTTAAGTGATATATCCGTCAACACATCAACGTTTGAAAAACTTGTCTTTGACAGGAAAACAGCCAGGTATAAAGAGGCAATTGAGATTGCTGCAATGCTTTTATTGAATTACAGACCTGATATAATTTCAGGGAATAATCATGTTCTTGCCATCCTTTTTGATATGAACGATTTGTGGGAAGAATATGTTTTCCGTCAATTATCTAGATACAAGTCAGAAAATTTCCTGATAAGATCCCAGAACTCCAAAACATTCTGGAAACCGGATAATTCAAGATATTCTAAAAAGATACGCCCTGATATTGTTATTCATAATAAGGAAACAGGTGAAAATGTAATTCTGGATACAAAATGGAAGATTCTTGAAAATAATATTCCGGATGATAGCGACTTAAAACAAATGTTTATCTACAACGAATACTGGAATGGGAAGCAGGCACTTTTAATTTATCCAAACCAAAGTTATACCGATGAACCAGTTTATGTAGGGGGTGAATTTGCTAAAAGGGAAGATGTTACATTAAATCATAGCTGTGGCATTCTTAAAGTCCCGATTCTCGACAAAAACAACAAGTTAGACAGCGCTATTGGAAAGAAAATTAATAGTTCTCTAAACAAGCACTTTTTCAATGAAATACAGTATATACGATAAGGTTATTAAGGCTTTAAAACAGGCTGAACAGCACAACAGCAATATAATGGTTAAGCCTGAGGTTATCCTCTGGCCTGACCCTGAAAAACAATGGAGTGAGATAATTCCGATGCTGCAGGAAGATTTGCCTCAATTAATTTCCTATGGCAAATATAATCCTGACCGGAAACAGGGGCCATCTATCTGGATTAAATGTATGGTTGCCAGAGTTTTGCCTGAGGCAAATTGGGACGAAAATGTCACACCGGTTATTTACCTGCCAGGCGTTTCAAAAAACGATTTAAGAAATGTTGAAACTGCAAAGCTTGAATTCCAGCCACTCTTTGAATACCAATATACAGGTATTATGTTTGTCCAGGAAAATGGAAAAGAATGGACCATACTTGCCTTTATGGAGAATCCGGTTAGTGGACTGGGGTTAAAAGTCACAAAAGATGAAGGAACCAAAAACGCGTTGAAAAAAGCGTTACCAAAAATATTCCGGAATAGTGAAATCTTTGAAGGGAAAACCATTATTGACAGCGATTTTTTAAATAACATAATGTTCCCTGATATTACTCAAAATATCTTAAAATGGATGTGCATCGGAGATACCTTTTTATCAGAAATGGCGCCGGACAGAAAAGATGTTTTTATCAACATTTGTAAAACTCAATATGGTTTCATACCTGATCATAAAAATATATTTTCAATAGCAGAAAAATTGGGGACACAGAGAAACCAGTGGAAGTATGTATGGCAGATGTATGCGAACGCTCCGGGTAAATATCCCGAAATAGAAAAATTGCTGCGTTCCGCTAAACCTGATGACCTGGGTGTAGGTGTATTTGCCATCCCGGAAGAAAGCTGGCCACAAGTAAATGAGCAAAAGGAAAACGAGCTAAGAAGTTCTCTTGTAAAGCTGTCTAAGTTATCATCTGACCAGATATTAAAAAAACTACTTGAATTAGATAAGCTGCATGATGAAAGAAGAAAATGGATATGGTTTGAGTTAGGGTACTCCCCATTATGCACTGCCCTTCCGTTTCTTTGCAGAATGGCTGAAATTACCACAAAATCGTTCCCGTCATTATCTGTCTCTGAAATAAGAGATTATTATGTCAATGAAGGCTATATTGCTGATCAATGCATGCGAAAAGCCATGGCTTCTGTTCAAACCGATAAAGATAAAACTGTCTTAAAATCAATTATTCGGATACTTTATGCTCCATGGCTGGAATTAATAACAAAAAAATTCCAGGGACTGATTCAGAAAGATTCCTCTGTTTTTACCAATCAAAGCGCATCAACTGAAGATGAATTATATGTTTTATTTGTTGATGCCTTTCGGTTTGAGTTAGCCAAAGAATTTGAAGAACGGTTAATTAAATATGGTTATAAAGTTAATCTTGCGTCAGGTTGGTCTGCTATACCTACAGTAACTCCAACCGCAAAACCAGACGTATCACCATTAGCCACTGAAGTATCTGCTTCAAGCGAATTTGTTGAATTCCGACCTCAGCTAAAAGATGGGAAAGATCTGCAAGCTCCTGCATTTATAGAGACTTTGGAGTTTTTCGGATTCAATTTCGTAAAAAGCGGGGATGAAATAAACCCTGACAAAAAATACTGGCAGGAAACAGGTGATATTGACAAAAAAGGCCATGCTGAACAGGCCGGGATTGTGAAGCGTGTCGATGAACTTCTTAAATATGTTCAAGAAATCATAAATTCGGCATTTGAAAAAGGAGTTAAAAGAATTAAAATAGTGACAGACCATGGTTGGCTATTATTACCTGGTGGCCTGCCAAAAACACAATTATATGAAGGCCTCACGGAATCACGCTGGGGCAGATGTGCCTTGATTAAGGAAGGAGCCAGATCAGATCTGTTACAGCTTCCATGGCGATGGAATCCATCGGTATTTGTAGCATACGCTCCGGGTATATCTTTCTTTAAGGCTAACCAGGAATATGCTCATGGAGGTATTTCAGTACAGGAGTGTTTATTACCGGTGTTAACTGTTGAAAAACTGGTTGATTCCGGCCTTGTACCAAAAATTAAAAATGTAAAATGGGTGAACCTCAAATGTGCTATTGAAACAGAAAATACAAGCAAGGATTACACTGTTGATATCAGAACCAAATTCAATGATGAAAAGACAACCATAGTCATCTCGAAAAACAATGTGGTAGTTGATGATAAAGGAAGCCTGATGGTCAGCGATGATGCAGAATCACAGGCTGTAACAATCGTTTTGTTGGACGAGAAAGGTCGAATCAGAGATAAAAAAGCAACCACAGTTGGTGGATAAAACATAATCCTATGGAATTAGATAAATTAGACCGGATTTCTGCAAAAGCCTTTGAAGGTTATATTGTTCGTAAGGATTTACTTGAACAATTTCGTAAGACCTATCCAGTACCAACTTATGTTATTGAATTTCTGTTAGGCAGGTATTGTGCCACTACAAACGAACAGGAAATACAGGAGGGTCTTGAAATTGTATCAAGACAACTTAAAGACCGGACAGTCCGCCCCGGGGAAGAGGAATATTTTAAATCAAAAGCCAGAGAACAGGGTTCGATTAAAATAATAGATATCATCACTGCCAGGCTCGATACAGCATCAGACAGCTATATAGCTACTCTGCCAAGCCTGCAATTGACTAAAGTCAGAATTTCGCCCGAAATGGTTAATGCAAACGACAGAATACTTACAGGCGGCTTTTATGCTGAAGTTGAACTTGCATATGATGCAACTATTGCCCAGGAAAGCAGTGGCCGGCCATTCGGAATAGCCAATATACGTCCAATCCAATTGTCACAAAGAAATGTCCTGGACATTTTATATAAAGGAAGGGAATATTATTCCCTTGAAGAATGGAAAGATTTCCTGATACGTAGTGTCGGTATGGAACCCTCAGCTTTGTCAGAAAAAGCGAAAAACGTTCTGTTTGTCCGTATGGTTCCTTTTGTTGAGAGAAACTACAATTTAATTGAATTAGGGCCTCGGGGTACGGGTAAGTCGCATCTCTATCAGCAGATTTCACCATATTCACATCTTGTTTCCGGGGGTAAAGCTACGGTTGCTAAGATGTTTGTTAACATGAGTAACGGGGAAAGAGGCCTGGTATGCAAATATGATGTTGTTTGTTTTGATGAAGTATCAGGAATTTCCTTTGACCAGAAAGATGGTGTAAATATTATGAAGGGTTATATGGAAAGCGGAGAATTCAGCCGGGGGAAAGAACCTATCCGCGCTGACGGGGGGATTGTTATGGTGGGTAATTTTGAAGTTGATGTTGAGCATCAGCAACGTGTAAGCCATCTGTTCGGCCCTTTACCAAAAGAAATGCGTGATGATACTGCCTTTATGGACAGAATTCATGCGTATGTCCCCGGATGGGATTTCCCAAAATTAAATAAATCATTTCTGACTGATCATTTCGGTCTGGTAAGCGATTTTCTTGCTGAATGCTGGACCCGGTTAAGAGATATAAACCGTTTGCCTTCCGTATTAAACAGAGTTGATTATGGTAGCGCTTTAAGCGGCCGAGATATTGCAGGAACCAATAAAACATTAAATGGACTGCTCAAATTGATGCAGCCAAACCCTGAAATTCCGGTGACGGATGAACTGCTGGAATGGGCAATAAAAGTATCACTTGAGTATAGGAGAAGGGTTAAAGAGCAGCAGAAACGTATCGGTTCTGCCGAATTCCGTAACACTCATTTCAGTTATCGTATTGGAGAAAATGGCGTTGAAACATTTGTTACAACCCCGGAAATACATAGTGAAAGCACGATCACTGAAGATCCTCTGCCACCCGGCCAGATATGGGCGATTAACACAGGCGGACAGGAAGACCCAAGTGGCTTATATCGTATTGAAGTAAATTCAGGGCCAGGGTCAGGGGTAAAAATACTCAACAGACCCATACCACCTCAATTCCAGGAAAGCGTCAGATATGCCGAACAGAACCTGTACAGTAAGAGTAAAGAACTGGTAGGAGACAGAGATCCCCGTTCCCATGAATTTTCTGTTCAGTTGCGTGCATTCGATGCATCAAAAAGTGGCAACGGTACCGGCATGGCAATCCTTATGGCCATGTGCAGTTCTATCCTTGAAAAGAATACCAAAGGGGGGTTGGTAATAGTCGGCCAATTGAACCTTGGCGGATCTCTTGATCTGGTTTATGGAGCAGTGAATATTGCTGAAATTGCCATTGAAAAAGGAGCTACAACATTGCTTATCCCACTGAATGCACGTAAGCAATTGAACGAATTATCCGATGACATGATTACCAAAATCAATATCCAGTATTATTCGGATTTAAGGGATTGTTTAGTAAAGACGTTGATGGAATAATTGAGATTTATGCTTTTCGAAGAAACCATAAATAAGTACAAAGATGAAGTTGCAGCTGCTGTTGATCAGCTTTATGATTCAGCATACCAGAATCAGGTAAATGAAAATGATCTTTTATTGGTACTCGAAAATGGATTAAAAAAGGAATATGATGAAGCTACACTTAAACGATTAAAAATTACCCCTTACCATATTGGCCCCGATTTTATTGGTCTCAGATATGATACCTTCTATCAGTTCATAAATTACTATAGAAATGGGATAAAATCGAGAAAGGAGTTTTTCAAGGAATTTAATGATGAAAAAACAAGAGAATCCTTTTTTGATTTTTATCGTGATTTTCAGCTTCTGTTATATATGAAATTTTGGGAAACAGATTTGATATTGAGAAGGTTATCAAATCTCGCAAAATTAGCACAGGCCAAACCATATTATTGGGAGTACTCACAAAAAGTTTTTAATGATCGAAGGAACTTAATCAAGGATGATATACAAAAACCGCTTGAATCCATTTGCCCTTTGTTTTACAAACTAATTGATGAAATATATTCTAATCAGATAAGAAATGCAGTTGCTCATTCGCAGTATTATTTTTTGTATGATACAATTAATCTGACTAATAAGGACGAAAATAAGCATTACAAACTCAGTGGAATTAAATATGATGATTGGGAGATCCTATTTACAAAACTCATGCTG
>ERZ795055.3677-NODE-3677-length-11084-cov-4.439840_pt1 | contig 11084 bp, 7 predicted proteins | sample MGYA00375139_ERZ795055 | MGnify/ENA primary metagenome ERZ795055 (study PRJEB30184, sample SAMN05720283) | anaerobic digester metagenome | isolation source: active sludge of municipal wastewater-treating anaerobic digesters | place: USA | collected 2015-01-23 ...
TTGGGCGGCCATTCAGATCCGAGATCCTCAAACTCGATGGGACCGCTGTGGTCCATGCCCAGGGCCCATTGGGCGATGTCGTTTGAATGCGCCCCGAAGTTGGTCACTTGTCCTCCGGAGTAATCGAGGTTGAAGCGGAAACGATAGAAACATCGGTCCTTGTGGTAAGGGGCCCAGGGAGCGGGGCCCAGCCACAGGTCGTAGTCGAATCCCTCGGGCATCGGTGTGGGTTGCCAGCCGGGGCCGGGGTCCACGGCATTGATCTCGGCGACCTGAGTGAAGATGCGTTTGACCTGACCGATGCGGCCGTTCCGGACCAGTTCGCAACCGAGACGATTTTCGGGACTCGAACGATAATGGCTGCCGGTCTGCAGAACCCGTTTGTATTTCCGGACGGCCTTGACCATGGCCCGGCCATCGCTGACGGTGAGGGAAAGGGGTTTTTCGCAATAGATATCTTTGCCGGCTTTGGCGGCCATCACCGTCATGAGGGCATGCCAATGATCGGGGACAACGATGACGACAGCGTCAATATCCTTGCGCTTGAGCACATCTCGAAAGTCGTTATATGCGTCACAGCCTTTGTAGGAACCGGAGGCACGGCGACCGGCGTAGAAGGCATTCACCTTGTCTTGGGCCGGTTTGCGTCCCAGAAATTGATCGGGGGTGCGGTAGCCGTGGCTGGCGGTGTTGACATCACAGACGGCCAGGATCTGGCAATCGTCATGGCCCAGGAATGCGGGCAGGTCGATCGTGCTTTGGTTGCCGCAGCCGATGAACCCGATGTTCACTCGGTTGCTGGGCGCCTTGGCGCCAAAAACCGAGGACGGGACGATCCAGGGCATTCCTGCGGCGGCCGAGAGAACGCCAACGGTCTTGAGAAAACGACGTCGGGTCAATGGATTGTTGGTCTGGTTTTTCACGATTGGAGCATTCATGGTTTTCCTTTCAGCGCCTTAGGAAAGTCTGAGGGCGGCCACTGCTTCGCCGGTCGCTTCAAGCAGCACGGCGAGTCCCTCCTCGAGCGCTTCTTGTGGGATGGTGAGGGGTGGGGCAATCTTGACCGTCTGTCCCCAGGCCCCGACGGGGGCGAACATGAGCAAGCCTTTGTGAAAACAGCGCTTGATGATTTCATGCGCCAAATCGTGCCACGGTTCGCGGGTTCCGGGTTTGACGGTTTGGAGACCTCCGACCAGACCTCGGGCCGTCACGTGCCCGACAACGGACGTGTGTTTGAGCCGGATCTGTTCCAGTCCCGACCGGAGCACGGATTCCAGGCGGGCGGCGTTCTCGCTCAACCGTTCGCGAACGATTTTTTGGACGCTGGCCAGCGCTGCGGCGCAGCAGACGGGATTACCCGTATGGGTGCTGGTCATCGAACCCGGCCCAAATTGTTCCAGGATTTCGGGGCGGCCAATCACGGCCGAGAGCGGCAGGGAACTGCTGATGCCTTTGCCACAACAAATGACATCCGGGATCACCCCGTAGTGCTCGAATGCCCAGAACTTGCCGGTGCGGCCGAATCCCGCCTGGACTTCGTCGAATACCAGCACGACTTGGTATTGGTGGCACCATTGGGCGAGTTCCCGAACATATTCGTCGGGGGCGAAATCGGGGCCAACACCCTGGTAGGTTTCCATCATCACTCCGGCAATCTCCTGGGGCCGGAATCCCCGGCGCTCGATGGTGGCCAGGAATGTATCGAAGCGAGTATCCTGCTGCCAATATCCGTCGGGAAACGGCGCGTTGATGATGGCGGGATCCTCGTTGACAATCCAGGACTTTTGGCCGGCCATCCCTCCGGCTTGCTGAGCGCCCAGGGTCCTTCCATGAAACCCGCGCTCGAAACCGACAATCCCGATTTTCTCGCGTCCTCCGATCTGGATGCCGTGTGATCGCGACAGTTTAATGGCGCATTCGGTGGCCTCGGAGCCGGTGGTGAGTAGAAACGCTTTTTTCAGGGGCTCGGGCGCGAGACTTGCCAACAACTCGACGAGTTGGGCGCGTTCTTCGCTGGGGAAACAGTAATTATGGATGAGACCGCTGTTGACCTGATCGATGATGGCCTGGCGAATCTCGGGGGCGCCGTGGCCCGCATTGGTCACCAGAACGCCGCTGGACCAATCGAGCCATCGATTCCCATACTTGTCATAGACCCAGATGTCTTCGGCGCGATCCCAGACGATGGGAGGCTGTCCGCGCATGGACCTGGGCTCCCATTGACGGAGTTTCTCGAGGGTTGGCACCGAATCGGGATGCGGCAACGGGGTGAGGATTGTCCGATACCGGGTTTCCACCCGGGGCACGGACTGCGGCGTAATGTTGAATTCTTTGCCCATAAAAAGCGGATCGGTTCACGATAACAACGGCGGTTCACAACGGGGGGTTAGGCGCGCCGGTCTCCAGAAGCTTGCGGACCACGCGTCCTCATACGGCAATCGGTCTAATGTTGTATGATGCATCAAGCCGGCTTGGATTCCCTGGAATCGCGGAGGGCCACATGGGGTGTGGGCTCGTATCGGATGTCGACCCACGCGCCGTCGTTGAGGATGGAGAGCCGAGCCGCTTCCACCACGAGTTCATTAATGGAACTGTTGGCGGGCGTTGCCAGCAGGCCGTGGCGATCGATGGCGGCCAGTAATTCACGGCGCCGCGCAAGAGCCGTATTTTCGGGCATGCCGGCGGTGGCGGTCTCGAGCTGTTGCATGGCCTCCAAGTGGGCGGCGATGGACTCAAAACCGTAACCGACCGGTTTGAAGCCTGGTCCCTCCCATGGTACCAGCCGATAGAAATCGGGACTGACGTAGTTATAGCGCGAGCCTCCGCAGCCGATGCCTTCCAGGTAGCAATGGCGGACGCCACGATCGTTGTCCTTATGCTCAATCATGCCGGAGGCATTCTTGCCCTCGCAATACATGAGAAGCCCCTGGTCGTTGCTGCCAGCGGCCTCGTCGGGATACCCCAAACCATCGGTCACCGACAACAAGGCGCCGTTTTCGTATCGGACGCGGCCATTGGACCAGAGAAAACCGCAATTACCGTTCGGGAAATGTCCTTTCACACCCGAGACAGAAAGGGCCACAGGCTTAAGGCCCGTGATGAAATAGACGAGATCCACGTAATGGCAACCCACATAGACGAACGGATCGGTCTGGTCGCAAGTGAACCAGTTTTGGAAGTTCGAATGCCGGTAGTAATACGGTTCGATGAGCTTGGCCTCGCCCAGGACGAATTCGCCAAAATGCCCGAGCCCGTACTGTCGTCTGGCCATGAGCGAACGTCGATCCAGCCGCTTGTGATACTCGACTCCCACGAACAAGCCCCGCTCGCGGGCCTCCTCCTCGATGGCGAGAGCATGCTCGTATTTCAACACCAACGGCTTGACGCACAAGACGTGTTGGTTGTGGGCAAGCGCCTCCCGGACCACTTCATAATGAAAATGATCCGGAACGGCGACGATGACCACCTGTCTCGGGGGGAGGCCACGGAGAATTTCTTTGTAGAGTCCGGGAAACGCGCATTCGGGCGGTTCTTCAAAAGCGGGCGCTGGCCTGAATTCGTGCCCGGGAAAGGCCTGGTGCAATTCGGCGCTGTCCCGGAGCGCCCGCAAAGGCGCGTTGTTCAGGGCGCATACCGTCAACCGGCCCACGCGTTTCAATCGTTGGAGATGATATACCGATGGCAGGATCAGATCGTGTGTGATCATGCCACCGCCAATGATCACCACTTCGGGGCAGGAAAAAGCGCTCATGGGTTAAGGGTCTGTTCAAAAATAACTTCGGGTTTTGCTGGCGGCAGTTTGGCTGGCTGGCGAGGCGCGAATGACGAGCATACCCGCAGGGGTCTGTAAGGAATGAGCAACGAAGCCAGCCAGCCAAAGAGCCCCAGCCCAAAGGGGCGGGGCGGCACCGGGCCATCTGCGTCGTTGGGCGGGCAGTCGAGTATCGCAGAGGATACACTCCCGCCCACCCGCCTCGCATCTGGCCCGGTGGCGCTCCCGCCAAAACCCGAAGTTATTTTTGAACAGACCCTAAGCGCTCTTGCGGTCAAGACCGTTCTTTGATATTTTTTTAAAAAAGGGCGAAGATCATAGCCCTGCAATTCTGCACGGTTAAGATCCTGCCTTCGTGTGTTAAACCGTTAAGTCCAGCTGAGGGTTGAGTATGGCAAAAGACCTGTATGTTGTGCTGGGTGTCGATTCCGGTTCGAGCCAGGAAGAAATCAAATCCGCTTATCGACAGCGGGCCAAGGAATGTCATCCCGATCATTACGGTCCCGATGCGGCGCCTTTCCGGGCGGTCCAGGAGGCCTACCTCGTGTTGGGGGATCCGGTCCGTCGCCGCATTCACGACGAGGAGCTCAGACTCGAACAACAACTCCAACGCTCCCCAAGACGATCGCGGGCTGAACCTTTCCGGCCGTCTCACTCACGAGCAGAACCCCTGGTTCCTCCCCGGTTCGCTGAAAAACCGGCCGAGTATGTTGTCCGCGAATCCTTCGAGGATTACCATCCCTCTTTCGGCGAACTGTTCGATCGGTGGGACCGTAATTTTCGTTCCCAGGCTCACCCGAAAGCCGAGCGCCTGGAGAGCCTGACGGTGGAAGTCCTGCTCTCCCCCGAAGAAGCGATGGCCGGAGGACGAGTTCGCATCTTGATGCCGGTCCAGTCACGTTGCCCGGATTGCGGAGGCTGCGGCGCCGTGGGCAGATACGAGTGTTGGAACTGCCGGGGACAGGGAGGCATTACGACTGATGCCCCTATTGACGTAACGTATCCCGTCGGCATTGCCAATGAGTATGCCGTCCAGCTGCCTCTCAGAAGTCTGGGGATCGATAACTTCTTCCTTACCGTCTGGTTCCGCGTCAGCGATTCTGTCGGACTTTACTGAAGCCTGATATACCGGAAGTCATAAACCCACGACGCTGGATCAGGAGATCCGCTCTGCAACGTCCCGGAGGAGCGTGTCCTCACGCACCTTTCGTCCCAGACTGCGCCCTTGACCTGCAACCTATCCGTGTTATTGATTGGTGCGACATCAATCGGTGGTTCGGATTTTGGACGGGGCCCGGATCTATCAAATTTAAACAAGAAGAATCACATATGAAACGACGCGATTTTCTGAAGGCTTCGGCGATCGCCGGAGTGGCCTCCCTCTGCGGAACGCAGCATGCGGCGGCTCAGGCACAAGCGGGTGGAGGGAACGGCATGCCGAAGCTAACCCCGCCGGAGAAACCTGCCGAGTTGAATCTCTGTCTGCAGTGGGGGGCGATTCCCGGGGGCGAGATCAAGGAGAAGCTCGATTTCCTGGAAGCAAACGGGTTTGCGTCCGTGGAGATCCCCTCCGGCGACTGGCCGATCAAGAACTGCGATGCGATGATCGAGGCGATGAAGGGGCGCAAGCTGTTCCTGTCGACAGCCTGCGGCCCGAGTGATTTTTCATACGCCGATCAGGAGAAGCGCGAAGCCGAGGTCCAGAAGTTCCTGCCAATCATCGAAGCGCTGGGCAAAATGAAGTCCATCGGCCTGATCCTATGCCCGGCGCGCGGCAGGCTGAGCGAGCCGGGCTCCCTGAGCGGGAAGGAACTGCGCAAGGATTTCGTCGAAAACACGGGCAAACGGCTGGCGCAGCACGCGGCCAAGCACGGCACCTCGATCGTCCTGGAGCCGTTGCGCCGCAACGAAACGCCGTTTTTGCGCCAAGTGGCGGATGGCGCGCGGATGGCGGCTGACATCGGCCCCGGCGCGACCGTGATGGGCGATTTCTGGCACATGGCCCTGGAAGAAACGAGCTTCATGGGCGCGTTCATCTGCGCGGGCAAGCTGCTTTCGCACGTCCACATCGCGGGGCTCAAGGAGCGGATCATCCCCGGTGTGCACCCCGAAGCGGACCAGTACGTGGACGGATTCAAGGGCCTCAAGCTCATTGGCTACCGAGGCGCCATCAGCTTTGAGGGCGGCTGGCCCAGGAATCCGGCCGATCCCAAGAAGGGGCTCCCACACGAAGAGAAGACGAAGCTGATTCTCAACATGGCAAAGCTCCTGCGCGAACAGTGGGCGATGGCTTGAGCGGCCCGAAAGGTGTGCACAATCAATGGAAGATCTGAGATCCTGCGACAACTGGCGCTGCGGGATAAATCCCGCGCGCCAGCCTGTCGGCTGACTCCCGCTTCGGAGCTGGGAACGATCACTACATCGGATTTGCCGAGCCGCACACGAAGCCAGCCCGTTGCCGGAATTACCGAGCGACGAGACCCGTGCGGCCTTGAATGATCTGCTGGTCGGGGTTCGACTTGGCCCCGCTTTCCCACCGCAAAAGCTCAACACAACCAAACCGCTGACGCGCGGCTCACGATGAACCAGGTCGAAAAACTCGAATCGTGTTTGGTGGGATTAATTTTGGGCACCGCCGTTGGTGACGCACTCGGGTTGCCGGCGGAGGGGCTTTCGCCGACGCAAATCAAGCGTCGGTGGAAAGGTCTATGGCGGATGCGGTTGGCGTTTGGCCGGGGCATGGTGAGCGATGACACGGAGCATGCATTCCTGGTCGGTCAATCGCTGTTGGTTGCCAACAATGATGTGACTGTGTTCCGAAGAGAGCTGGCTGCCCGCTTGCGCTGGCTGTGGCAGAAGCTGCGGCATGGATGGTTGGCGAGCAAGATTCATCGATTCATTTCCTGGAAAGGCTGCCGACCTGCGGATCGGGCAATGAGTGGCAGCACATCTGTACACGCCTCAACGAGGCCCTCCACTCGAACGAGTCGGTCGCGGATTTTTCCCAATCACTTGGACTGGCACGAGGAGTGACCGGTTTGGATCAAGGAAATTGCTGTCACCATTCGGCCGGCATTTAACGCGATAGGGCAATGGTGTCGGGCCACAAAGCTGAAACGGTGTTAGAATCACCTCGTATTAATGTGTACGCTCCATCCCGTGGCATTTTCTTGCTCAAAGCCAATCACCACCGACAGAAACCGTTGAATAATCGCGGCGTTGGTGGTGGCATGCAAAGAAGGTTTAGTGGTCCGAAAGGCTCCGCCGCCGGCCAAAGCCAGCGGCAGCAACAATTGATCGGCGAGGTGTTCTTCCACGGGTACGTCGGCCTCAATCCAGGTCTTTGCCGCGCTCACGGCTCGCCGGCCAACTTCCTCGGCGGAGCGTCCGCGTTCGCCAAATCCCGTAAACACCGCGGTTACCAGCTCCGTTTCGAGATCCAGCACTAACGCGTTTCCCGGACCCAGGGGATGCGCCACGTTTTCGACGGTGCATTCCGTGTCGCGCCAATTCAATTCCTGACGAACAACGGCCAGTTCCCGTTCGGCCACATGGGATGGCAGCTTGGACAGCCACACTTTTGCCTGACGTCTGCGAATCGATCCTCGGACCATCAGTATCAGGGGAGCGAGCCGCTTTACCGGCGCAATTCGGGCTTGAAGAAGACCACCGCCGGCAGGAAAGAATCCAGGCCGTTTCAATTCCAGCTCAATGCGTGGTCCCATCCGGTCCATCAGGGGCGCGAACGTCCTAGCCAGAAAGTCGTACGGTGGCGCCATGGGATTATGCGTTCCTCCTTCCAGGGTCAAAGTGGTCGGACCAGAGGCCGTCAGCAATGCCGGGAGAATGGTCTGGAGCACCAAGGTGGCACTGCCCGCCGTGCCCACGGAGAATCGGTAATTTCCAGGAGTGACCGGTCCTGGCCGGAACTCAAGGGTCAATGATCCCAAGGCCGCCCCGGAGACCTCTGCGGCACCAATGGTTTGAGCCGCCTCGACGGCGGTCAGGTGCTGTCGCAACAGACCCGGCTTGGCGCGCCTGGAACGAATCCGTTCCATGCGAAAGGGCTCACCCGTGACCAGCGACAATGCCAAAGACGTGCGCAGGATCTGGCCACCACCTTCACCTTCCGATCCGTCGATCAAGGTCATTTCACTCATCATTTCACCACCAAGCGAACGCGCCCGAGATTCTGGACGCGAGCAAAAGGAGTTGTGGCATCCCCCTGCCGATGAGATGCGACTCGAAGCGTCGGGAAGTAAGTGCCGGGCTTAGAGAAAACATGCTTAGCGGTCAGGATGAGCAGCTTATTCGATCGATCGGCATGGCTGAGTTGCCCAACATCCTGGAACTTCCCTTCTCCTTCAAAGTCCCACTCGGCAGCGATTATTTTACCAGTGTTGTGAGGCAGTTGAATCTTCGCAGAGAGAGTGACGGGAGCCCCAGCGGAAACTTCCGCGATAGCAGCACCATTAGCGCTGAGGATTAGGGTAGGTTGAATCCCTTTGCGCTTAGAGGCTGAAGCAGGAACGAGTACTTGACCGTCAACGACTTTGTAGCTCGTGCTCGCCGGCGGCGCCACTCCCTGTTCAATCCAGGCGCTCAGGTCGCGAAGTGCCTGATGCAGCACGCCCAGGTAGCTGATTATATGAGTGCTACCGGACTGGTTCTCCGCATCGGCGTGCGCCGCGTGGTCGGTGAACCAGATCCGAAAATTATCGTCGAGACGCGGCCCCAGCGCGGCCTTAACTCTTGATCGGTACCAGTCGGCTTGCCAGGGGAACGCGTCCTGATCCATTAGCGACTCCAGGAGGATCATCTTGCCCCGAAACTGGCCGGTCTGGGCCATGGGGGCACCAGATGCGGCGAACTCCGGGCCCATGAGCTTGAGGCGTTGCGGATATATTGGCTTTCCGTCGGCGCCGCGAAATTGGTTCCAGACGTAGTAATCAGCGGTAGGCACCTGATAGCGATGATAGTACTGGACAGCAATAAAATCGGAATTATCGACCTGGACCTCATCGCCGGACTTGAGCTCCCTCGCGGACCGAACATCGCCTGGCTCTGGGTGCATCGGTGGCCCCACCATGATTACATCACCGGCCACTTCGCGGATAGGGAACACCTGGCCTGCGATCGTGCCGCTCTTCACAATGACGACCGCTCCTTGCAGGTCGCCAGCCGGGACGCTCCCCACCTGTAGTTTCACCTGCTCGCCCATCAATCGACGAAAGGCGTCCTCCACTCCGCCGCGTGATGTTTCGTTGGTCTCATCTCCGATCGCCTTCTTGACAGCGGTCCGATACTGTATCCGGTCACGCCTAAGTGAGTCTGTTGGGTTGGCTCCGGCAAAACCCGGGACCGTCCAAAAGTCCCTGAAGTACTGGGGATCACTAGCGACGATCCCCGGGAAGAAAATCGGGAGGGCTCCCAGTCCCAGGGTTTTATGGGCGAACCAGCCACGAGGCGGAAAGCCCATGCGTGTTACCTCCAAGAGCACTGACTTCTCTTCGTTGTTGAGGCCAGCGTACATGTCACCGCTTCCACCGGGCTCCACTGCGTCGACAATGGCCGGAAGCTTATCCTTCAGAACCCTCAACGCAAGGGCTCGCACCGTGAACGCGTGCGGGATCGCCATGGGCGAGCCGATCACGTAGGGCACTGCACCGTCCCAGGCGTCGGTATTTTCAAAGCCGGCGATCGTTTTGAATCCTCCGCCGCTCCCCCCGAAGGCATAGCCATAGGTGCGATGGGGGCCATACATCTCGCCTGCAAGGACTCGCGAATACCTCGCCACGGCCGCATTGGCCCGATAGCCGCCAATGCTGGCGTCGCTGCCGGGAGCCAGGGTCGTCATCCCGCCCCCGTTGCTCTCCAGGAAATATCCACCGCTGCCAACAGAGAACCCAATAAAATTCTCCTCGCCAGTGCGCCGCTGCGCCAGATTCTCGTCAATCGGAATCGGCGTGATGTGCTGGAAGAACCGCCCTTGATAGCGTTCTTTAGCTGGAAAGTAGATGGAGAAACGAGTCTCGGTCTCGCGAAAGCCTCCATGCACATAGCGGTGGCGCACGGGCTTTTCCCTCCACTCATCAACATCCACGTAAGGTTTTGTGAACAGGGGATCCTGAATTGGATCTGGTGCTTGTGCAAGGGCGGCGCTGGCCCATGTCAGTACCAGCATGGCCACTCGCCAATGAATCGCCAATTCCATGGGGCCTCCTCTCAGGCTGTGCCTCTTTGTCAGTTCTTCGCCTTGGTAGAGTCTTCCTTGGCGGGGAAGCTACAACTTGCCAGGCCCATAATCTCGGTTTTGTCCTCCGGCACGATGAAGCCGTTTTGGATCGCTGAATCCAACGACGCCTCGAATTTCTTGAGATAGTCTGCCTTTCCGCCGGGGTAGAGACGTTCAATGGTCGCGGAATCGAACGGCTTGCCAAATCCAACCATGCTGCCCGCTCCCGACAGAATTGCCGTTGGCACATCAACCCAAGGCGTGCGGATGCCCCCCTCTGCAATCCCATTGGCATCCGTGACCAACTTCGGAGGCTTATCCTGTGTGAGCTTCAGCGCCGCGCCTTTCGGGGCAGCTTGCCCAGTCTTTATCCAGCGGTCGAGTTGCCACAGCGCGGCTTCGGTGACGTAATGATGCTGAGGGCCAAAGTTCATTGCTTGAGGGAGTTTTTGACCAAACATTTCGAAGCTCGGCGCAAACGCTGCTGCGAGCTTTTCAATGGGTAATGTCCCGGAGTCGATGAACCCGACGCTGAAAACATAATTGTCGGCGTGCGCGCTTCCGGCTATCTCCCAAACTCGGAGTTTATCCGTATCTGGCTGCCGTGCTTGGCTATAACCTTTAAGAGGACCAAATCCGAGGAGGTCACTCTCCGTGATGACGGTGATTACCGGAACGCGCAAGTCGGAGCGAAGTCGAGGAACGGGTCCAGCTCCAGTGAAGAGGGCAAACGGGTTAGCATCCATTGGAGGTGCATTGCCGAACCGTGAATGGATCAGGAAGCCATCATACACTTTTGCCACCGGATCAACTGCCGTAACGTAGGTCGTCAGGAAATACGCCGATTGTGATTCGCCGACGGCAATCACGCGATTCGGGACGAGTGGGCCGAGGATTTTGCTCGTTGCCGTGTCCTTCACCAGCGCTCCGGCTTGTGAGAAGATGTCGAATGAATGGGCGTCTCCGGGATGATTGAGGCGACCGTAACGCGCTGGATCAGCTTTCTTGAGAGCGGAGGGACCACCACCTTGAGCCATTGGGTTGCCGTCAATCCCCACCTTCTGCGCCGACACTGCC
>ERZ795055.3684-NODE-3684-length-11077-cov-5.018418_pt1 | contig 11077 bp, 11 predicted proteins | sample MGYA00375139_ERZ795055 | MGnify/ENA primary metagenome ERZ795055 (study PRJEB30184, sample SAMN05720283) | anaerobic digester metagenome | isolation source: active sludge of municipal wastewater-treating anaerobic digesters | place: USA | collected 2015-01-23 ...
CGCCGCTGCCTCCCGGGCGGCGTTCGCCTTCGCGACGAGCTCCCGCACGAGCCCCTGCAGGGCATGCGAGTCGAACGGCTTCGTGACTATGGCGTCGCTGCCGACGCGATCCGCGCGGGCCCGGTCGAACGGCTCGAACGTGCCGGTGAGGAGGACCACCGGGACGAAGGCGCCGCCCGGCCGCTGCTTCACCGCCTCGCAGACGTCGTAGCCCGTCAGTCCGGGCATGACGACGTCGGCCAGGACGATGTCGGGCTGGAACTCGTCGAGGGCCTGGACGGCCTTGTCGCCGCTCCCGACCGCCATCAGGCGGGTCTCGGCATCCGAGAAAGTCAGCTCGACGACCTTCTGGATCGTCAGGCTGTCGTCCGCGAGCAGGATCTTGATCGCCATCTCGACTCCTCGAACGGCCGTTCGACGGGACCGGTAAACGTGCCCGAAAGTCTACGTCCCGGAGGGGGGTGGGTCAACGCGACGCGCGCTCCGACGCGGCGCTCATCGCGGCGAAAACGCGGGAGACGGGGAGCCGTCCGATCGCCGAGGCGAGCGCCTGAGTGGCCGCGGACACCTTCTCGAGGTCGACGCCCGTCTCCCATCCCATGCCGTGCAGGAGGTAGAGGAGGTCTTCCGTGGCCAGGTTCCCGGCCGCGCCCGGCGCGTAGGGGCAGCCGCCCAGGCCGCCGGCCGAGGAATCGAAGACCCGCACCCCTTCCCGCAGCCCCTCGACGACGTTCGCGAGAGCAGTCCCCCGGGTGTCGTGCATGTGCAGAGCGATTCGCTCGATCGGGACGCCGGCCTCCGTCGTCCTGCCGAGGACGTCGGTGACCTGGGACGGGACGGCAACTCCGATCGTGTCGCCGAGGGACACCTCCTCGCAGCCGGCGGCGAAGAGGCGCGCGGCGACGAGGGCCGCCCTGGCGGGGGCGACCTTTCCCTCGTAGGGGCAGCCGAAGGCCGTCGAGACGTAGCCTCGGACGCGGAGGCCCTCCCCCTTCGCCCGGGCGAGGACCGGGGCAAAGCGGGCGAAGGACTCCTCGACCGTCGCGTTGACGTTGCGGACGTTGAAGGTGTCCGTCGCCGCGGTGAAGAGAGCGATCTCGCGGGCGCCGGCGGCGAGGGCGCGGGCCATCCCCCGTTCGTTCGGGACGAGGACCGGGTAGCGGGTCCCGGGCCTCTTCTGCACGCGGCCGAAGACCTCGGCCGAGTCGGCCAGCTGCGGGATCGCCCGGGGCGAGACGAACGCCGTCGTCTCCACGACGGGGAGGCCCGCCTCGGCGAGCGCCTCGACGAAGGCGACCTTCACGGCGGTCGAGACGAACCCCTTCTCGTTCTGGAGGCCGTCGCGCGGGCCGACCTCGACGACGGTGACGCGGCCCGGAGCCGTCATTCGATCTCCGCGAGCGGGTCGCCCAGGTCGACGCGCTCGCCCGCCGTCCGGAAGAGCTTCACGAGCTTCCCGGGGCGCGGGCTCCGGATCTCGTGCTCCATCTTCATCGCCGTCAGGACGAGGAGCGGCGTCCCCTTGACGACCTCCTGCCCTTCCTCCGCGAGGACGCGGCCGACGACGCCCGGCATCGGGGCGCGCAGGTCGTGCTCCTCCTCCTCGGCCGCGCCGGGCTTCTCGACGACGCGCCCGAGGCGCCACGTCTCCCCCCGATGCCAGACCCAGGCGACGAAGCCGTCGCGGACGACGCGCGCGCCCCGGGGCAGGTCCCCCGCGCCGGACGGAGGCTCGTGGACGACGCCGGTCGATAGGTCGCGGATTCTCATCCGAGCACCCGGAAGGAACCGTCGGCGAACGGATCGGGGAAGGCCGCCCGGGCCGGCGCCGTCATCGCGGCGCGTCCATCGCCCCCTCCGAGGAGGCGGGCCGCCGCGGAGAGGACGTCCGGCGGAGGATCGGGAGGAGCCGGCACCTCCAGCCGGCCGAGGAGCGACGTGTCGAGCTCGCCGCGCACGAACTCCGGCGTCTGAAGGAGCCGGCGAAGCCAGGAGACGTTCGTCGCGACGCCGAGGACGACCGTCCGCCCGAGCGCGTCGACGAGGCGCAGGCGAGCCTCCTCGCGGGTCCGCCCGCGGGCGACGACCTTCGCGAGCATCGGGTCGTAGTGGACGGAAACCTCGCTTCCCGCCTCGATCCCGGAATCGACGCGGACGCCGGGACCGCCCGGCTCCTCGTAGGCGAGGACCGTCCCGACCTGCGGGAGGAAGCCGTTCTCGGGGTCTTCCGCGTAGACGCGCGCCTCGATCGCGTGCGCCGAAGGCACCGCCGGCAGGTCCGGCGGGAGCGGCTCCCCCGCGGCGACCGCGAGCTGGAGCGTCACGAGGTCGAGGCCCCACGCCTCTTCCGTGACCGGGTGCTCCACCTGGAGGCGGGTGTTCATCTCGAGGAAGTAGAACGAGCCGTCGGCGTCGAGAAGGAACTCGACCGTGCCGGCGTTCACGTATCCGACGGCCTTCGCCGCCGCGACGGCCGCTTCGCTCATTCGCGCGCGGAGCTCCGGCGAGACGGCGGGCGAGGGGCTCTCCTCGACGACCTTCTGGTGCCGCCTCTGGAGCGAGCATTCGCGCTCGCCGAGGGCGACGACGCGTCCCCGGGCGTCGCCGAAGACCTGGATCTCGACGTGCCGCGGGTGCTCGAGGTAGCGCTCAGCGTAGAGCGTCGGGTCGCCGAAGGCGGCCTCCGCCTCGCGGCGGCACGACTCGACGGCCGGGGCGAGCTCGGCCTCGGCGCGAACGACGCGCATTCCCTTTCCGCCGCCGCCGGCCGAGGCCTTCACCACGTGCGGAAAGCCGACCTTCGCGATCCCCTCGGGGGTCAGGTCGTGCGTGCCGGGGACGACCGGGACTCCCGCCGTCCTCATGCGCTCGCGCGACGGGACCTTGAGCCCCATCGCCTCGATCGCGTCGGGAGGCGGACCGATCCAGACGAGCCCGGCGTCGATCACCGCGCGCGCGAACGCGGCGTTCTCGGAGAGGAAGCCGAAGCCGGGATGGATCGCCTCGGCGCCCGTGGCGCGCGCGGCGTCGAGGATCCTCGACGCGGCGAGGTACGACTCGCGCGCCGGCGCCGGGCCCAGCAGGACGAGCTCGTCGGCCAGACGGGCGTGCCGCGACGCGACGTCGGCCTCGGAGGCGACGGCGACCGTGCCGTACCCGAGCGTGCGGCAGGCCGTCAGGACGCGGACGGCGATCTCTCCCCGGTTCGCGACGAGGACCTTCCGGAAAGGACGAAGGTTCACGAGCCGCTCCTCCGTCCCGGCTCCGGCGCCCACGCCGGGGGCCGCTTCGCGAGGAACGCCTCCATTCCCTCCTGCCCTTCCGAAGAGACGCGGCGCGCCGCGATGATGCCGGCCGCCTCCGCGAGGGCTTCGTCCGTCGGGACGCGCCCCATCCTCTTCGCGAGGCCCTTCGAGACGGCGAGCGCCTCCGGCCCGCCGAGGAGGAGGGCGTCGACGACGCGATCGACCTCGGCGTCGAGCTCGGCCTCCGGGACGACGACGTGGACGAGCCCGGCACGAAGCGCCGCCTCGGCGTCGAGCCGCTCGCCCGTCAGGAACCAGCGGCGCGCGTGCGACTCGCCGACCTTCCGGACCACGAACGGCGAGATGACGGCCGGGACGATGCCGAGCCGGACCTCGGTCGTCCCGAGGAGGGTGCCGTCGGCGCACACGGCCACGTCGCAGACGGCCACGAGCCCCGCCCCGCCGCCGAGGGCCGCGCCGTGGATACGGCCGACGACCGGCTTCGGGCAGGAGTCGATCGCGAGGAACATCCGGCCGAGCGCTTCGGCGTCGCGCCGGTTCTCCTCCTCGCCCCACGTCACCATCCTCTTCATCCAGGCCAGGTCGGCGCCCGCGCAGAAGGCCTTCCCCTCCCCCGCGAGGACGACGACGCGCGTCGCGCCGTCCGACGCGAGCTCCTCGAACGTCGCGGTGACCTCCGCGATCATCGCGTCGTCGAACGCATTCCGGACCTCGGGCCTCGCGAGGACGACGCGGGCGACGCCGGCGCGCGGGCGCTCCCGGCGGAGCGGCGCGCTCACGGCAGCACCTCGATCGTCCCCGAGGACGCGATCGGGAGCTTCACGTCGCCCGTGCCGAGCTTCAGGACGATCTCGCCGGTCAGCCGCCCCGAGAGCCGCCCGCCCGAAGCCACGGCCTTTGCCGCGGCGGCGAGCGCGGCGGCGTTCGAGACGGTCAGCGGAAGGGCGATCTCGTTCTCGCGAGTCGGGCGGACGATGACCCCCTGACGGCTTCCGCGCGCGACCGCTCGGCCGCCCGAAGCCAGCTCGTAGCGGAGCCCCCGGAGGGAGACGTCGAAGCGGAACGGGTTGAAGACCGCCAGCCGGGCCTCGCCTTTCGTCTCGGCCAGGCCGACGCCCGAGATGCGGGACCCGGCGAATCGGACGAACCCGTCGCCGAGCTCGCGGTGCGCGACGAGGTCCGCGGTGCCGGGCCGGAGCGCGCCGGCCGCGTCGACGGTCACGGCGGTCCCGGCCTCGCCGGCGAGCGTCCCCTTCAACGCGACGGGCAGGGCCGTCGCGCTCCCCTTCTCGACGATTCCCTTCGGCACGGCCGCGAGGTCGATCTCCGCGAGGAAAACGGCGTCGAAGCCTTCGCCCGAACGCTGCACGGCCACCTTCACGGGCTGGACGAGAGGAACGGAAACGCCCCAGGCCGTCGCCGTGCCCCGGAACTTCTGCGTCGACCCCCGCGCCGCGCTCGGGAGCGTCGTCCGGACGAAGAGGAAGGCCTTCTGCCGCGTGAGGGAGGTGACCTCGACCGAACGGACCCTCCCTTTCGGCGTGCCCGCGGCCGGCACGGAAAGTGCCGCGAGGAGAGAGACGAGGAGGAGCGGAACGGAGCAGGCTCGCTTCACGTCGCTCCTCACATCCGGAAGACGCCGAACGACGTCTCCGGGATCGGCGCGTTGTGGCAGACCGAGAGGGCGAGGGAGAGGACCTTCCGGGTCTCGGCCGGGTCGAGGATCCCGTCGTCCCAGAGCCGGGCCGTGGCGTAGTACGGGCTCCCCTCGGACTCGTACTTCTCGAGCGTCGGCTTCTTGAACGCGGCCTCCTCCTCCGGAGTCATCGGGGCCTGCCCCTGGCGCTCGCGCTGCTCGTTCTTGACGGTCGAGAGGACTCCGGCGGCCTGCTCCCCCCCCATGACGCTGATCCGCGAGCCGGGCCAGCTGAAGAGGAAGCGCGGCTGGTAGGCGCGGCCGCACATGCCGTAGTTGCCGGCGCCGAACGAGCCGCCGACGAGCAGCGTCAGCTTCGGGACGGCGGCGTTCGCGACGGCGTGGACCATCTTCGCGCCGTCCTTCGCGATGCCGCCGTGCTCATACGCCTTCCCGACCATGAAGCCGGTGATGTTCTGGACGAAGAGGAGCGGGACCCGCCGCTGGCAGGCCATCTCGATGAAGTGCGTCCCCTTGAGGGCCGACTCGGAGAAGAGGACTCCGTTGTTCGCGAGGACGCCGACCGGCATCCCGTGGAGGCGCCCGAAGCCGCAGACGAGCGTCGGCCCGTAGCGGGGCTTGAACTCGTGGAGGCGCGAGCCGTCGAGGAGACGCGCGAGGACCTCGCGGATCTCGAGAGGCCGCTTCAAGTCGCGCGGGAGGACGCCGTAGAGCTCCTCGGGCGCGTAGAGCGGCTCCTCCGGCTGCGCGACGTCGCCCGAGAACGTCTTGACCGTGTTCAGGCGCGCGACGATCTCGCGGACCATCTCGAGCGCCTCGGCGTCCGAGGAGGCAAGGAAGTCGGCCACGCCCGAGATCCGCGTGTGGACGTCTCCCCCGCCGAGCTCCTCGGCCGTGACCGACTCGCCCGTCGCCGCCTTCACGAGGGGCGGACCCGCGAGGAAGATCGTCCCCTGCCCCTTCACGATGACGACCTCGTCCGACATCGCCGGGACGTAGGCGCCCCCCGCGGTGCAGGAGCCGAGGACGGCGGAGACCTGCGGGATGCCGGCCGCCGACATGCGGGCCTGGTTGTAGAAGATCCGGCCGAAGTGGTCGCGATCCGGGAAGACCTCGGCCTGCAGCGGCAGGAACGCCCCGCCCGAGTCGACGAGGTAGATGCACGGGAGGCGGTTCTCGAGGGCCACCTCCTGGGCGCGGAGGTGCTTCTTCACGGTCATCGGGAAGTAGGTGCCCCCCTTCACGGAGGGGTCGTTCGCGACGACCATGACGTCCCGCCCCGAGACCCGCCCGATCCCGGTGACGAGCCCCGCGCCGGGCGCCTGCCCGTCGAACATCCCGTCCGCGGCGAGGGGCGACAGCTCGAGGAACGCGGTCTCGCGATCGAGGAGCCTCTCGATCCGCCCCCTCACGGAGAGCTTCCCGAGCTCTGCCTGGCGCGCGGCGCCCTTCGTGCCGCCCCCTTCGCGCGCCCGGGCGACCCGCTCGCGCAGCTCGCGGGCGAGGCCCTCGTGGTGGGCCCGGTTCTGAAGGTAGTCCTCGGACGTGGAATCGACCCGGCTGACGAGAACGTCGCTCACCGGGCGATTCTAGCGGCCGGACCGTCGGACCCGGGGCACGCCTCCGCGGCGCGCCCGGCATCCGCCGTCGTCAGCGAGCGGCGGCGGCTTCGAGCGGCCGGCCGAGGCCTCGGACGGACTCGATGACGGCGCTCGTGGTCGTTCCGGGCGGGAAGACCGCCTTCACGCCGGCGGCCGTCAGGCCGGGGATGTCCTTCTCGGGGATGATCCCGCCGACGACGACCGAAACGCCTTCGGCGCCGCGCCGCCCGAGCGCCGAGATCACCTCGGGGACGAGGACGTTGTGAGCGCCGGAAAGGATGGAGAGGCCGACGACGTCGACGTCTTCCTGGACGGCCGCTGCGGCCACCTGCTCGGGGGTCTGCCGGAGGCCGGTGTAGATGACTTCCATCCCGGCGTCGCGCAGGGCACGCGCGACGACCTTGGCGCCGCGGTCGTGGCCGTCGAGGCCGGGCTTGGCGATGAGGACTCGGAGTGGTCTTCCCGTCATGGCGATGGAATTCTAACCGGCCTCCGCTCCGGTTCCTGCTAGATTCTCCGCATGCGGCGCCGGATCGGGGACGTTCTCGTCGGGGGAAAGGCCATCTCCCAGGAGCTGCGGGACCGCGCCCTGGCCCAGCAGGTGAAGCAGAAGGGGCGCCTCTGCACGAACCTCCTGGAGCTGGGGGGCGTCCGCGAAGACCTGCTTCTGCGGGCGCTCGCGGTGCAGTACGGAGTGGCGACCTGCACGGCCGCCGACCTGGCCGAGATCCGCCCCGACATCCTCCGGCTCGTCCCGGCCAAGCTCGCCGCGAACCTCTTCGTCGTCCCGTTCAAGAGGCTCGGGAGGAATCTCTCCCTCGCCATGCGCGACCCGAAGGACCTCCCCGCGATCGACGAGGTCTCCTTCCTGACCGGGCTCGCGATCACGCCGTTCGTGGCCCTCGACATCCGGATCCAGCTCGCGCTCCAGAAGCACTACGGGATCGCGATCGACGCCCGGTACCCCGACCTCGCCGCCCGTCTCGAGGCGGGCGGCGGAATGCTTCCGGTGCCGCCGCCACGAACGCCGCGCCCGCTCGTGCGTTCGTCGTCGACCGGAGCGCGCCCCGTCGCGGCGGAGACGCCGCCCGCGCCCGGCCCGGTTCCTCCGGCGGCGGTCCAGCCGACCCCTCTTCCCGCATCGATCCCGCCGCCGAGCGTGCCGAGCCCGGCGGCGCCCGAGCCCGTCGCGGCCCCGGCGGCAAAGCCCGCCGCCCCGGCCGAGATCGAGATGGAGGCGCACGAGGAGGAGCGGCTTCGGATCAGCGGCCCGATCGTTCTCTCTCCCGAGCCGACCGACGCCGTCGGAGGGGAAGAAGTGGCCCCTCTCGTCGAGGAAGCGGCGCCGGCCACGCTCGTGGAGTGCCTCTCCCGGGCCGAGTCCCGGGACGAGATCGCCGCCGCCGTCCTGCGCGAGGCGGGTCGACTCCTCCGCCGGGCCGCGCTCTTCATCGCGCAGGCCGAAAGGGTGATCGGCTGGGCGGCCGTACCCGAACCGCCCGACGGGCTCCGCTCGTTCTCCATCGGCTTCGCCGAGCCCTCGCTTTTCGCCTCTCTCCGGAACACGGACGGCTTCTACGTCGGCCCCTGTCCCGATCTCGCCGGCAACCGGAAGATCCTGGAGGCCCTCGGCGCGGACTTCCCGGCCCACGTGGCCGCCGTTCCCGTGACGCTCAAGGGCAAGAGCGTCCTCTTCCTCCTGGGCGAGGTCCGCCCCGGCGAGACCCCTCCGAAGGCGATGGAGCTCAAGCGGCTCGGGGCGCTGACGGCGATCGCGCTGGAGATCCTCCTCCTGCGGAACAAGCTCCGTAGCCTCTAGCAGGGACTTGGCTTACACTTCGCGGGAATGATCAAGAACGACCTCGTCAACCGCGTGACCGAGGAGACCGGCGTCCCCAGGGTCCAGGCGTCCCTGGCCGTCGAGACGATCATCGAGGCGATGCGTCGTTCGCTCGCGGGAGGGGGACGCATCGAGCTTCGCGGGTTCGGGGTCTTCCTCGTGAAGCGACGGAAGCGGGGGATCGGGCGCAATCCCAAGCGGCCCGACGAGCAGGTCGAGATCCCGCCCGGCTTCACGATCCGGTTCAAGCCCGGCAAGGAGCTCCGCGACCTGATGGTCGTGGAGCCGGAGGCGCCGGGGGCCGAGCCGGCGGAAGCCTCCACGCCGGAGCCGGCCTGAGCGGCCTCGTCCCGCCGCAGCTCCCGCACTCCGCGACCGAGGAACCGGCCCCCGTCGTCCCGTCGTTCGACCCGGCCTTCGGCGTTCCCGACCACGCGGGAGCCGCTCCGCCCATCCGCCGGGAGCGCTGGTGGCTCCACGTCCTCCTCTTCGTCCTGACGTTCGGAACGACGTCGTTCGTCGGCGTGCAGCTCGCCGCCGGGTACGACCCGCGGCTCGCCGTCGTCGATCCCCGTTCGGGAGTCCTCGGCATCACGCCGGAGCTCGTCCTGGCCGGCCTCGGCTACTCCGTGCCCCTTCTTCTCATCCTCCTGGCCCACGAGCTGGGGCACTACCTCGCCTGCCGCCGGTACGGTGTGAACGCTTCCCCCCCGTACTTCCTCCCCTTCCTCCCGCTCGTCCCCCTGCCGGGGACGTTCGGCGCCTTCATCCGGGTCCGGGAGCCGATCCGCGAGAAGAAGGTCCTGTTCGACATGGCGGTCGCGGGTCCGATCGCCGGTTTCCTGGTCGCGCTCCCGATCGCCGCCTGGGGGATCTGGCACACCCGCCTCAACTTCGACCCTCCCGCCGACGGGACGATCTACTTCGGCTACCCGCTCGCCGTGAAGCTGCTCCAGCTTCTCCTGACCGGGCACACCTACTCGAGCGTCCACGTCGTGGAACACCCGGCGTTCCTCGCCGCCTGGTGGGGCTTCGTGGTTACCGCCATCAACCTGATCCCCGCGGGTCAGCTGGACGGAGGACACACGCTCTACGCGGTCTTCGGGAGACGGCACCGGCTGCTGCGCTGGCCCGTCCTCCTCGTTCTCGCGGGCCTCGGATTCCTCTATCCGGGGTGGTGGCTCTGGGCGGTCATCGTCCTCGTCCTGACCGGGCTCCGGCACCCGCCCGTCCTCGACGAGGACGCCCCGCTCGACCCTCGCCGGAAGGCGATCGCGGTGGGCGTCGCCCTCCTCCTCGTCCTCAGCTTCGTCCCGATCCCGATCCGGGAGTCAGCTTTCCGGCCGACGTTTCGTGCGCCAGTGGAACGTGGCGGGACCGTCGTTCACGAGCTCGACCTCCATCGCGGCGCCGAAGCTCCCGGTCGCGACCGGCACGCCGGAGGCGCGAAGGGCCGCGAGGTAGCGGTCGAAGAGGGGGCGCGCCTCCTCCGGCCGGGCCGCTCCCTCGAAGCCGGGCCGCCGCCCGCGTGAGAGGTCCGCTCCGAGCGTGAACTGGGAGACGGCGAGGACGGCGCCGCCGGACTGCGTCACGTCGAGGTTCATCTTCCCCTGGCCGTCCTCGAAGACTCGCAGCTCGACGGTCTTCCGCGCGGCCTCGTCCATCGCGTCGGGCCCGTCGCCCGGCTCGACGCACCCGAAGACGAGGAGGCCAGGCCCGATCTCGCCGACCGATACCCCGCCGACGCGGACGGCGGCTCGGGAAACGCGCTGAAGGAGGAGGATCATCGCGCTGATTCTCGCAGGGGGATCGCGCAGCCCCTCTGATATCCTCGCGCGCCATTCGATCTCGATTGCAGGAGGAACGCCCATGGCGGGTTCCGTGAACAAGGTCATCCTCGTCGGCCACCTCGGGGCGGACCCCGAGATGAAGGCGCTCCCCTCGGGGATGCAGATGGCGAAGCTGCGCGTCGCCACGTCGGAGACGTGGACGGACAAGACGTCGGGCCAGCGGCAGGAGAAGACCGAGTGGCACAACGTCATCGTCTACGACAAGCTCGCCGGCATCTGCGAGCGCTACCTCTCGAAGGGTCAGCTCGTCTTCATCGAGGGCTCGATCCAGACGCGGAGCTGGGACGACAAGGAATCGGGCCAGAAGCGCTACATGACCGAGATCAAGGCGCGCGACATGCGGATGCTCGGCGGGCGGCCCGACGGCGCCCGGGGCGGCGCCGCCCCCGCGGCTCCGGAGCCGCCGATGGACGGCGACCCGGACGACAGCGTTCCGTTCTGACCCTCAGAGCCCGAAGGCGGAGTCGTCCGGGCGCACCCGCGGCTTCGTCAGGTCCGAGAGCCACGACTCCCCTTCGGCCCGGAGCGCGTCCCACGCCTCCGGGCCGAATGGCGTCCGGGGAGGGCCGTCGCAGCGGCGCCGGAGCGCCGCGATCCTCTCGAGCGCGGCCGGTTCCCGGTCGATCGACTCCGCCGCGAGCGCCCCGGCCGCCGCGACGGCGGCGTCGAGCCCCTGGGAGACGATGAGGAGGTCGCAGCCGGCGCGAGCGGCGCGGACGACCCGCTCCGCGAACGGGATGGCCGCGAGCGCCCCCATGCCGAGGTCGTCCGAGAGGACGACGCCGTCCCATCCGATCCTCTCGCGCAGGATCGCGTGGATCCTCGGCGAGAGCGAAGCAGGCGTCTCGTCCCCGGTGAAGCCG
>ERZ795055.3687-NODE-3687-length-11073-cov-8.024868_pt1 | contig 11073 bp, 9 predicted proteins | sample MGYA00375139_ERZ795055 | MGnify/ENA primary metagenome ERZ795055 (study PRJEB30184, sample SAMN05720283) | anaerobic digester metagenome | isolation source: active sludge of municipal wastewater-treating anaerobic digesters | place: USA | collected 2015-01-23 ...
GACGAAATTGAGACCGTGCTTATCGCAGACCTCGTCGGTGCGAATGGCAAAGCCCCACTGGGCCATGGGAAGGCCGATGTTGAAGGTGCAGTCCGGGTAGTGCGAACAGCCGATGAACTGGGTGTTCCCCCGCATGTGCTTGATCGCCAGCATGCCGCCGCAGACCGGGCACTTGCCAAGGTTCATCTCCTCGGCAGTGCGGTTCCGGATATCGTCGCCGATTACCTGCTCGTTCGCCTCGAGCTGGTCGAAGGCCTTATGCAGCATCTCGCGGGACTCCTTGATAACGTCTTCCCGGGTCCGCTTGCTCTCCTTGATCAGCTGCATATGGGCTTCGATGGTCTGGGTCATGTCCGGCCGGGTCACGGTATCGGCATGCTGTTCGAGCGATTCGGTGACCACTCTTCCCACGAGGGTCGGGTGGAGGGGGTTTCCTTCCACGTATTTCCGGGACACGAGTTTTGCAATAACTTCATGCCGGGTACTCTTGGTACCGAGGCCGAGTTCCTCCATCCGCTGGATCAGCTTGCTCTGGGTGTAGCGGGAGGGAGGCTGGGTCTCCTTCTCGTCAAGGGTGACCTTCTTTACCGGGAGGGTCTCTCCTGGTATAAAGACCGGCAGGACCGTTTCCTTTGCCTCGGAAAACGGGTACACCGTATGCCAGCCTGGTTCGAGCAGCTGGCCTCCGGTGGCCGTGTATTCCTCACCGCCGGCAACAAAGAGGATCTTCAGGGTTTTCCAGTTCGCGTCCGGGGAAAGGGTGGCAAGGAACCGGCGGAGTACAAGCTCGTAGATCCTGAATGCATCATCCCCCAGCAGCTCGCGGGTGGCGGCGCCGGTCGGGTGGATGGGCGGGTGGTCGGTGGTGGATTTTTTCCCGCGGGTCGGGACTGCCCGCCGGCGTGCGAGGACCCATTCCACGTCCTTTTTGAACGGGGAATTTTGCAGGGTATGCAGGATCCCCCCGATATCCAGCGATGCCGGGTACACGGTGTTGTCGGTTCTCGGGTAAGAGATGAAACCATTCATGTACAAGTCTTCGGCAATCCGCATAGCATTCGCTGCCGAGAACCCGAGGCGTGCGGCTGCAACAATGTAGGTTGTAGTGTCGAATGGCGACGGAGCCCGGTCCTGCTTGGTGCCCTCCTTCACATCGGAGACAGTCAGAGGTTCCCTGGTCCGGTCGCGGGCAAATTCGGCCTCGGCCTTGTCGTGGAACCGCCCGTGGGTGTGGCGGGCCTCGATTCGTTCGCCGGATTTCTCGGTATCGAGGGCCAGCTGCCAGTATTTTTCCGGCAGGAACGCCTCGATCTCCTTCTCACGGTCGACGATCATGGAGAGCGTCGGGCTTTGCACCCGGCCTACCGAGAGGATGTTCTGCCCACCCCTCCGGGCCGCAAGCGAGATGAAGCGGGTGAGGGATGCGCCCCACATCAGGTCGATCGACTGCCGGGCTTCACCCGCTGCTGCAAGGGCAAAATCGAGTTCTGTGGTATGGGAAAACGCCTGGCGGAGTTCTCCTTTGGTAATGGCAGAGAACCGTGCACGGTCAATGGGCACTTTCGTGTTGACGGCACGGACGAGCTCGAACGCCTCCTTGCCGATCAGTTCCCCTTCTGTATCAAAATCCGTTGCAATCGTAACCCGGTCTGCCCTGCGGGCCAGTTTCTGGAGGAGGTTTACGATCTTCTTCTCGGTCGGCACCTTGATGGTCTTTGCATCGATCAGGCTCCGCGGGGTGTACTCCTCGCTCCGCCAGTTCTGGTAGCCCGGCTCGAAATCGATCTCCACTACATGGCCCCGGAGTCCTACGGTGGTGATATCCCCGAAGCTGTAGGTCGAAACGCCGGCGTCCTTGTGCTCGGTGAGCTTTTTCCCCTCACCCAGTATCTCTGCAATGCGCCGGGCTGAGATGTTCTTTTCTGCAACAATCAGGTGCACGGGTTATACCTCCTTCGTGCGGACAACTTTTGAGAATAATTGATAGAGTACTTTGGGATCTGATTTTCCCCGCGTTTTCTTCATCGCCTGCCCGACAAGGAAATTTCCTGATGCATCTATCCCATGCCGGTAATCTTCAACCGCTTTGGGATTCTCTGCGATTACTTCATTGATCACCGGCAAAAGTGCGGTATCATCGGAAGGGGCTTTCCCGAGATCAAGACGCTTCACGATCGCATCCGGTGTTTCCGTTGCCTCCCCTTTGTGGCGCTGGTCGAGGATGACCCGCAGGATCTCGACACCGCTCTTGTCCGTTATCGTCCCTGATTTCAAGAGCTGGACAAGCCCAATCATGGCAGCCGGATCCACCAGATCAAGGCTCATATCCCGGTAGTTCAGTTCCCCGATCAGGGTGTCAGCAATCCACGTTGCCGCAAGAGGGGAGAGCCCACTAGGATCTCCCCGGACAACCTGCTCGAAGAAGTTGGCAAGTTTCAGTTCGCCGGTCAGGGTGCGGGCATGGCTGGGCGAACACCCGTACTGGGCGATGAACCGCTCACGCCGGGCATCGGGTAACTCGGGAAGGACGATGTTGTCCAGCCATGACTTCACACGGAGCGGACGAAGGTCCGGCTCCGGGAAGTAGCGGTAGTCGTGCTCCTGCTCCTTGGAGCGGGCAGACTGGGTGATGCCCCGGGCTTCGAGATAGTGGCGGGTTTCGCGGTCGATCTTCTGCCCGCGGCGGATGAGGTTCTTCTGCCGGGTAACTTCAAACGTCAGCGCCTTTTCCACACCCTTGTAGGAGGTGATGTTCTTGACTTCAACCCGCTCACTGCCTTTAATCGAGATGTTGGCATCGACCCGGAGCGAGCCTTCCTTCTCGGAATCGAAGACACTGAGATACTCCAGGGTGGCACGGAGCTTGTTTAAGAACTTCCGGGCCTCTTTTGGGGACCGCATATCCGGTTCGCTCACGATCTCGATGAGCGGGATACCTGCCCGGTTATAGTCCACGAGCGAGTATTTCCCACGCTCGGCATTGCCCATGTGGAGGAGCCGGCCCGGGTCCTCCTCGACATGGATACGGGTGAGCCGGACCTTCTTCTCCCCTCCTCCGTCACCCTCGATCTCCAGGTAGCCGCCCAGGGCAAGCGGCTTGTCATACTGGGTGATCTGGTAGGCCTTGTCAAGGTCAGGGTAGAAGTAGTTCTTGCGCGAGAACTCGGCCTCGTTGATGATCTCGCAGTTCAGCGCCTTAGCCACCTTCATCGCAAACTCGATCGCCATCCGGTTCAAGGCTGGCATCGCACCCGGGAGACCGAGGCAGATGGGGCAGACATGGGTGTTGGGGCCATCGCTCCGGTAATCGGTGGAGCACCCGCAGAAGAGCTTGCTCTTCGTGTCCAGCTGGCAGTGGACCTCAAGACCGACAATGACCTGGCCTTCTGCATCCGCCATCTCAGTTCACCGCCTGTTCGTATGCGTATGCGACATCGACCACGCGTTCGTCCTCGAACATCCTGCCCATGATCTGGAGACCGACCGGCATGCCTTCGGAACTCCCGCAGGGAACCGAGATGGACGGGATGCCGGCAAGGTTTGCCGGCACCGTCAGGATATCAGCAAGATACATCGAGAGGGGGTCGGTCTTCTCCTTCAGCTTAAACGCGATGGTGGGCATCGTGGGCCCTGCGATCACATCCACATCATGGAAGATCCGGTTGAAATCTTCCCGCACGTTCTCGCGGGCAACCTGTGCCTTCGCGTAATATTTCCCGTAATACCCGCTGGAGAGGGCAAACGTCCCGAGCAGGATCCGCCGCCGGACTTCCGCGCCGAACCCGGCCCGCCGCACTTCCTGGAAGGCGTCATGCCAGGGTTTCCTTGTGTCGGGTGGCGGGCCGTATCGGACACCATCGAACCTGGCAAGATTGGAGCTCGCCTCGCTCGTGCAGGTGACATAGTACGCGGCAAGGGCGTATTCCATGGAAGGGATGCTGCACGGCACCGTGGTCGCACCACATTCTTCGAGTCGTGCGATCGCCTTTCGTACCACATCGGCAACATGGGGATCGACCCCTCTTCCGAAATACTCCTCCGGGATGCCAATCTTCAGGCCTTTGATATCCGCGGCGGGGGTGTGGCGGTAGGGCCGGTCCTGGGAGGTGGAATCATGACGGTCATAGCCGGCAATCACTCCCATGAGGGTGGAGATATCCTGCACGGTCTTGCCGAGGGGGCCGATCTGCTCGAGCGAGTTGGAGTACGCGATGAGCCCGTACCTTGAGACGCGCCCGTAGCTGGGCTTCAGGCCAACGATCCCGCAGAACGCGGCGGGGCAGCGGATGGAGCCGCCGGTATCTGAACCGAGCGCCATCCGGACCATGCCGGCTGCGACCGCAGCTGCGCTGCCCCCGGAGGAGCCGCCGGGAACACGGGATGGATCGCAGGGGTTGAGGGTGGGGCCGAATGCAGAGTTCTCGGTGGTGGTCCCCATCCCGAACTCGTCCATGTTGGTCTTGCCAACTATCGCCGCACCGGCTGATCTGAGCAGCCCGACCACGTGGGCATCATAGGGTGGTATGTAGCCTTTGAGGATCTTTGATGCACATGTGGTCTCGATCCCCTTTGTCGAGATGTTGTCCTTTACCGCAACGGCAACACCGGCAAGCGGGCCGTCGCCATACTCTGCCGGGGTGCAGGTTGTGAGGAAGGAATGGCACGGATCGTCCGGTTCAAAAGGAATCGTGTGCCGGGCCACTACATCACCCGCGGCGCTTTGATAAACCCGTCTTCCGTTGCGGGGGCATTCCTGAGTACATCCTCCTGCGGGAGAGAAATTTCTACCTCGTCCTCGCGCAGGACATTGAAGAGCTCGCTCGTTCCGGTCCCTTCTCCTTTCACGGTATCGAGCGTGTCAAAATAATCGAGGATCGCGTTGAACTGGGCGGTAAAGGTCCCCAGCTCTTCAGTATTGATGCCGATATCGGCGAGTTTGGCTATATGTTGTACTTCGTGTTCAGTGACCATGGTCCACCCTGCCTATGTGGTCTATGTAATCTTGGAGGGACGTTTTATAACCTTTTTTTCGGGCAAGCCGCTGGAATTCCTTCCAGACCCCGCTCCCGTACTGCATGGCTTTCTTCTCGTACCAGGCAAGTTCTGCTGGGATATGGCGTTCTGCAACCACCCTGAGCGGAACTTTCCGGTGCCCCCCCTTCACCTTCTCCCCCGGGGGGATCGCGCGCGCAGCGCGCACAACCCGGCAATCGACATAGGGCAGGGAGAGGTACGTGCCATGGAGAGCGGCAACTGCCTGGTCGCGTGCCACCTGCTGTTCGAGGCCGGCAAAATCGCGTTCAAGGTCCGCGCCCAGCGTCGTCGTTTCGAGATACCGCACATATCCCCCGAAGATCTCGTCGGCACCCTGCCCCGTGATGATGCGGCGGTATCCCTGCTCTGCAGCTGAGCGGGCGATAAAATACTGGGTCAGGCCAATACCCGTGCTCAGGGGGTCTTTCTTCGGGATTGCCCTGATAACTTCCGGCAGTGCCTCTTCGATCCCGGCCGGCGTGATGGTGACCGGCGTGCACGCGAGGCCAAGGGCGTCGGCAGCGCGCCGGGCCTGCCGGAGATCGTGGGATCCCTCAAGCCCGACCGCCACGCACTCGCGCCCGGCCAGCCGGGCAACAAGGGTCGAGTCAACCCCCCCGGAGAGCGCAACGATGCCCTCGTCGCTCCGGAGCCGGACCGCGGTGATGATGGCATCCTCGAGCGGCAGGTCCGGAACCGCCGGTTCAATACTCCCCCGTACCTCCCCGCTGCAGACGAGGGTCCCCTTCGGGCAGTCACCCTGCAGGATCCCGAAATGGTCCCGTGCCCGGCACTCACCCCAGGCAAGGAAGAATTCCCCGCCACACTGCAGGAGGTCGGCCGGGCGTTCCCGGACGATCTCTTCAATCTGTTCCGAAAGGAGCCGCTGACCGCCGCGTTCCACCCACCCGGCAATCTCCATTTCACTCATGAGCATTTCATCGATCAAGGGTTGTCTACAATCAATACCCCTGCGTTCTCATTTAAGGTTTTTTCAAGGAACCCGGAGATGACGCGGCAGGGTCAATCCGGTAAGTGCGGGGAATGCATCCGGACCTCATATACGATCCCGCCTTCAACAAGGATTTGTCAGGGAGTGCTGCAGGGAACCGGTCTGCACGTTTCTGGTTGCTGGACTTTTTTTGCCCGGATCCACCGGATCGTATTCTTTTTTGCAGTGGAAGGATAATAGATCAGAGCGCGAGGGTAGGAAAGCCCGGCCAACTCCGACGGACTTAAGATCCGTTCCTGCAGAGGTTCATGCGTTCGAATCGCATCCCTCGCATCTCTCAATATTCCCTTTTGTCCTGGTAAGGTATCCCGGCAGCTTCTGGTCTCGGATATTTTGGATCGGACAGGATCCCGGCAAGTGTAAATGGCAGCATCCGGAAACGGGAGGAGATGCGATCGTAAAAACCGCGGGAACCCCGGGCTCCGGTATTTTTTTTCTGGTTGTTACCATTGAATTCCGTTGTCAGGTCAACCGTATAGTTATTTTCAGCGGAGGCACGATGGACGGGATTAACGGGAATGATGGTGCGTCCTCCGGTGCGTTGTTCTCCGGCTGGATGCTGCCCGGTGTTGGTGCGGCCGGCTACAGGCCCGGGCCGTCCGGCTCCTGATATGTACCCGCCCGACCCCCCAGGGGAAAACAGCCGGTCTCCTCATCATTCATGTCGTAAATACAGGACAACCCGGGAAAAAGCCAACGGGGGCTGATGGGGGTCGTACAGGTACATTTGTGGTAAGCGCGCCGGTTGGTTCCAAAAAAAAAGTTTTTTTCTGAACTGTGACCCGTTCCGGGTGCGGGTCGGACGTCACGACAAATGTACCCGCACGACCCTCTCCCCCCTCACTCCAAGATGCTTCTGCAGGGTTGAAATCCCGCGGTCACAGAAACCCGCCGCAGTGCATTCCCACCCGGGCCGGTTCCCTGTCCTTCAGGTCAGCCTGCAGTCAGGCCCCGCCATTTTTTCTCTCTGGTTTTGCATCAACGATACCTGCAACCCTGCCTACCCGCCCGTCTTCCAGCCGGACCTTGATTCCATGGGGATGGGTGAAAGAATTTGTCAGGATCTCTTTTACCCTGCCCCGGGTCAGTTTCCCCGTGCGCTGGTCGGCTTTCTGGATGATATCCACGGTAAGGCCTGCCCTGATTGCATCCCGGTGTTTCCCGCTCTTCTGGTAGCCCATGGACCTGCTCCGGATACCTGAACATAGCCCTGTTCAGGGATTCTCCCATACATTGGAGTGAACAGATTTGATGAATTGATTGTTCCTGCTCTGGGGAAAATTTTTAAAAAACATTCCCTCCGTCCGCCAGCCCACCCTCTCGGGTTGCGGGGACAAATGCGATAGCCCATAAGTTATCTTCCTAAGAACATCTGACACACCTGGTCCCGAGCAACGCTGGGTTATCGCACCCATGACGCCGCAGCTTCGGCGGAGCCCCCGCCCCGTAACCGTATGTTATCGATTTTCAAGAGCAGGGTTCGGACTCCCGCCCAACAACGGGTTCACCGGAAAAATCTGGTATCCGGAAAAATATCATAGGTGCCGGTACCACTGGTCAGTTCACCTTCGAGGAAAACCCAGCCGTGGTTCTCCCCGTGGATCTTGGTGCCGACGGCCGAGGTGTACTCGTTGAAACGCGGTTCGAATATGGTCCAGGTGTTTTTTCCTTTCACATCGGCAGTTATCGTCACGATTGCAGTCGGGACAGCGTGGTAATCCGCGTACAGGGGGGTCGTATAGGTGAAGCACCGGCCCGCGCTGTCTGCACTCCCCGGTGGGCAGGTCGTCTCGTTCAGCGCCTGGACCGGCCGGAACATCGCGCTCTGGTCAACAGGATTTGTGGTATTGATGGGAGTCCGATCCGTGGTCTCTTTAGAGAAGGTTATCATGTATGGGTGCTGCGCTGACGTCCCTTCCGGCGGGATAATTGCCGGCGTCATGACCTTGAGCAGAGTGGCTTTTCCCGTGTCGAAGAGGGCCGTATCCCAGTCAGCCGGCACGCCGTTCATGGTACGGCTGCTGAAGGCAGAATCCATCGGGGAATTGCCTGCAGGATCAGCCGGCACCGGGATAAAAAACGTTACATTGGAGAGTGAAGAATCCGTTGTTATCGTGCAGGTGTAGGTATAAGTGCCTGCAACCGAGTTCTGGTAGGCAGCCTCCGGGTAGAGTGTCAGTACAAGGAACCCCGAGAATGCTGCCAGCAGGATGATGAACAGAGCCAGCGTTGTTTTTATGATCGTATCCATGGGATGACCTCGGTTAGGGGCCCGGCACGGCCAGATCTGACCTGTGTGCCGGCCGGACGGGCTCCGATGAATGCGTAGAGATTATTGTATGGGCACCAAAGAAAAGCTGCTGGTCAAAGTCCCGATGGTGCCTCCACCCCGTGTCCCGGGAGCATCCCAAGTCTTAATGGGTGAACAGGAAAAGTGAGTACCATGAAATCACGCCCATGCCTTGTCCTGCAAAACGTCAGTCTTCCGGACGGGCGGGTTGCCGATATCACCCTGGCGGACGGGTGTGTCAGCCATACCGGTGCCGGCATTCCTGCCGACCGGGTTATCGACTGCCATGGCCTCTTTGTCCTTCCGGCAGCGGTTGATATGCATGTGCATATGCGGGATGGCCGGCAGTCGGCAAAAGAGGACTGGGAGACCGGGACGAAGAGCGCCCTTGCCGGGGGAGTGACCATGGTTGTGGACCAGCCGAACACGGTCCCGCCGCTCACTACGCCCGAAACGCTCCGGGCGCGGGTTTCCAAAGCCCGCAAAAAAGCATTCTCCCATTTTGCGATCAACAGCGGTGTGACTCCAAAAACGCCCCTGCCGGCCATGTGGCGTGCCGGGGCTATGGCATTTGGCGAAATATTCTGTGCTCCCTCCAGTTATGGCGAAGCGGTCAGCCCCCGGGAACTCGGGACTGCGTTCGAAACGATCCAGTCCCTTGGCGGGCTTGCAACCATCCATGCGGAAGAGGTGGTGCCGGGTCCTGTTCCCACGCTCGAATCCCATGCACGGGTCCGGACCCCGGAAGGAGAAGCGAGGGCAGTGCGGGCAGTCCGGGACGCCAATACTTCCGGGTGCCGGACACACTTCTGCCACCTGAGCACCGGTGCATCGGTCGATGCGGCCTCGGGAAGCGTTGAGGCGACTCCGCACCATCTCTTCCTGTCGCGCGATATGTTTGACGAGACCGATGCTTTTGCCAAAGTAAACCCGCCCTTGCGGACCGGCCGGGAGCGAAAGGAGCTCCTCTCACGATGGGACCGCATCGACGTCGTTGCCTCCGATCATGCTCCCCACACATCCCGGGAGAAGGAGCAGCCGCTCTCCGATGCCCCTTCCGGTGTTCCCGGCGTGGAGACCATGCTCCCGCTCCTGCTGGCAGCGGTACTGGAAAAGACCTTCACCCTGCCGGATGTGATCGCCAAGACCAGCACGAATCCGGCGTCAATCCTTGGGATTCCTCCTGCCGGTTTTTCACCAGGATGCCGGGCAGATTTCGCCCTGTTCAAGAAGGAGGCAGTCAGCATTGAGGCAGACAACCTTCATTCCCGGTGCGGGTGGACACCCTTCGAAGGGAGGATGGGGGTATTTCCCTGGCTGGTGATCATGGACGGGATTGTTGTGTACCAGGACGGGGAATTCTTTCGGGCTTCCCCGTCATGGATCCCCGGGAAGGGCTTTTCTCACCGGTAATTCCATGGTTTTCCGGGCCTGTTCTCCCTGATTTCCCCTTCCCCAACTGCTAAATAATCGGAAGACTGACTAACTGAGTGCCGATACATGCGCATCCATAGGTCCCCGGGTGATCGATTGACAAGCGTCTGGAAGTGATCCATGGGACAACCCGGTTACGCGACAGGCAGCAGCCCGGCAAGGGTTTAAACACAGGTGAAGGACGGCAGCAGCCACTGGTGATCCATGTGCGTTATTGCCGGGCTACATTCCTTTTAAACGGTGATCCGATGCCCGATAATTCAGGAGCGGTATCTGAAGAGCGGCAGGGAATCGTTATTGCCATTGAAGTGACTGCCGGTGCAAAGGCCGCGGTTTTTCCTTCGGGATATAACGAGTGGCGCCGGACTATCAGCTGCCGTGTTCTGGCACCCGCGCTTGAAGGAAGGGCGAACAGGGCGATCGTCCGGCTGGTTGCCGAAACACTCGGTGTCCCCGCATCATCCGTCTCGATCCTATCAGGTGCGACATCATCGCAGAAGCGGGTACTGGTTGCCGGGCTGAGCCGGGAGCAGGTGCTTGACCGGCTGGGAAAGATCGGTTGAAAAGAACTCTTACCGTTGCAAACGAGGCAATTATCGTTTATTGGCTTTGTAGAATTCCCCTTTTCAAATGATGATTGCCCCCCTTACGCAATCCCTGCCCGGGGGCGGGGGCGCATTGCGATGTCTCGGCATTACCTAAATGGGATATATGTCAATGACTGCGTACAGGTAATACGACACAATCGCAACCGGGGGATGGTCTATTCCCCGGTAATTCATAACAAGAATGGCAACAACATATGGTCTGTTGAGTTGAACACCTCTGAACACGGATTCTATCCCGGCAGTTTTGGACTGTGGGTAGTCAACTAAATTTGTGAAGAATCCTATGCCGGGAATTCCTTTCTGAATCTTACTCCTGCGACGTGACCGGAACCGGATTCATTTGGTGATGGATTTGAAGGGTCTCCAATATTCATATTGTTGAATATTTTCCTATCGACAAAAATATGGAGCATCCCTTCAATCATCCCCAAAAAACGTCATTGCAAACCAAACTTGAAATTTCCCGTTCCGGCAGATCCACCCGCAATTAACATAAGGGTATACTTTAAGTAATTCTAATTTATATATATTTTTTATACCTATGATCAGGCTTCCCATTCATCGCATGATACATGGGGGTGCGTTTACGTGTATTCACCGGATACTACCAAGTACCTTATTCACATCAGCCTCACTGCAGAGGGGGTGGTCGAGAAACCTGACGTAGTCGGCGCCATATTCGGGCAGACTGAAGG
>ERZ795055.3690-NODE-3690-length-11068-cov-2.849178_pt1 | contig 11068 bp, 6 predicted proteins | sample MGYA00375139_ERZ795055 | MGnify/ENA primary metagenome ERZ795055 (study PRJEB30184, sample SAMN05720283) | anaerobic digester metagenome | isolation source: active sludge of municipal wastewater-treating anaerobic digesters | place: USA | collected 2015-01-23 ...
TATAGACTGTTTAAAAAATCATTGTTCCATAAATGGAGTCCTAACATATGCTGGAATTCATTGCGCTTTATGTGGAAATGTAAAATCTCCAAGATTAAATAACTTTCCTCCTCTTATAGCCAGAGATATTTTCAATTATTATTGCAAAGACGGATATAGGATTATTGATCCGTGTTCCGGATTTAGCGGAAGATTAATTGGAGCATCTGTATCAAAAAGAAATATAGAATACACAGGAATAGATCCTTCGACAAAAACTTATTATGGATTAATAAATACAAAGCAGTTTATACAACAGTTAAAACCAGAATTTAAATGTAATATAATTCATGGATGTGCCGAATCAGAATTAAATAATTTTACGAATGAATCGTTTGATTTTTGCTTAAGTTCACCACCATATTTTGATACAGAACATTATTCAAATGAAAACACTCAATCACATATAAAATATAATTCATATGATAAATGGCGCAATGATTTTTTAAATAAAATTCTCAAAGAAATATTCAGAATCTTAAAAAATGATAGATATACAGTTATAAATATAGGAAAATTTGGAAAATATAATATATCTGAGGATATTATAAAACTATCTGAAAACATCGGATTTAAAATTAAAGAAATAAAATATATTTCATTTCCTATATATAAATTTGTTGATTCCGAAGAAAATGAAAGATTAGAGCCGGCAATAGTTTTATATAAAAATTAAGACATGTTATATTGTTTGATTTAATATAAACATTTTTTGAATTATTTCTTTTTTGAGAACTTTATATTTTTCATATTTAGATAATGATATTCCAAATAAAACCATCTCATAATAATTCATATTCAATGCCATATTAATAAAAAATGAAAGATGTTCTTCAGAAGGATTAATTTCAATTGCTTTTACTGCATATTTTATACACATTGGATTTTGTTTATTAAATAATGCTAAACTAAAAATAATACAAGCATTAGAAACATCGATATTATTATATTCAGCATGTTTTATATATTCTTGAGAATATTTTATTACCTCATCCCAATTTTTTACTCGGTTATAATGTTGTATAACAAACCATAAAACGTGATAATTTTTGTTATCTTTGTTATATTCTTCAATACACATTTGAGTATATTTTTTATCTTTTTCTTCACAATTGCTTTGATAATGATATAAAATTATTTTATCTGTTTCTATTTCTTTTTCGTTTATTAAACACTTTGGATATTCATGAATATGTTGATGCCATATATAAATTTTATTTTTAAAAATTTTTTTATTGCCTTCTTTATATTCTTTCCAACTTCCATCACTCTCCAAAACCATGGTTTTACATCTAATAGAAGTTGCGCTAGGATTTTCTTTAATAATTTTTTCTAAATCTTCCCTCCACCCATTATTTAATCGTTCATCTATATCTGGACAAATAACCCAATCTATATCTTCGCCAATCAATGATAAAGCATAATTTCTTGCTTCATCAAAATAAAATGGATTAAATATTCTTTCCTTTACTTTTATATTATTTTGTTTTAAAATTTCAACTGTTCTATCAGAACTTCCAGTATCACAAACAACAATATCATCTGCTTTATTAAAGCTTTTAATCCATGATTCAATATTTTTCTCTTCATTTTTACATATAGCCGAAATAGCAATCTTCACGACGAACCTCCTGACTTTTAAGGCCCATTCTTGCTTAATGTGGCTTTTCTAAATAAATCATCTTAGCTTTTGCCACAATAGACTCATTTGCGCTTTATTGATTTCTACATGAATTCTATCAAATGTGGTGATTTATTCTTTAATGCGGCGAGTATTTCAAGATGTTTTTGCTTTATTTTTTCCATAAAAAAGTTTTTTGGATTTTCAAAAAACCGCAGCACAGAAAGTACAGACATATCCCCGTACACCTGGTACAGGCAGCTGCAGCACTATTTAAAATAGTACTCTTCTGGTCTATTATACAGGTAAAGAGAAAAGAAAAAAATAAAGAAAAAAAGAAAAGAGAAAGAACTTAGAACTTGAGTTTTCCAGTTTTCATTCCTTTTTTGATCCCAAACTCATCTTTTATTTTTTGTTTTTCTTGTGGAGTCATCTTCATTCCTTCTTCTTTCATCTTTTGGAAGATTTCTTTTGATTGGGACATTTCTTGCTCTGCTTTCCAACGAGATAAACCTATTTTTTCTTGCTCTTCTCTCTCTTTTCTATATCCGTCTCTATATTTTTTATCACCTTTTAATCTTTTCACTAAATCAAGATGTTTTCCAGAATATCCGTGAGTTCCAAACTTTTCAGTTCCTCCAACCACATGAAAGTTAACTTTAGTAAAAATTTTATGAATGTTTAAACTTCCGCATAAATCACATTTTTCATGTTTTGAATTCATGCTATGAATAGCTTCAAAAGATTCGTGGCAATCGGAACATCTATAGTCGTAGGTTGGCATTTGTATCTCCTTTTCATTTTAATTTACATTTTTTAATTTTCATTTCATCGACATGTATAATTGTGTCGTTATTAACACCTATCTAATAATTCATATCTTAGGTTTTTCCTCCTTTTTCTCTGTTTGAAAAATATTATTATTGGAGATAATAAATGATACGATCTAGAACAATTAAAGATTTGAAAAATATTGAAGACGCAGTTTTAGAATGCGCAAAATCATATAATAGAAAAATTCCGGAAATAAGGTTTTTTGTTCTTAATTCAGATGAATTTATGTCTTTGCTTGAGAAAAAAGTTTATCCATTTAGTCCTGCTAATATTTGGGAAGGAAAAAATGTTATCAAAAGAAGATATATGAGCGATATTGGTAGAGAAACAGGAATTTATTATGAAGTCGTTCAGTGTGGAAATCCATCTTACGCTTATTTAAATGAAAACAATTCTTTAACTACTCAGGCTTCTGTTATGGCTCATGTTATCGGACATTGTGAATTTTCTGAAATTAATGTGTTAAAAGATTCCGATCCTTTTAGAACAGAATATGCCATGTTTCTTACAAAAAAAATTGAAACATCAATTAAAAATATGGGAGTAGATAAATATACTAGTTTTTGGAACGCATGTGAATCTGTTATTCCTCTAGTTAGCCCAAATTCACAATATAGTTTAAAAAATTCTGTGGAAACTGATTCTCCAGATCTTTTTCATGATAATATTTCTTCAAAGACAGAAAATGATAAATTATATAAAAGTTATTCCTCTACATTAGATACAATTTTAAGTCCAATAGATTCAAAGAAAATATATAAAGAAGACTTAGAAAATAAAAATAAAAGAGAAGAAATTAGCAGACATGGTTATAAATTAAAATGTCCATGCCAGGATATTCTAGGTTTCTTAAAAGAGTATGCTCCAGCTAGTGAAAGTGAAAAATATATAATGGAATATATGTATTTTGTAGCCCGTCATCATGATTTTATAGCAAAAACACAGATTATGAATGAGGGATGGTCTATGTATTGGGAAAAGAAGATAATGGCAGATTTGTTTAAACAAAATGTAGTTAAAGATGTTATAGATTATTGTAGAATATTTTCTGGAGTGTGTTATCCAAGACCATTTTTTATGAGGAATCCATATCACATGGGATATCATATGTGGAAACATATAGAAGAATCATACAAAAAAGGAAAAATATCTTTAGCGTATAATGAGGAAACAGATAGAGAAATAAAAAATAACTGGAACAAAGGAAGTGATGTTGAACCAATAAAACAAATGGATCATTTGGTTGGAACAATAACGGATTATGAATTTATAAGAAGGTTTTTGACGCATGATTTAATAGATGAACTTTATCTAAATAGAATAACAATAGAGTGGGCGTTGAAATTGGGGCTTATAACTTCTTCTCAGCCTGAAGATCTTATCATAAGAGCAGATAATAAATATATCTATTTATCTCAAGATTTTGTTAAAAAACAAATGTTGGATTTTTTCTCAGATTACTATGCTCCAATGATTTATATAGTTGATACTGAGTTTAATGATGGCGGATTACTTTTATATCATCGTCATAAAGGAGTTAATTTAAGATATGATTGGATTCCTCCAACATTAAGTAATATAAATAAAATTTGGAAATCTCCTGTTTATTTAATGACAGGTAGTAAATTTTATAGAGTGTCTGGAAAAGAGATGGGTGTAGCGGATATTAAAAATGTTCCTTTTGAAGAAATAAGAAATAGAATGTTAAGTGGACAGAAACCATTTGAATATCAGAAAGATCAAAAATAATGAAATTTGATTATAAAAAATATTTGAGAAATTCAAAGCCTACTGAAGAAAAGTTTTCTTCGTTCATGGAAAAAATAATAAAGAATCCAAAATCTTATTTATATACATCTGCGTCTTTAATATCTGAAACAATAAGAGATTTTGGATATAGCATAGTAATTAGAAGCGGAGAACCTGTTATAAATTATAAAATATTTTCAGATCCGTTCTCTGATGGAATAAATGCTATTTATGGACAAGAATTCTGCGTAGATAAAATTTTAAATACTATTGATTCTGCTGATCAAGAAAGCGTTCCTCGACGCGGTCTGGTTTTAGTAGGACCACCATCTAGTGGAAAAACAAATTTGGTTGATATGATAACAAGGGGATTAGAAGAGTATACGAAAAAAGAAAATGTACAGCTATGCACATTTTCAATAGTTTTTCACAAAAATAATGAAAAATTTATTTTTAGATCTCCTTTTATGCATAATCCTGTTTTATTAATTCCTACAACTGCGGAAGAAAATGGAAAAATATATTACCCAAGAAAAGAATTTCTAGACCTACTAGAGAAAGAAAATCCGGGTTTTTCTGTTCCAAATTATTATAAAAACGCAACTTTGGATAAAATAACTTCTAATATTTTAGAATCATTAATTTCTTATTCTGATAAAACTTATGAAGAAATATTAGAAGAATATGTCAGTATTGAAAGAACTAATTTTTCCATAGCCCAAGGGAGAGGGATATCCAATATTGATGATATGAAAAAATTAGGAACGTCAATAAAAAACATAAGAGTAGGCTCTTCCTTTAGAGAAATACTTGATAGTTTTATTCCTGGAATGGACATTTATTCATATGACGGTCCTTTTATATTTTCTAATAGAGGAATATTACATATACATGATGCTTTTGGAGAAAACAATTCTGATGATATTTATAGACCCTTATTAATGCTTTTGGGTAGTGGAAAAATTTCTTTGGAGTCAACTCAAACATTTTTAGATACATCGGTTTTTATCACTACAAATTTGCAAGAAATGAAAAACCTAGAAGGAGCATTAACATCAAAGAAACTTTTGGATAGAATAGAAAAAATACCAGTTAATTATTTGGTTGATACCAATTCTGAAATGGAAATTTTAGAAAGAGATATGTCATCAATAAAAGAAAAGTATGATATAGATCCAAATTTAATAAAAATTTCAGCATATTACTCAGTTTTAACAAGACTATTTCCTCCTTTGAAAAAAGAAGAGGATATGCCAAAAAATTGGAGTGATAATAAAAAAATATACTATAGAACTCTTCCGCCAGAAAAAAAGATGTTTATTTATGCATCTCAATGTAAAGATCCTGTAAAAACAATTACTTCATTACCTCCCCTACACCCATTTAGGAATGAGTGTATTAAATTAGGGATTAATATACAAGATCCTAATACTTATAAAAAATTAATATCTATTAACAAAAATGCAATGACATTGGAAGAGACGGGATTATTTACAAATGAAGAAATAAAAATGATAGATGATGAATTTATGAGGCTGTTGATAAGAGAGCATATGATGTATGAGGGAAAATTTGGAATAAGTGTTAGACAAATACAAAATATTATGAGAGACACTATTTCATCTTCGGACGGAAGAAAAATAACAGTTAATCAATTTTTAAACCAACTTTTTAATATTGTTGAAGAAGGAAGGACTGTCCATTATTGGCTAAAAGATACTTGTATTGACGAGATGTGTTCAGATTTTATGATGGAGGAAAGAAGTATTGGTGATACTATTTTTCTAGAATCGGAAGGCAGATATGGAAATTATAGAGATCTTATTAAAGTTGTTGTTGCGTTGTATAATGAAATAATAACAAAAGAAATAACTATAGCAACTGTAAACAGAGATCCAGAAAAAATTGAAAATGATTTGAGAAAATATGTTCAATATGTTTTGTTATATAGGGCATCAAAAAATAGATCATTCTCTCAGAGATTAAAAGACCAATATTCTTTTATTGATCACACGACAGGATTAAAAATAGATAGTCACGATATCTTGTTTATGGAATCAATAGAAAAAATTATATATGGTTCCGTGTTATCTGATGATGATTCTGATAAATTTAGAGATATTATAGCAGACAAATTTTTTAAATTAAAAGATTCTGGTGACCTAAAAATAAAAGATAATGTATCGATAATTAATTCAAGAGACGATAATTTTAAATTTTGTTTTTCCCAAGAATATACATTATTATTATCTTATATGAAAACAATTGATAACATAAATATAAATTTATTAGAAGAAGCCTTTTATCATAAATATAATTCTAAAGAAAAATTTGATAAATGCGATAAAATTATTAAAAATATGGTTATGACAATATTAAATAATATGATGAAAAATAACGGGTATTCTGAAGACATGGCTTTAGAGACTATTATATATGCATTAAGTGAAAGAATAATATATTTTTCAGAAATTCTAAATGTGGGAGAATAAAATGAATGATAAATTGAAAAATGTTTTTGGATCGGGAAATTATAAATATACTAACGAAGAAATTATATCTTTTGACAACTATCTTGATATTGTTATACACAATCCGTGGGTTACTAGAAATATGTTTCAGCTATTGTATGATATGGTTATTTCTAGTGGCGTTATTCATAAATTATCTCCTGGCAAACCTCCTACACATAAATACAACTTTTTTGAGGACAATAAATATGTCGGAGATTTTGTTGTTTTTGGACAGCAAAAGGCTAAGGAGAATTTAGTTGAAAGAATATATAATGCCAGCAGAGGAAATGAAGCTTCAAAAAGATTGTGGATTTTGCTTGGTCCACCAGGTTCTGCAAAAAGTAGATCCATGGAAGCTATTAAAACAGGATTAAATAGATATTCAAAAACAGAAGATGGAAAAACATATACGCTTCTTCTTCCTACTATAAACAAAAAACTGAGAAGCAGGGCAGTTTATGAGGAAAATGACATATATTATATACAGTCTCCATGTTTTGAAAGACCATTACAAATTATTCCTATGGATATTAGAGAATCTTTCTTAAAAGAACTTAATTCATGTGTTGATCCGTCTGTTATGGAAAGATTTTTGAAAGAACATCCTCATTATGACAGAGGCTTTAGAATAGAAATTGACGGTATTATGTCTCCTGCCTCACAATATATAATAGAAGAATTTATGAGAGATGGAAATAAATCATTTTCTGAAATGTTGTCTTTGGTTAAAGTTCGTAGAATGATATTTGATTCTAAAACCAAAACCGGAATTGGTTCGTATACCCCAAGAGATGAAAAAAGCCAGGAGGCTGGAAGTTTAGTTGGAAATATAGACTATACTTTGTTGCCGCAGTTTGGAAGCGAATCCCATCCACTTGTTCATGATTATAAAGGTGAACTTTGCGTTGGTGCTAACGGCTTTGTGGAAATCCATGAGATTCTGAAGTTATCAGATAGATTTCTATATGAACTTCTTTTCGCTACACATGATAGATTTTTTAAGCCAGAAGGGCAACCTCCAGTTCCATTTAATGGAGTTATTATTGGACACACAAACTTTCATGAATATAATATGTTCCAGCAAAATGAGGCTTTTGAGGCGCTGAGAAAAAGAACTGTTTTTATAGAAATGCCATTTTCTACTGATTTTAAGGAAGAGGAAAAAATATATTCATTTACATATTCTAATCAAGCAAGAGAATGGAAGTCAGACAAGAAATATACCGCACATAATGCTCCTCATAGTTTGGAGTTATTAAGTTTAGTGGCGGTTATGTCAAGGCTTTATGAATCCAAGAAAAACAGAGATCTAAAGCTAATACAGAAGGCATTAATATATGCCGGCAGAGTTGATTCTGGAGTTGATAATAATATGGCTAATTCAGTTATAGATGAATTCAAATACACAAAGCCTTCAGAGGGAACTTTTGGTTTAGATCCAAGGTTTATACAGAACTGTTTTGAAACAACAGAACATTTCCAAGTAAATGAATTTTTAGCAAATATTGACCGCTTAAACAAAGAAGTTGGAGAAAAAACATTTTTAGATTTATTGCTCTTAAGAATCCGTGTGTAACTCCTTTAGATATTTTATTGAAGATGGAAAGCGATATAAAAGAATCATACGCTCTTGATAAAAATTTGCTACAAAAATATACTGAGGTTATTATTCCTCATGCTAAGAAATGGATTTATTCCCAGATGGCAAACGATGTTTATAGTTCAATTTTGAGGGATGATACTATTGTTGAGAATACTTGGAAAAAATACACAGATCACGTTCGTGCGTTTGCTCATAATTCAACAGTAAAACATGAAATAACACAAAAAGATGTTAAACCTGATGAGAAGTTTATGAAATCAATTGAAGAATACATTGGGGTTCCTGATAGAGAGGTTTTTAGAAAAGAACTGAGTGATGCTATTTCTAGTGTTGGTCATATTGTTTTGCTTAAAGATGAACCGTCCTATCAGTCTGCTATTAAAAAGTACGTTTTTGAAAATGAATTTAAATCCGGAGAAAATATGAAACTATTAGGATGGATCAAGAGCGGTTTCTCTTCGGCGGATGCTAATTCAAAAGAGCAAGAACAACTCAATGATACTATTAAATATTTGATTGATAATATGGGATATTGTGGAAAATGTGCACACCAGGCTCTAATTATAACAGCCAACTCTTCATCAATAGTGGAGTAAAATTTTAGAATATGATATTGATAAATAAAACTGATACTACTCTTATCTTTAACGATATCAATCTTGTTTTAATGTATGATAAAGACGGGAAAGGAATCGAAGTCGAGGACTTTGATATTAAAACATCCCCAACATTAAAACATTATATAGAAAGAGGTCTTGTGGAAATAAAAAACCCAGATGATAACAATATTGTTTATAGATCAATAAAAAATAAAGAAGAAGTTGTTCAAAAACAACGGAAAATATCTAACAATAACGATAACACGGATGGATCGATATTAGGTGGAGAAACAAAGGTGCGGGATTGCAGGGTTTATAAAGTTCCCAAGACCTCTTCTATAGAAAAATTTAGAGAAAGCGGAGAAATGGATGTTGCTTATTGCGGGCCGTGTTTTGACGAAAGAACAATTATTATAACCAACGATGGAGTGAAATATATTTCTGATATACAGGTTGGAGATGTGGTTTTAACTCATAAGGGGAATTGGAAAAAAGTAACTAAAATTTATAAAAATGAGTTTTTTAAAGAATCTGTTAATATACGGTCATCTATGCTTCAGGGAATAACCACAGATTGCACTCCAGATCATAAATTTTTAGTAAATAATTTAGAGTGGAAAAGTGCTTCAGAATTAGTGGAAAAGGATTTTTTATTTGTCCCAAATGTTGATTTTGAAGAAGGCGATGATTATTTATTCTTAAATAAGTATTATGATTTTGATTTTGAAGAACAACAAAAAGGATTTGCCTCTGTTATCAGAATAGACGACATGCTTTGTAGAATAATTATATTATATATTAATAATGGAGAAATAAAAAGCGACACAGAATTAAAATTAATGGTATGTCCTGAATATATAGATGATTTCACATCTAAATTTCCAAAAATATTTGGAGTTCCTATTCATGAGAGTAAAAAATGTATAAAAAATTATTCTTGCATCATAAAATCAAAATCTGTTGTAGATTTTTTTAGATTTTTCTGTGGGCAAGATAGAAAAAAGATTCCTTTCTTTATATTTAGAAAAAGAAATGCCGAAACATTTTTAAGAGTTCTTTATGAAAGACAGAATCCAAACGCTCATAATTGTTTAGCTGCTTATACGGTTTACCCAATGGTTGCTTGGGGAATACGATTACTTTTATTACACTGCAAATGTGTGTCGTCAATGCAATTCATTTTCAATAGAAATAATTATTTTATTGAGTTGACAATTAGAAATCATAAAGACATATTAGAGAAAAGAAATATAATTCCATATATAAAAGAGTTACGAGCCGCTAGAGAAAGTTATCCTCCTTATTATTTTGACGATGCCGGACTTCACGTTCCCATTGCTTATACTCAAAATAAGAAAATTTTAAATTATGTTTATAATCTAGAAGTGGAAGATGATAATTCATATACTGCAAATTTCTTTGCTGCTCATAACTGTTATGATGCCGGTGGATACGCGAAGATGAATAGACATTATATGATTGGATTGGATCAAAAACAAGATGTTAATATTAAATTAGATTTACCAGAAGATATGGCTCTAAGAATTCAAATAGAAGATGAACTGGTTCAAAAACTTGACAAATTAAGAACAAATAGTGTTGGAGAAGATTCAATTAAAATATTTGGAAGCACTGCTACGGTTTTGCGATGGGGAGGATATAAAATTTTATATACTATGATGGAAACTGAAAAAATCCATCCGCAATATATTGAAAAATGCGATATGGCAAATGAAGTTTGGCTACCATCGGATTGGTGTATTGAAAAATTCAAAGAAAATGGTTTAAAATCAAAAATATATAAAATGCCGATAGGAATTGATTTTGAAAACTATAGAGAGGGAAAACAGCCGGTCACATTTGGAGGGAAAGAGAAGGGATTTATTTTTATTTCTGTTTTTGGTTGGAGTCTTAGAAAAGGATATGATATTCTATTAAAGGCTTATTATGAGGAATTTTCTTCCAAGGACGATGTGACTTTAGTTCTTTGTACGAGATTTGCTGGAAAAACAGATCCAACGTCAAAAAAAGTTATAAAAGATGAAATTCTTAGAATTGAAAATTCAGTAAATAAACCAAATAAACCTAGAACACCGCTTCTCGTTGCAGA
>ERZ795055.3692-NODE-3692-length-11058-cov-3.576297_pt1 | contig 11058 bp, 5 predicted proteins | sample MGYA00375139_ERZ795055 | MGnify/ENA primary metagenome ERZ795055 (study PRJEB30184, sample SAMN05720283) | anaerobic digester metagenome | isolation source: active sludge of municipal wastewater-treating anaerobic digesters | place: USA | collected 2015-01-23 ...
TCGTCCTCGAGAAAGGGCCGCGCCGCAGCGCGAACGACTTCGCGAAGACGACGTGGGACCTCCGCCGCTGGCTCTGGATGCCGGGACTCGGCTGCCGCGGCATCTTCCGGATGACGTTCCTTCCGCACGTCACCGCTCTCTCCGGCGTCGGCGTCGGCGGCGGCTCGCTCGTCTACGCGAACACGCTCCCCGTCCCGAAGAAGCCCTTCTTCGAGGCGCCTTCGTGGGCGCGGCTCGCGCGCTGGGAAGAGGAGCTCGCGCCCCACTACCGGACGGCGCTCGCGATGCTCGGGGCGGCGCGGACGCCGTTCCTGACGAAGCCCGACGAGGTGATCCGCGACATCGGGAGGCAGATCGGGCGCGGGGACGGTTTCGAGTCGACGAACGTCGCGGTCTTCTTCGGACGCGAGGGGCAGGGGGACAAGCCGGGCGACACGGTCCCCGACCCGTTCTTCGGGGGGAAGGGGCCGGAGCGGACCGTCTGCACGCGCTGCGGCGGCTGCATGGTCGGCTGCCGGCACGGCGCGAAGAACACCCTCGACCGGAACTACCTCTTCCTCGCCGAGGGGCTCGGCGCCGTCGTGAAGGCCGACACCGAAGTGACCTGGGTGAAGCCGCTCCCGGGCGGCGGCTACGAGCTGTCGGCGCGCGTCGGCGGCGCGCCGGTCCCGGCGCTCCGGAAGGAGGAGCGGATCACGGCTCGGAACGTCGTCTTCTCGGGCGGCGTCCTCGGGACGGTCAAGCTGCTCCTCGAGCTGAAAGAGAGCCCCGAAGGCCTTCCCGCGCTCTCGCCGAGGGTCGGCGACTTCGTGAGGACGAACTCGGAGGTCCTGGTCGGCGTCGTGACGACGAAGGACGAGGACCTCTCGCAGGGGGTCGCGATCGGCTCGATCCTCCACACCGACGAGCACTCGCACCTCGAGCCGGTCCGCTACTCGAAGGGCTCGGGCTTCCTCCGCCTCCTCGCCCTCCCGTTCGCGCCGGGCGACACGCTCTTCCAGCGCTTCGCCCACGCCTTCTCGACGATCCTCGCGAGCCCGTGGAAGGCGACGAAGTCGTTCTGGGTCCCCGACTGGGCGAAGCGGACGATGATCCTCCTCTACATGCGGACGGTGGACGGGCACCTGAGGATGACGCTCGGCCGCTCGTGGCGGACCGGGTTCCGCCGCGGCCTCTCCTCGGTGGCCGGCGGCGGCGCGGGGGCGAAGGCGTGGCACCCGGAGGCGAACGACCTGACGAAACGCGCCTGCGAGGCGCTCGACGGCTTCCCGCAGAGCATCCTCACGGAGACGCTCCTCGGCATCCCGACGACGGCGCACATCCTCGGCGGCTGCCCGATGGGCGATTCCCCGGAGAACGGCGTCATCGACCATCGCCACCGCGTCTTCGGCTACGAGGGCCTCTGGGTCGTCGACGGCTCGGCGATCTCCGCGAACCCGGGCGTGAACCCGTCGCTGACGATCACGGCGCTCGCCGAGCGGGCGATGACGTTCGTGCCGCCGAAGGGGGACGCGGGAGCCGGCGCGACGGCCTGAGGGCGCGGCGCGAACGGGTTCGGGCGCCGTTCGGGCGGGGCCAGGGAGGGCCGCTATCCTCCGCGCACCGTGGCTTCGCCCGCTCCCGTCGCCGCCGTCGCGTTCATCACGACGCTGCACCTCGCGGCGGTCCTCCTCCTCGCCCACCGGCGGGCGGGCGAGGGGCGCCGCGCCCTCCTCCTTCCCTCGATCGCGCTCCCCGTCTTCGCCTGGCTCCTCCCCGCGCCGGCGTGGCTTATCGCGGGCCTCGCGGCGCAGGCCGCGTGGGTCGTGGCGTGCGAGAAGCTCCTCGGCGGCGGTCGCGACGAGGCGGCTCCGGCCGGACCGGCCGCGCCCCGGAGCCGCGCCGCGTCCCCGGGCGCCGCGGCGCCGGGCGAGCCGGGGCCCCGGGCCGGCTTCGTTCCGGTGAAGGTGCTCTCCGTCGTCGACGAGACGCCCGAGATCCGGACGTTCCGGGTGGAGAGGCCGGCGGGCTTCGCGTTCCGGGCCGGGCAGTTCCTGATCGTTCGCGTCCCGGCGGGCGGCCGGGAGGAGGTCCGCTGCTATTCGATCAGCTCCGCGCCGGAGGCGTCGGGGTACCTCGAGATCTCGGTGCGCCGCCAGGGACGGGCGTCGGGCGCGCTCCACGAGACGGTCCGCGCCGGAGGGGTCCTCGCGGTTCGCGGCCCGGGCGGCTCCTTCGTCTACCCGCCGGAGCCGGAGGCGCCGATCGTCCTCCACGCGGGCGGCGTCGGCATCACGCCGATGATCTCCATGCTCCGCCACGCGGCGAGCTCGGAGCCGGGGCGGCCGGTGACGCTCCTCTACACGGTGCGGACCGAGGCGGACGTCGCGTTCCGTGACGAGCTCTCCCTCCTCGCACGCCGCGCGCCGGGAGTCCGCGTCCACGTCGCGCTCAGCCGGGGCGAGCCGAGGCCGGGCTACCTGACGGGCCGGATGGACGCCGGGCGGATCGCGCAGTTCGTCCCGGATGCGGCGAAGGCGATCCACCTGATCTGCGGCCCGGCCCCGATGATCGCGTCGCTCCGCGAGTCGCTCGCCGGCCTCGGCGTCCCGCCGGAGCGGGTCCGGTTCGAGGCCTTCGAGGCCGCCGTGGCGTCGGCGGCCGACGCGGCGGCCGAGGGCGCCGCTCACGAGCTCCGATTCGCGCGGAGCGGCCTCGCGACGACGGTCACGGAAGCGACGAGCCTCCTCGAAGCCGCCGAGGGCGCCGGGGTGGAGATCGAGTCGATGTGCCGGGCCGGCAACTGCGGCACCTGCAGGACGCGTCTCCTCTCGGGAAGCGTCCGCGATCCCGGCTCCGCTCTCGGCGCGGAGGAGCGGAAGAACGGGTGGGTCCTCGCCTGCGTCTCCCGCGCGGCGGGGGACTGCGTCCTCGACGCGTAAACGCGCGGTTCGGCTTCCGTTCGGAAGACGGATGCGTGGGATTCCTCGATCTCCGACACTCCCGTGAAACCCAGCGAGAGGTCCGTCGGTATCGGGCGCGACCTCCCCCCGTCGCTGGCAGGAGGGGGATGGAAGAGAGCCGCGCGGTCCCGCAGGGGGCCCAGCCTGGACGTGTATTCGACGTCGACGGTTCCGTCCGGACGAGGACACGGAGGCCGTTCGGTGTCCTGTCTCTGGCCGGATCCGCCGCGATCGGGGCCGTCCTCGTCGTGCTCTTCGGGCTCGGTGGTCTCTCCTACTACAGGACCCCGCTTCGCACACGTGCCTACGAGCCGGAGCACCGGGCGCTCCGGCCGGCGGGCCCCGTGGGGAGGTCCTTCGGAATCGCCGGCTCCGTCCTCATGTTCGGCGGGACCCTCGCCTACGTCGCGAGGAAGAGGCTCCGCGTCCTCTCGAACGTCGGGAGCACGAAGGCGTGGCTCGAGGCCCACATCTTCTGCGGCATCCTCGGGCCGGCCCTCGTCACCCTCCACACGTCGTTCCGCTTCAACGGGATCGTCTCCGTCGCCTACTGGTCGATGCTCGGCGTCGTCGCGTCGGGGTTCGTCGGCCGCTACCTCTACGTCCGGATCCCGAGGACGATCCGCGGCGTCGAGATGGACCGGAAGGCGATCGAGGAGCGGGCGGCCGAGCTCCGCCGTCAACTCGCGGAGATGACGGTCCCGGTTCGGCTCCTTCTCCGGATCGAGGAGATGGAGCGGGAGCTCGTCCCGCCGGCAGGCGACGGCCCGGGCCTCGCGAGCCTCCTCCTCGGGGGGATCGCGATCCGGAGGAAGACCCGGGCGATCGAGCGGACGATCCGCTCGGCGGGACTGACCCGGCGGCTCGTGAGGGAGGCCCTCTACGCGGAGGCCGAGCGGATCGCCCTCATCCGCCGGGCGGCCACGCTCGATCGGACCCGGCGCCTGTTCGCCCTCTGGCACGTCTTCCACAGGCCTTTCGTCTGGGTCCTCGCGCTCGTCTTCGTCCTCCACGTGGGCGTGGCCGTCTACTTCGGCTACGCGGCGGGTGGACGATGACGAGCCTCGCGCCGGTCCTCGCGGCGGCGCTCCTTCTGGCGGCTCCGGCGGCCGCGCAGCTGGGCGAGCTCGTGTCGCCCGGGCCGCTCTCTTCCGCCCACGCGAAGCTCGAGGGGCTGAGGAGCTGCGAGAAGTGCCACGAGCGGGGGAACCGCGTCTCGGCGGCGCGCTGCCTCGCCTGCCACGCGGACGTCGCTTCCCGGATCGCGGCGAAGAAGGGGGTCCACCGGGACGTGGCGGACGAGTGCGCGGCCTGCCACGCCGAGCACGCCGGCCGCGACGCGGAGCTGCGCCCGTTCGAGACGAAGGGTTTCGACCACGCCGGAGAGACCGGCTTCCCCCTCGACGGGAAGCACGCCCCGCTCGCCGGGAGGTGCGCGTCGTGCCACAGGACGCGCTCCTTCCTGAAGCTCTCGCCGTCGTGCGCCACCTGCCACGCGGACCCCCACAAGGGAGCCCTCGGCGCCGCCTGCGCGACCTGCCACTCGACGGCCGTCGCCTTCAAGGAGACCCGCCGGACGTTCGACCACGCGAAGACGAGGTTCCCGCTGAGCGGAGCGCACGTCCGTGTGGCCTGCGCGAAGTGCCACGCGAACGCCGTCTTCCGCGGGCTGAAGTTCGGAAGCTGCGCCGACTGCCACCAGGACCCGCACCGGAAGGCCTTCGGCCCGGACTGCTCGGCCTGCCACGAGACGAAGACCTTCCGGACGACGAAGGTCGACCACGCGAAGACGACCTTCCCGCTCCGGGGCCGGCATGCCGAGATCGCGTGCGCGGCCTGTCACCGGGAGCCGGCCACGAAGGTGAAGCTGAAGGCGGGGAGCTGCGCGACCTGCCACCAGGACCCCCACCGGGGCGAGTTCAAGCAGGACTGCGCGAGCTGCCACACGGAAATGGGCTTCAAGGGCACGCCGTTCGACCACGCGGGAAAGACCCGATTTCCGCTCACCGGACGTCACGCGGCGGCGAAGTGCACGGCGTGCCACGTCCCGCCGGGCGGCGCGGCCCCGGCGACGAACGGCCGGACGCCGAAGGTCGTCGTCTTCCGGGGGCTGAAGGCGGAGTGCGCGGCCTGCCACGCGGACCCTCACAAGGGGGCGCTCGGGACGGCGTGCGCCACGTGCCACGGCACGGAGAGCTTCCGGCCGAAGGGCTTCCGGCACCCGCGCTTCCCCGAGCTCTTCGCCGGCGCCCACGAGGGCCTCGCCTGCGAGAAGTGTCACGGCGGCCCGAAGACCGGACCGAACGGGCGTCCGGTCCCGGTCGGCGAGAGGACGTACCGGGGCCTCTCGACGGCCTGCGCGAGCTGCCACAGAGACCCGCACCTCGGCCAGGTCTCCTCCTCCTGCGAGAGCTGCCACTCCGTGTCGGGCGCGAAGTTCGCCCCGCTGCGGTTCGACCACGCGAAGGCGGCGTTCCCGCTCGCCGGCCGGCACGCGTCCCTCGCCTGCGCGAAGTGCCACAGGCAGGAGAGCGGCACGTTCCCGGCGGGGAGAGGGACCGCGGTCCGGCTGAAGGGGCTCCCGACGACCTGCGTGGGCTGCCACAGGGACCCGCACCTCGGTCAGCTCGGGACCTCGTGCGCGACCTGCCATTCGGCCGAGAGCTTCAAGGTCCCTTCGTTCCAGCACCCCGGCCGGCCGGAGTTCTGGAAGGGAGCGCACGCGAAGGCGGCGTGCGCGGCGTGCCACAAGAAGGAGGAGGGGGCGTTCCCGGCGGGGAAGGGGACGGCCATCCGCTACAGGGGCTTCAAGGCGTCGTGCGCGTCCTGTCACGAGGACCCGCATCGCGGGGCCCTCGGCGCGGGCTGCGAGAGCTGCCACACGCCCTCTTCCGCGTGGAAGACCGCCTCGCGCGCGTTCCACAAGACCTCCTGGCCGCTCGAGGGGAAGCACCTCCTCGTCCCGTGCGCGTCCTGCCACGTGAAGGGGCAGACGAAGGGGACGCCGCGCGACTGCGCCGACTGCCACTGGGTGAGGAGACAGGACGACCGCTTCAAGACCGCCCTCGGCCTCGACTGCCAGCGCTGCCACCGCCCGTCTTCCTGGACGGCCGTCACCTGGAGCCACGCCGCGGCGACCGGGTTCGCCCTCGCGGGGGCTCACGCCTCGATCGACTGCGAGAAGTGCCACACGGGCGGGATCTTCCGGAAGGGAGAGTCGGGCTGCGTCGGCTGCCACAGGGCGGACTACGACCGGGCGAAGGAGCCGAACCACGCGGCGGCGGGCTTCCCGACGACGTGCGAGACCTGCCACAAGGTCTCGGACGGCTCGTGGCACCAGGCCCGGTTCGACCACCGCGGGGTGTTCCCGCTCTCCGGCAGGCACGCGACGGCGGCGTGCGCCTCGTGCCACAGGAACGGCGTCTACCGGGGGACGGCCCGCGACTGCGCCGGCTGCCACCTCCCGCTCTACCAGAAGGCGACGAACCCGAGCCACATCCTGGCGGGGTTCCCGACGACGTGCGAGAGCTGCCACAAGCCGACCGACGCGTCCTGGATGGGCGTGGCGTTCAACCACGCGAGGTGGCCCCTCGCCGGGAGCCACGCCGCGCAGGCCTGCTCGGCGTGCCACCGGAGCGGCGTCTTCCAGGGGCTCCCGTCGAGCTGCGTCTCGTGTCACCAGGCGGACTACCAGAGGGCGGCGAGCCCCAACCACGCCGCGGCGGGCTTCCCGACGACGTGCGAGACGTGCCACCGGGCCTCCGACGCGTCGTGGAGGCTGGGGAGGTTCGACCACGCGTCGACCTTCGTCCTCGTCGGGCGGCACGCGACGGCGACGTGCGCCTCCTGCCATTCGAGCGGCGTCTACCGCGGGACGGCCCGCGACTGCGCGGGCTGCCACCTCGCGGCCTTCCAGAAGGCGACGAACCCGAACCACCTCATGGCGGGCTTCTCGACGACGTGCCAGACCTGCCACAGGGCGACCGACGCCTCGTGGACGGCGGGGACCTTCGACCACTCGAAGTGGCCGCTCCTGGGCCGCCACGCGGGAAACGCCTGCACGGCGTGCCACCGAACCGGCGTCTTCCAGGGGCTCGCGACCGCGTGCGCGTCGTGTCACCAGGCCGACTACCAGAGGGCGGCGAACCCGAACCACGCGGCGGCGGGCTTCCCGACGACGTGCGAGACCTGCCACCGGCTCTCCGACGCGTCGTGGCGGCAGGGGACCTTCACCCACTCGAAGTGGCCCCTCCAGGGACGCCACGCGAGCCCGGCGTGCGCGACGTGCCACAGGAACGGGGTCTTCCAGGGCCTCCCGAGCGACTGCGTGTCGTGCCACCTGCCCAACTACCAGGCGACGACGAACCCGAGCCACGCGCCGGCGGGCTTCCCGACGACGTGCGAGGCGTGCCACCGGGCGACGGACTCGTCGTGGAACCAGGGGACGTTCAACCACGGGACGGTCTTCGCGCTGCAGGGGCGGCACGCGACGGCGGCGTGCGCCTCGTGTCACCGGAACGGCGTCTACCGGGGGACGCCGCGGGACTGCGCCTCCTGCCACCTGCCGCAGTACCAGGCGACGACGAACCCGAACCACGCGCAGGCGGGGTTCCCGACGACGTGCGAGACGTGCCACCGGGCGACCGACACGGCGTGGAGCCAGGGGACGTTCAACCACGGGACGGTCTTCGCTCTTCAGGGGCGCCACGCGACTGCGGCGTGCGCCTCGTGCCACAGGAACGGCGTCTACAGAGGGACGCCGCGGGACTGCGCCTCGTGCCACCTCCCGAGGTACCAGGCGACGACGAACCCGAACCACGCGGCGGCGGGCTTCCCGACGACGTGCGAGACGTGCCACCGCGCTTCGGACAGCTCGTGGAACCAGGGGACGTTCAATCACACGTGGTTCCCGATCACGACGGGGAAGCACGCCGGCAACCCCTGCTCGGCCTGCCACACCTCGCCGGCGAACTACCGCGTCTTCACCTGTCTCACCTGTCACGGCCGGGCGGAGACGGACAGGAAGCACCAGGGACGCGCCGGCTACCGCTACGACTCGGCCGCCTGCTACTCGTGCCACCCGCAGGGGCGCGGGGACTGAGGAGGAGCGCGATGACGCCGAGGACTCTCCGCCTCGCCCTCGCGGCTCTCGCCGCGCTCTCCTTCGCTCCCGCGGCGCACGCCCAGTCCGGCGGCTGGGGGCGCATCACGCTCTTCTTGCAGGGAGGGCAGACCCGGCCCGAGGACGGGGGAGAGTCCACCTCGTCGAACGAGGCGATCGCGTCCGTGACCGTCCGGTCCGCCGAACGGGAGGAGAGCGGCCTCGAGTACGCCCTCGACGGGCGCGGCGCGTCGTACGGGATGGAGGGAGAAGAGAGGCGGAGCCGCCTCTCCCTCTGGGAGGCATGGGTCGGCGGGCGGTTCGCGCACGGTGCGGTCGCGGTCCGCGTCGGGCAGCAGTGGATCACCGACCTCGGCGGCCTCGGCTCCGTCGGCGGGGCCCTCGTCGAGGTCCGCGGGCGAGCCGTGAAGGGGGAAGGGAAGCTGCGGCCGCGGCTCGGCGTCTTCGCGGGAGTCGAGCCGAAGGGGTGGGAGACGGGCTGGGAGAGCGACGTGAGGAAGGGCGGCGCCTACGCGGCGCTCGACGGCGAGGGAGGGCGACGCCACGTCCTCGGCTTCGTGACGATCCGCAACTCGGGCCTGACGGAGAGGTCCGTCCTCTCGACGACGAACTTCGTCCCCCTCGGCCGGACGCTCTTCCTCTACGTCGCCGGCGAGTACGACGTGGCCAGCCCCGGGGGCCGGGGCGAGAAGGGGCTGAGCTACGCGTTCGTCAATGCACGCTGGACGCTCTCCCCGCGCGTCGAGCTGCAGGGCCTCTACCACCGGGGCCGCTCGTACGACGCGAGGACGATCACGCAGGACCAGCTCGACGGGCGGCCGGTCGACCCGCGCCTCCTCGCCGGATTCCTGTACGAGTCGGGCGGGGGGAGGCTGACCGTGGAGGTCGCGCGCGGCCTGCGCGTCTTCGCCGGCTACTCCCAGGACCGGGGGAACCGCGACAGCGGCTCGACGGGCCGGATCACGGCAGGCCTCCACGCGGCGGACGTCTTCCGAACGGGAATCGACGTGACGGTGTCGGACAACCGCATCGACCGGCCGGACGGGGCCTACGACTCCTGGTACGCGTCGGTCGGGCGGAGCTTCGGCGGGCGCGTCTACGTCTCGCTCGACTACGCGACGGCGCTCTCGGTGCTCCGGTTCACGGACGCGGACGGGCTCGTCGTCGAGACGCGTCCGCGGACCGACCGCTTCTCGCTGAACGGGAACGTGAACCTGGGGCGCAGCCTCTCGCTCCTCCTGGCCGCGGAGCGGACGAGCGGCGACCTCTCGACCGAGCTGCGCGGGAGCGCGGGCTTCGCCGTGAGGTTCTGACGGCCCGGCCCTCCCCCGTGTGCTAAGTTCGCTCCGCGAGCTGTCTTCACTCTCCGGCCCGGCAGGCCTGTCGCTTCGGCAGCCCCGGGCCCGACGAATAGGCGGAAAGAGAGGCGCGCGCGAGGGCCCGCGCGCCGGGGCGCTTCGTGGCGAAACCCGTTCGGAGGAGACGTCGTGCGGATCGGATGCGTGCTCACGGACCTCGACGGGACGCTGCTCGAGCACGGGGGAGTCCTCGGAGCGGAGGCGCGCGCAGCGATCTCGCGCCTCCGCGGGCTCGGGGTGCCGGTCGTCCCGCTCACGAGCAAGACCGAGACCGAGCTGCGCGCGCTCCTCGCGGAGCTCGACTCGGGCGGGATCGGGAGCTTCGAGAACGGAGCGGGAATCGTCACGCCGTCCGGAGCCGTCGTCTCGGAGAAGGCGGTCCCGGCCGACCGGCTCTCCGACCGCCTCGACGAGCTGGCACGGAGCGCGGGCGTTCCGCTCACGCCCGCGGCGGCGCTTGCCGTCGCGGAGATCCGGCGGATCACGGGACTTCCGGAGGAGAAGGTCCCCGCGATGCTCGCGCGCGGGTTCGGGCTCCCGTTCCTCGCGCCCGAAGGGGCGGGGCCGGCGCTCGAAGCGGCGGCGCGGGGCCTCTCCGGAGCTCGCCTCACGCGGGGCGGGCAGTTCTGGCACCTCTCGGGCGAGCACGGCAAGGAAGACGCCGTCGAGCTCCTCGTCAGGTCCGGCGCCGCGGCGCGCCCCTTCGCCGGGCTCGGCGACGCGCCGAACGACGCCGGCTTCCTCGCGCTCTGCGACGCCGCCGTCCTCCTGCCGCGCGCGGCGGGCGGCGTCGACCCCGCGCTCGCCGCGGCCGTGCCGGGCGCGCGCGTCGCCCCCTTCCCGACGGGCCGCGGCTGGGCCGCCGCCCTCGACCGGCTCCTCGCGGAGGACGAATGACGGCGCACGCCCTTCCGCCCCTGGCGCCCGAGGTCGCCGAGGCGATCCGCCGGATCGGACGCGTCGACCTCCTCGTCGGCATCCCCTCGTTCAACAACGAGCGGACGATCGGCCACGTCGTGCGGGCCGTCGTCGCGGGGCTCGCGCGCCACTTCCCCGGTGCGAAGGCGGTCCTCGTCAACTCCGACGGCGGCTCGACGGACCGGACTCGCGAGATCGTCGAGCGGACGGAAGTGGGGAGCCTCGCGGAGATCCTCGTCGACGCGGTCCCGACGGGAGCGACGACGCGGATCGTCACCCCGTACCACGGCATCCCGGGGAAGGGGAGCGCGTTCCGGACGATCTTCCGGATCGCCGCCGAGCTCGAGGCGGAGGCCTGCTGTGTCCTCGACAGCGACCTCCGCAGCATCACTCCGGAGTGGATCGAGCTTCTCCTCGAGCCGGTCGTGCGGCACGGGTACGAGTTCGTGGCGCCGCTCTACGCGCGGCACCGGTACGACGGGACGATCACGAACACGATCGTCTACCCGCTCACGCGCGCCCTCTACGGCAAGCGGGTCCGCCAGCCGATCGGCGGGGACTTCGGCTTCACGGGCGACCTCGCCGCCCACTTCCTCGAGTTCGGCGACTGGGACGGGCCGGTCGCGCAGTACGGCATCGACATCTTCATGACGACGACGGCGCTCGCCGAGGGGCGGAAGGTCGCGCAGTCGTTCCTCGGCGCGAAGATCCACGACCC
>ERZ795055.3696-NODE-3696-length-11047-cov-5.537573_pt1 | contig 11047 bp, 9 predicted proteins | sample MGYA00375139_ERZ795055 | MGnify/ENA primary metagenome ERZ795055 (study PRJEB30184, sample SAMN05720283) | anaerobic digester metagenome | isolation source: active sludge of municipal wastewater-treating anaerobic digesters | place: USA | collected 2015-01-23 ...
GAATGTGCATCCGTCCTCGTCTCCGAGAGCGAACAGCGCGAGGACTACCACACCCTGGAAGCGCATTACCCGGACGAATCGTTCGCCCATGCCTGATCGGTCGTTCTCCTTGGCGGGCCAGGCGGGGGTCTTCGTTCCACTCCCCGGTGCACCGCGCCTGCCGTTGCCGCTCGACGCGGTGCGGGTGTCAGCCGGCTTCCCCAGTCCGGCAGCCGACTACGAGGACAAGCGGCTCGACATCAACGAATATCTCGTCCGCAATCCGGTGTCGACCTTCTTCTTCTCGGTTGAGGGGGATTCCATGCAGGGGGCCGAGATCTTCGATGGCGACATCCTGGTCGTCGATAAGAGCATCCGGCCGAGACACGGGCAGATCGTCATCGCCTTTGTCGATGGCCAGCGCCTGGTGAAGCGTCTTTACCGGCGCGCAGGCCGTGTCGCCCTGATGGCCGAGAATCCCGCCTATCCCCCGCTGGACATTCGAGAAGGGATGGAGCTCCTGATCTGGGGTGTCGTCACCGGCAAGTTCAAGCGCTTCGGTGCCTGATGCCGGTCTTTGCCCTGGTCGATTGCAACAACTTCTACGCTTCCTGCGAGAAGCTGTTCGACCCCACCCTGAAAGACAAACCCGTCGTCGTGCTCTCCAACAACGACGGCTTTAATCAGCCCTTTTTCACATAGTTGTTTAGGTGAGTGAGTGAGTGGCCCATAAAAACGGCCATTCTGGCCATCCTAACAAATATGTATTATGTATTCCGTAGTTGTGCTGACGGCCATTCCGAAGCCTGGCCAAAGATGACGAACTAAGCCCGCTTCGTGCCCAATCCGGACTTTCGCGGTTCTGACGTTCCAACGGCAGGTTTCTGATTACTGCTGTCGTTCAAAGCCTTGGCTTAACGGAAATACGCAGCCAGTCTTGGCTTGCATCCGCAATGCGGCCTTTGCTGATGTTGAATGACCGAGTTGCCGTTAAAGTCTGTTCACCAACTCCAGAACTATATATATACCGGTCGTTACAACTGATGCTCCGAGTGCGAGTTCCCACAGAGGCTTTGCCCAAGACGCAAAGCCATGCTTTTTGATTTTTTTGCTAAGTGCTACAAACCCAGCATACGACAGGACGGGGATACCAATAGCAAAGGCCAGCAGGGCCGTCATGCCGGTTAAAAGAAGGATGGTTTGATTGCCTGTTTTATTGGTGACTTGCTGTCCCAGCAGCATAAGTGCGAGGAATCCGATAGCAGTAGCGACAGCTCCAGTAACAACGACTCGTTTTGGGCTGCTCTTAATCACAGCGTGCTGGACGGGTGACTGAGTCACCCTCTCTTCAACGATTTCGTTTGAATATAGGGTTGATTCAAGGCTTTGTGACCGCAATTCTGCATTTAGCTCCTCTTGCAACTGCTGAGCAATCCATGAGTCGTGCTCTTTGCGTAGCGCAGGGTCGGAGAGAACCGTGTAAGCCTCATTGACTAACTTCATAACCCTCTCGGCTGCTTCTCGGTTTGCCGGGTTCTTATCCGGGTGATGTTTTTGCGAGAGTGCTCGGTAGGCAGCTCGAATGACTTCATCACTTGCTGTCTTAGAAATTTGCAAATTGTCGTAGTAGGTACGAAACATGGTGAGTCATTTAACCGATTGAAAATTGCATGCCTACCGATGAGGCAAGGCACGAATTAAACCTTCGTCGATTTTTTGTCGTCTGGTGTCAAGGCATTGGCTACGGCCCCTCCACCCAATGCTCCTGCGCCAGCAATTAGCGCAGAACCGCCTGCCATACCCAAACCTCCGGTGGCCAAGCTTCCTCCACCAAGAGCTGCCAAACCAGCTGAAGTAGCTGCTGCACCGCTTAGAGTTCCACCAGCAACTCCCAAGCCAGCGGCGCTCGCTACCGCACCAATGGCTGGAGCCGCTGCATAAGCCAAACCGCCAGTGGCGGCCGCTGCGGCCGTAACGACAGCGGCCTTGCCCGGATTTTCTATTGCTGCGACAACCGTTTTACCGGCAATTTTTGCAGTCCCAAGAGCAGCTTTTCCCGTTAAAGCAACTGCTGTCCCAGCAACTTTTCCAATTGTTTCACGATTGTCGTAGACGGTTCTTGCAACCACGGCTGTCGTGCCTACCGCCACTTTCGTGGCAACTTTTGTGGTTCCCCATGCGACGCTTCCTGTTATCTTCGCAGTGCCTAGAGCAGCCTTGCCCAGTAAATTCCAAAAGCCCATGGCGGCCCCTCCTATACGCTTTGAATATGAATATATTCTATTCGCAATAATCTTCGCATACCATCGATGCATTGCTGAGCCAGCAGTGGCTCAAGGCGAATTGGTTGAAATGCTGCAAGGCTATGCCGGAAGGTCGCGTCAGTTCTCAGTAAACTATCGGCAGGATAGGCATACGTCGGCCAGGGTCAGAGCGTTTGTGGAGTTCATGCTTGAACGGCTTCGATTTCCAGCCAGAACCTAGCCGTTGATAGTGCGCTTGATATGCCTAGGTACTGACTGCTTAGAAATCGAAGCGGCCATTCATACGTCCAATTCAGCATCTGGCTGAGGGTCCGCTATTGGCCGTACCCGGACCTTGGAGCGCTGCCCCAAACCCCGCACTCGCCGTGGGGCAGCCGGGGCGGGTTAAAAACCAACCCACCCCAGCAGCCGGGAGCGTTGGGTCGCGTCGTTCAGTCAAGGGCTTTCGCGGCATAAACAGGCTTCCTCCCGCAAGCGGGCCCCTCCTATTTATTCCACGGTCCCTTGACAGCCCGTCGCTCATTTCAGTCCCTTGGTCAGCAATCTCGGCAACATCACATTCCGACGAGCGGCGGTGGCTGGGGCTTTGATGGAGGCGTTCGTAGCATCCAGATCTCCCACCAGCACCACCTGATCGACGCCCCGGGTGACTGCTGTGTAGATCAGGGTTTGGTCAAGCAAGCGAGACTTGCGGATCGGCACGATCACCCGCGTGAACTGGCTCCCCTGACTCTTGTGCACCGTGATGCTGTAGCTGTGGCTGAGAGTCTGGACCTGGGTGGAGTCAAGCAGGTACTCACCGCCTTCAAACATGCAGCGGCAGCAGGGGTCATCCGGTTCGCTGACCGGCAACGCTCCGACAATGCGCCCGAGACTGCCATTGCGCAGGCCAAGCTTGTAGTTGTTTTCGGTGAAGATGACTAAATCGCCCACGCACAGAGGTATGCGGTCGAGCGTATTGGCGGCGACGTTGCCGTACTCGGCGTCCAGCGCCATGACCACCTCGCCATCGGCCTGATAGCGATTGTGCAGGGCGACATTGAGGTTCTTCACCCCGCCCAGGTTGGCGTTGGTGATGGAGAGGATTTGCACGGCGTAGTCAGTGCCATTGCCGCCCAAGTCTTCGTAAATGGCCTGTACCGTATCCTCAAGTCGCGCGTCATCGCAGGGCACGAAGGACACCCCTGATCCCTTGCCCTGGTACTCCACCCAGGCCGGCACCTGATGGGCGCGGATCGCGGCGGCAACTTGCGGGATGCCACTGGCGCTGCTCTGGCGCTTGACCACCTTCAGTTCGGTTTGCGGGATGCTCGGCAGCTCCGCCAAGGCATGCAGGACGAGTCCGGGGCCGATGGGCGGAAGCTGGCTGGGGTCGCCGACGAGAATCAGGCGCACACCCGAGGGGATATGGCGCAACAACCGATACATCAGGATCACATCGACCATCGAGACTTCATCGACGACGACTGCGCTACCGATTTCGATGGAACCCGGCTCGATCCCGGCAAGAAAGCCGGCGATGGTCATGGCCTCGCGTTGGGTGGCCTCCGCCATGCGCTGGGCGGCACGGCCGGCCAAGGCAAGCTGATAGATCGGCATATTCTCACGCTGATCCCCCAGTGCTTCATACAGCGCCTTGAGCACGGTGGTCTTGCCGGTGCCGGCTCCACCCAAGATCAGGCTCAGATGATTGGCGGCCGAGGTACGCACAGCGAGGCGCTGTTCCTCGGACAGGGTGATTCCGTGCGTGGCCTCATAGTCGTCAATGACTTGTTCAATGCCCCTGGGGTGGGGGGCGATCTGCGCGAAGAGGCCGGACTGTCCTGATTCATCCTCGCCCGCGACCATTTCGTGCAGGCGACGGGCAACGTAGCTTTCGATCAACCATGCGCCATGGGCTTGCAGGAGGCCGTCAATGCGGTGAAATGGAATGCCAGATACATCCTCCGATTGGGGATCATTTTGTGGCAAAGGATTCAGCGCCCGCTCGGCCAGCTCAGCGCTGTCCAGAAGCCGGGACAGGCGTGTGCGGGCCTCGCTCTCGGGGAGGCAGGTGTGGCCGTGCCTCATGCTGCCGTACAGCACGTCCTCGACCGCTCCGGCGAGGCGGCGGGGATCGTCTTCGGCGATGCCGAGGCGGGTGCGGACAAAGGTATCGACTTTCTTCCAGTCGGCCTCGAAGGAGATCAGGGCATAGGGGTTGGCCTCGATCTTCTCCTGCGCCTCGCCCTTCCAGTAGCTGACGACGCTCTGGCCCATCTTGCGGCTCATGCCCGCGCGATCCAGCCAGAGCAGGGCATTGGCAACCTTGAACTTGTCGAAGGCGTTGCATAGCAGCTCAGCGGCTTCCGCGCTGATGATCTGGGTCAGGGCCTCCAGGTCGCGGTCTTCAATGAGGTCAGCCAGATCGGGACCGAAGCGGTCATACAGCCGTCTGGCCTTGACCTGCCCGATCCCGGCACAGTCGGGGCAGTTGGCGATCCAATCGATCATGTTGCGCCCGGTGGGTCGCAGCATCTCGGCGGCGGTGGCGTTGATGACCTGCTCATGCCGGAGGATGGCGGTACTGCCGACGGTCGCGCTGCGCATCGTCACCGGCCCCTCGATGAGCCAAACCTGACCCTTCTCTATCAGGCTAGCATCCGGAAGGAGGCGGTAGTCGGAGACGACGGCGTAGTGCTCTGCGCCATCGGTCACGCCGGCGAACACGGCACCACCGGCCTTGCCGCGACTGCGGATCGACGTGATGCGCAGGCTGACATTCACCATCGGCGGGGTGAGCCGGGCGTTCATGCGGGCAGCAGCCTTCCGGTACGAGAAAGGTGAGCATCCAGATGCTCGAAGCGGCGCAACCGCTCACGCAAGCTGGCGACTTCGGCCTTGAGGCTGGCGTTCTGTTCTTCCAGCGCCTTGACCCGCGCTTCCGCGCGACCCTTGGCGGCCATGATCCGCTTGTCGATGACTTTCTCGGAGGCGGCTGCGGCCTCATTGGAAGCGTCAGGAGCGGTTCTTAGGGGTTGGGTGAGGCCAAGGGTTGTCAATCGACTCTCCAGGGCCTCCAGAGCCTCCTTGACGGCCGGGTTCTGACGCATGACCGACAGGGAGAAGTCGCATTCGGCGGCAATCTCGCTGCGGTTGAGCTTGTCGCCTCGCAGGTAGTCGTGCCAGTCGTTGGTGACCTCGCGCTCAGCGATCCACGATTGGAACTTGGCGAGGTTGTCACGTGCGAGTTGCTGGCCGGATTGGTTGGATTGGCTCATACCCGCTTTCCCTTCACTTCCAGCATTGGCGTTCTGTCACTCCTGCCGAGGATTTTGGCGATGGCGGTGGCGAAGCCCGGATTGAAGACGAAGCGCCCGCGTTCATCTACGATCTCCCCGGTATCGCCGATACGCAGCTTTTGCTGAGCCAGGGACTTGGGATCGATGGCGGCAGCGAGAGCATTGCGTTCGGAATCGGTGAGTTGCGCTGCCGGTTCGATTATCGCTACATTCGTTGATCCCTTAGCAATCTCAGCCCCCAACGGCCTCATGTCGATGGGAACGACTGTCACGCTCTTGAGCATGTTGAGTTCGGCGCGAATCTTGTCGCGCTCAATGATCGCCATCTGACAAAGGCTACGGACGGCCGGGTCTTCAATCTTCTTGAGGAAGGCATGCTTGTCAGCTGGTGCAAGCTGGGCCTTGACCGCTTTCGACGGCTTGGGACCGTTGTAGGCTTCCCACGCCTTGATCAGTGCTGCGTAGTCTTCCGACTGCTTGTTGTAGATCGTGCGCGCCTTGAAGAGTCCATGGCTCTCAGCAACGCGGGCCATGTTGGCTATGCTCAGGTCGCGGGCGCCCTGGCTGTGCCGGCTGTATTCCAATGAGCACAGCTCATGGATCTTGCGCAGCTTCTCTTCCTTGTCGCGACGATTGCCCTTGTCGAGGATCGCCTTCAACACTTCGTCAGGATGCACGTCGGTCGTCATGATCGTCCTCCGTCGTTGGCTTCACAAGACGCAAGGGCGTCTGATTCTTGGCGGGCAATGCCTGGCGCGCAATCTCATTCAGCTTCACCCCAAGCAGCTTTTGCAGCGACTCGCCACGGTCAATGATTTCAACCACTGCCCGGCGTCCGAGCAGATGGTTTTGCGGGTTGGCGTGCCGCTCCAGTTGCCGCATGAGGGCGTTGGCGCACTGCATCTTTTCGTCCTTGGATAGTCGTACTAGGATGCGTGGATGACCCTCGCACTCGAAAGCGTTGTCGAGCAGATCGGCATAGGCATAGACCGCCTCGCCAGTATTCGATTGAAGGTCTGGGTACAACTCCATGTCTCCCACCACATTCGCCAGTTGCAGCAGCTCACTGGCATCTTCAATGACAGCGTGGGCGGTCAGGGCATCGCCTTGTAACGCCAGTACAGTGGGGCCATCGACGTTGACGGGCAGGGCCATGACCCGATCGATGGTGCGATTCAGCGCTGCAACATCCAACGTGAGTTCCTGCATTCGATGCATCGCAGCTTCATGGCGGCGCTCGGCGCTCGTGAGATCATGAGTCTGGCCGAAAGGTTCATTAGCCGCCTCGGTTCTAGCCTTGGACTTGAGAATCGCATCACGTTCTCGAAGTGTCGCCAAGGCTTCGTTCGAGGCATTCTGAAGGTGCCAGGATCGGTTGGTCAGGGTCGCAGCGAGAGAGTCAAGGTGCTCCTTGCCCGATGCACTCCAGCGGCAACGGCAGCAGTTACGCACGCCGCCCGGAACCGGGTCGTGGATGTCTTTCTGATTTCGACCTTCTTTGGTTCTGACCGGGCCGCCGTTATGGCAACCGGGGACCTGGTTGTTTCCATGTGTATTGCCGCCTGCGAAACAGACTCGATCATGCATGTAATACCAACCAAGTGGCGAGCGATCCGCAGAATTCAGCGGTAGAACCGTAGTCCAGTCCTCTGTATTGAATACGGCGATTTCACGCATCCGTTCTGCATTTGCGCTAAGCAGATCGCGCTCAAAGGTCTTGTGCTTCGTTTCTTCCAATACTTTTGTCGCCTGCTTGATCGAATTCTGGATGCCGACAAGTCCGGCCTTGGTGTAGTAAAGGGTCATGATGAACCGCGCATGACCGACGACCTTCGTCATAATGATAGGCGGCACGTTTCCGTCCATGATCAGGTGCGTGATCAGGCTTGGGCGGGTCGCGTGGGGGGAACTCCATGCTCGACCTGTCTCGGGATTGATCAGTTCGATGCGTTCTCCTGTAGGACTGCGAATGCCCTGCTCGCCGAGAGCGCTTTCGAACGCGGTTAGGAGAATTTGCCAAGCAACATTGGCTCTATTTGATGAAAGTGGCCAATCGGGGTGCTTGGCATCTTCCGGAAGCCGAAACAGAAAGGCTGTATCGGGATAGTCCTGCAACCGATTCTTGCTCTGGGGAGAGAGTTTGGTAGCGCCTTCCAGGTCAATCCATCGCGTCAGACGTTGGATCGGGTTGTACTTCATCTGCCAGTCCCGCAGTTTGGCAAGCCAACGGTAGGGGTCTTCGTCCGATTCCTCCATCTGCGGCCAAGGACATTCGAACCCCAGTGCTGATCCGCCTTTGCCTATATCGGCGGTCTTGTTGGAGTTGAAATAGAGCGTGATCTTTGCTCCTGCGGACTCTTCCTCGGTCGAGGGGCGACGGAACACACCCTGCTGGCGTGGGTTGCGGGCCGAACCTTGGCAGAGTTTGCTTGGATTGGGAATGAATTTAGCATCGTGCCAGATGAAGGTGTCTGCCTCGCCGCTGTCGGCCATGCGCGCCTGACCTCCCCGTACGGGGGTTTGCAGGTGCAGTAAGGCATGCACCCAGCGCACAGGCGACCACATTTCGAGAACGGGCCGATCTACAGTTGAAGGGCTTCGTACCCGCCAGACGCAATCTAGATCGCTCTTGTCGAGTCGATCCTCGCTAACCTCGAACCAATCGGGGCCAAGGCTGTTCCCATCGAGGTCTTTATTCCCCATCAAACCCTGCGCCCAAGTCCAATCGCGGAAGTTCGGACCCTGTACGATCTGCTTGCGCAGAAGAGAGACGAGCAAGTAACTTAGCAAGGTCTTTGTGGATTCCCGAGCTTGCGGTAATGCATCTTCACCACCAGCATTAGGATCAATCGGATTACGATAGAGGTCGGTAAAGCGGAGCGGTTCGCCGTCCTCCATATCGGCAAATTGCTCGCTATCCAGCACCCACTCGATCAGGTTGTAAATCTGGGTGTTATATGTTCGCCCTGACTTACCCTGCGGACAGGCAGCATAGAAGTCAGGTACCAACTGTTTGCGGTTGAGTAAGTCGGCTGGATTCAGGGGAAGGCGATGGGCGAGGAGGTAACGATCTACGAATACGCTCAGAGCGTTAATGAAGGTAGAAAATGGGGGACTGTGGGTGGCGGCATACTCGACAATCAATTTGCGCCAATGCTCAAGACTTGAGTCTCTTTTGGCTATCCACATGAACTGATCATCGTCTGATTTTGAGACATTTTCCGGTCGCTTGGCCTTACCTTCGGCAACATCCCGCCTAAACCAACTGAGTACAGCAGTTGAACTAACCCCCAATCGTGTGGCTACGGAAGTGGAAGATTCGCCGGTTTCCATAGCGCGTATCGCCTGAGCGCGAAGGGCGTCATCAGTGCTCTTCTTTCTGTATATCCCTAATGCCGCATAGATAACCCGTCGTGGAAGTTTCAGTTGCTCGGCAATCTGCCCGTATTTCTTACCAGTCTGGCGCGCATGCCATATTGCTGCCGTTTGCTCATCAGAAAGTTGGTAGTCGCTGGCGACATTTTTGATGTGATAGTCAACTGTTCCGACGCTGTAGCCTAATTCGCGAGCGATCGTTTTTGCTGATTCACCCTCAATTGCGCGGCGTATGATTTCCTTTCTGACCTCTTGTGGCACTTCGGGCAGTTTTCGAATGACGTGCTTGGTGTAATCCTGAACGGTTACTTTGGATAGGCCGAACTCCTTCGCGAGAGCGTTCTTTGTCTCGCCACTTTCGACGCGTCTTACGATCTCCATTTTCTGCTCACGCGTAACACGTGGCGGCACTTTCGGCGCGCGGTCATAGACAAGGTGGACGGCAATACCCATCGTTTTTGCGATAACAGTACGTATCTCACCATCCGCCGCTCGTCTCTGAATTTCGTCCTTTTGCGCCTGCGTTAGCTTGCTTTTCAACTTTGTCCCTCAGTTATCAAGTTCGCTTGTCAGCGCTAATTGCTGCGATGGAACCATCAGGTTATTTTGACGCAAGGTCTCTACGCCCTTGCGCAGCGTGTCCTGCGCCTCATTAAATTCGGCTTGCGTATATACAATCTGACTATCTGGCGAGCAATGGTGCATGAGTCGCTGGACGATGATCGGATCGATGCCCCCCCGTCGCGTACGCTGACCGTAGGCATGCCGTCCTCCGTGGGCCGTGGTGCCGTAGCTCTTGCCATATATCAACCCAATGCGCCCGACAGCGTTTTGCAGGGCCTTTTCATACTGCGCGATGGTGTAAATACCCCCCTGTTTATCGCTACCTACATTGATCCATGCATAGGGATGATTGCGCTCAATGTCGGCGATCTGCGCCATGTAGCACTTCCAGATTTGCATGAACCAAAGCCCGTAGGTTTCTGGATACCAGTGCACATGCATATACCAACGGTCATCCAGCGCAGGATGCTTCCAGCCCGCGTTGAGCTTGCCCCGTATCTTGTGACGCGGAACCAAGCCATATTTAAGTGCAAGGTATTCCTGTCTTGAACCCCGCTGACCGGTTGGGGTTTTCCAGTCATCGGGCGCGTAACCAAGACTCGGATGATGGACGGCGACGAATGCGCGGCTGGGATCATCCCAATGGGGATGCACATCGGCAACGTACAAATGGAACGGTTCGCTGACGCGAAGTCCACCACCAAACAGCAACAAAGTGATCAGCATGCCGCGATAGTCCTGCTTTCCTGCGACCCGGAATCCTTTGACTAACAACTCCTCGAACCGCTCTTCGGGGAACGCCGGAGGGCGCTTTGGAAGCACCTTCGGGGTACGTTCGCCCCGCGTCAGTCGTCCACGTTCTTGGGGTTTGGTTGACCACGCGTGTCCAAGGAACGCCTTATCACGACGATATTTGTACGCTTGGTAGTCCAAGCGTCGATCATGTGCGTTGCCTTCATAGCGAGGATTGAACTTGGCTGCGCGCGGCGCATCCTCGCGACCCAGCCAGTCAAAGAAGTCGCTGAGTTGGGTGATCATGAAGTTAGCTTCGCGTGGTGCCATTCCAGACCACCAGAGATTGCTTGGGTCGTCCCGTGTGTCGGGATCGACGGTGCCGACATGCAGGGCGTTTGAGAAGTTGCGGAACATCCGCCATTCCTCTTCGCCCTGGACGGCATTGACCTCCAGGTACTCCAAGAACAGTTTGACGCCACGCACCAACTTTTCTTGCCACGCGAGACTCCTGCGCAGCGAAAGGCAGTAGTCAATCAACGGGCGGACAGGGCCTTGCGGTGTCATTAGCACCGGGATTTGCAACGATGTACCGGTATTGTCGGAATAGACCTTGCCGCTGACCACGCTAAAGACCACAAGTAGTTCCTTCGATCACCATAGTTCTGGTTGCATTATATGTATTAAAGGAGGTGATAGCACTATACTTTTGCGCAAGTTTTTTTAGTTTCGCAAATTTTGGTTCGAAAAAAGGGAGCAGAACGGGGAAAGTATGTGTTCGAAAATGGGGGTCATAAACGGCTGCGTCGTGGCGCGCTCGGCCGAGGTCAAAGCCCTGGGTATCCCGATGGG
>ERZ795055.3702-NODE-3702-length-11039-cov-4.494629_pt1 | contig 11039 bp, 11 predicted proteins | sample MGYA00375139_ERZ795055 | MGnify/ENA primary metagenome ERZ795055 (study PRJEB30184, sample SAMN05720283) | anaerobic digester metagenome | isolation source: active sludge of municipal wastewater-treating anaerobic digesters | place: USA | collected 2015-01-23 ...
TTTGATGAAGACATTCCCTCCTTCCCGTACGGATACATCGGGGGCCGAGGGGGAAACGGGTTCAGACAGCTCGGCGAACGCCGCCCTGAAGCAGAAAAACACGCATAAATAGAAAGCGCACGCGGCGATCTTCTTATCCGGCCTCATGGTCCCTGAGCTCCTTGACCGCAACCCGGTTGTCCGGGTCTATCTGGAGTATACGCTTCCAGGTCCTGGCGGCCTCGATCGGGTTGCCGCTGTTTTTCATCGACAGGCCGTACAGTATGTAGGCCTCGATGTAATCGCTCCTGAGCTGGGTGGATTTCTGCGAGGCCTTGCCCGATGCGCTGTAATCGCCGAGGATGAAATAGGCCTTGGCCAGGTGGTACCAGACATTGGCGTCGACGTCGTTTTTCTTCAGGTAGGATTCGAGATTTCTCACCGCCGCGGGATAGTTGCCGTAGTTCAGAAAGCATTCGCCGATATAAAGCTGCGATTTCTCGTCCATGGGATTGATATCCAGGGCCTTCTCGAGCTCGCTGATCGCCTCCTGGTATTCTCCCTCAGTCAATAATTTGAACCCCTTTTCCCTGTGCTCGGCGAGCTCCTTGTAGTGGGGATCGATCTCGATGAGGAGCATGGTTACATCGTCAACGGGATCAGAATCGCCCACGAAAGCCTCCCATTGACGGACCATTTCTTTCATGGCTGCTTCAAAACGCAGGCCGGCGGTGTCCCTGAGCATGTTCCTGAGCCGGTCCTCGCCGAACCTGGCCCTGCCGGCGTCGACGGCGTCTACGACCCCGTCGGTATACAGAAGTATCCTGTCGCCGTATTCGAGGTAATCGCGGCCGTCCTCGTACATGTCGTTGGACGCGAGCATCGCTCCCAGGAAAAGGCCGTTCGTGTCCCAGGACAGAATCTCGCCGCTTTTCTTGCGCAGCATGAGCGGCGGCTGGTGCGAGGCGTTGCAGTAAAAGACCTCGAATGACGGTGAAAAAACCAGCAGGAACGCCGTGACGAAATCGTCGGTCTTGATCGCCTGAATGAGCTCGGTGTTCACCGCGCTGAAGATGTCGGCCGGGAAAATATTGGAGTGCATGGTCTCGGAGAAGCTGATCTTCGCCAGTGCGGTGATGAACGCTGCGGGCATGCCGTGCCCCGACACGTCGGCGATCAGCACCCCCAGGTGCCCGCCCTGCATGGAAAATATGTCGAAAAAGTCCCCTCCGACCTTTCCCATCGAGCGGTAATAAGCGTCGACCTTGATCCCTTCGGAATAGAATGGCGTCTGGGGCAGTATCCCGCGCTGGATCGCCCCTGCCTGGTCGAGCTCGATCTGCAAAATCCTGTCCCTCACCTCGAGGGTCCTGATGACCTTGTTCATCTCGTCGGTCCTCTGACTCACCAGGCGCTCGAGATCGGTATTGAACCTCTCCAGGTTTTTACGTAAAAAATTCACCCTGTCCCCGAGAGCGAGGGACATGAGGATTATCACGACAAGCGATGCCGCCTGCGGGCCCCGTTCCATCATTATGCCGACAGGCAGGATGGAATACGTGTTGAGGGAGTACAGTATGATGGTGATGAAAAAAAGAAGCCAGGAGGCCATATAGTAGCGGGCGGGCCTGTAGCCGCGGAAATGAACAAGCATGGCGAAAATCAGGCTCACGACCGAAACGACCATCGCGCAAACGATGGCGATCCGTATGGCGTAGCCGTACCCGATCAGGAACGAGAAGGGGATATGGGCCGCGCTGAAAAAAAGCAGCAGAAGAAACACCCTGTCAAAACGGGGATAAAGGTCGCGAAGGTCCAGAAATTTCCTGGTGAACATGATCAGAAAAACGATCGCCGAAAAAATGAAAAAAGGCAGGCAGTTGTTGGTCCACCAGGTCGAGTTCGGCCAGATATACTGAAACGCCAGACCTTCATCGGTCATCTGGAAAAACATGAAGAACGAGAGAAAGAGCAGATAATAGAGATAATTACGATCCCTCATTGAAATGAAAAAGAACAGGTTGAAAAGAAGGGTTATGATCATCGCCCCATAGTACAATCCGGTCAGCAGCAGATCGCGTTTCATCATGTCCCGCAGCCTGTCGGGAGACCATGCATCGAGAACGAGACTGACCGCCGACCTGGTCTGAATTCTTACATAGTAAGAATGAACTGCACCCGGCTTTTGATTAATCGTGAAAAGGTAGGTGGTGTGGCGGATTTCCCTTGACCTGAAGGGATACAGATCGCCGGTTTTTCTTTCGTCCAGTACCGAGCCGTTATGCACCACGAAAAGGTCGATTCTGTCGTAATCAGGATTCGGCACCTCGAGGTACCATTGATAATCCGCTGCAGTGGGATTTTTCATATCAAAACGCAGCCAGAAGGCCGATCTGGTAAATCCGATTATCGGCGATTTACCCTGCAACGGGACGAATTTATCCGAATATGAGCCAGAAAGGATGTCTTCGATTCCCAGCGCTGCGCTTTCATCTTCGAAATATTCCAGATGACGGGATAGTACGATATGGTCGAACGGGGCAATCACCGGAAAAACAAGTCGTTCGGCCCCGGTTGTCCCGCTGTCTCCGGCGATTATAAAAAAAAACAGCGCCAGGGGCAGCAGCGGGGATTTCTTCTTTATTATTTTCATAATAATTATTTTTGTAATAATAACGTAACGGAGCATTTTGTCAATTGCTTTCCCTTATTAAAGGCTGCGACCGGTTAAAACTCCGATCACGCATACATTTATCGATTTTCAGCACTTTGCGATAAAAAATTTTTTAATGAGACAAACATTATGGAATATTATGATTGACATGGATGTTGAATTGTCCAAAATAAAAAAATCAAAAATGACTTATTGAGCCTGAAAAAACATAAAACATCGGGCTTAAATGAAATTGCATCCGGTTTGAAAGCGCTTCAAAATAGTTAAAGAGAAATAATTCGCGTACCATTCCAGAATTAATTTTTATTGAAAAAAGCCCAGGACAGGAACAGGCCTTGAACCAGGTGCGGCTCCTGAAAAATGGGCTTTTTATTATTCAGGCCCATATAATTCCTGACGGGAAAAAAGTGCGGGTCATTCTGTGTCAGAGAGCCAGGGTACATTGCAATTCCCCGTTTATTTCGAAAGTTTCAGGGGGACCTGCGAATGCGGAGCCCCTTATGCGGCAAAGCGATGCAGCATCGCTCAGGAAATGACAATACGGTGTTCGCAATGTGGAAAAATAATCTCGATCGGAAAAGTGATGCCAAGCAGGTAGCCATGACTGGAAAAAATGAACTGTACCACACAAGAGAACATATGAATAAAATCAGGGAATCTCTTATTGCGAACATGAGCAGCACGAAAGAAAGCGACGGATCCAACTCGAAAGAGGAAATCGAATTTCTACTGAAAAGGCTCTGACCGGCACCGGGTCCCTTCACAGCAGACAGGTCATCACCGGGACATGGCGCAGGTCATGTCCGATTTTTTCTTCATTAAGTTCAGCCGATAGGCCGATATTCCCTTTAGAATCCGGAATTTTAATACAGCCCCCGCGGGCCAGGAAAAGAGAGGACGGTCATGCATTCATCATCGGTGCCTAAAGAAGCGATAACCATATACAACTCCGCACTCGATCTTTCAAACAGGAAGGAATACGAGAGCGCCCTTAGGGAATACACCCGTGCGATCGAAATTCACCCGGGCTTCATCGAAGCCTATAACAACATGGGTGAAATCTACTCCCGGCTCGGCCAGAAAAAAAACGCCATATCGTCATACATGGAGGCGCTTAAAATCGAGCGCAACCACCGTGTGCTGCTGAACCTCGGGGTCGAACATTACAACAATTTCAACTATGAATCAGCCCTGAAATTTTTCCTCGAATCGCTGGGCGAACAGCCTGATTTTCTCGAGGGGAACTTTTACGCCGGCCTGGTCTACTACAATTTCAGGAACCTCCTGGAGGCGCAGAAATACTTCAATGCTGTTGTAGCTGCAGACAGAAAGCACATCAAGGCCAACTATCTTCTCGCCTATATTTACTATGAATTCAAGGATTACCGGAACACGCTTGCGTGCCTCGACAACATCAAAGACATCGCGGACGACATTTCATTCATCAACAAATATTACGGATTCTGCTACTACCACCTGGGAATGTACGACAAGGCGGTTAAATTCCTCACCACAGCCCTCGAAAACATCCCGCAATATGCGAAATTCAAGGAATACCTGCTCGGTCTGACCTATGAGAACAAGCTCAGGGAGATCGGAAACGTCGACAAGGCGATCAGGGACCTTGAAGCGAAGATAATGAAGGACAAACCGAACATTCAGGAAGCGACCAGGCTCAGCATGCTGTACATTTTCAAGGGAAAGAACAAGGAGGCCGAAGACCTTCTTGTGTCCATGAAAAAGAGACTGGCCTCCTGACCGTCGTTCTAAGGCCGTCAAATATCCAGGTTTTCCGAAACAAGCTCTGTTAGCGATCTTACCTGAACATCCAGGCCATAACCGGTCTGTATCGTTCCCAGTTGCGTGATGCAGTTTTCACACGCCGAAACCACGATTTTCGCTCCCGTTGCCGCGATCTGGTCCTTTTTGATCTTGCCGCTTTTGATCCTGAACTGCTCGTTATCGAGCGCGACAAGTCCCCCGCCTCCGCCGCAGCACCAGTTATATTCCCTCGTAGGCGACATCTCCCGGTAATCCAAGGCCAGTATTGCGAGGATTTCCCTGGGCTCGTCGAAAATCCCGCCGTTTCTTCCGAGCTGGCAGGGGTCATGATAGGTAAGGGGTTCGGATATGGCCCCTCCCCTGACCTTTATCTTCCCTTCCGAAATATAGCGGTGTATGACCTCGACGATGCTGCTCACCCTGAACGGATGTTCCCCGGTAAGGAACTTTAAAATCCGGTAGGCAGTGCCGCATTCCACCATGACCACTTCTTTCACGCCGAGTTCCGTGGCCTCGTTGATGATCCTTTTTGCTATGAGGTCCATCTTGACCGGGTCCCCGGCGAAAGCGCCGAAATTGACCCCTTCGAAAAAGCTGAGCGTCCAGTTTTCACCCGCCCTGTTGAATATCACCGCGGGATGGACGATCGAATGGGCGCCCGAAAGACCTACATAAAGAATGTTTGCGCCCTTCTTTTCCATGGGGATGAGCCCCTCCGACGAGGCAAGCCCGAGCCTCTGCTGCACGTCCTTCTCGAGGTTCCTGATGTTTTCCTTAAATCCGTCCCTGAACACCTCGACGCTCTCTCCCTTCTCGACCGCCATGTCGGCGAGCATGACCAGCTCCTCCGGAGCGGTGCCGTTACCGATAAGCATCAGCTTGGCCATCGACAGTATGTGGGGTATATCGATGCCGAACGGGCAGTGCACCATGCACCTTCTGCATCCGGTGCACGAGAAAGCCGCTTCATAGACGTCATCCATGACGGCGTCATCCAACGCGGCCGCATCGCCCCAGTAAGGAAAGAGCCTGCCCGAAAGCCTGAAGTGCTTCTTGAAAAGCCTTCGAACGACCTCCGACCTTCCCACAGGCGAATATTCCTTTTTCGGGATTCCCTGATACACATGGCACGTGTCGTAACACAGGCCGCACCTGGTGCATAGATCAAGATAATAGCGCATCGGCCTGTTCAGCCGAGTCTTCATGAGTCCCCGAAGTTCGCTGATTTTTTCTTTTTCCATGGCTCACTTCCTCTTCAACGATAGTGCGGAAAACGCGAAAACCGAATGGATCATCTTGCTGAAGGGAAACAGCATGATGAAGAGGTTCGCAAAGAATATATGGATCACGATTATGATGTAATGCGGCGAATTGGCGATCATGTCCGGAATCACCGGCTTGAACGATACCAGGCCTCCGAGATAGGCGCGGTAATCCTCGAGGGGGATGTCGAATCCCGCGATACCGTATCGGGCCGCGAGGTGCATATGGCTTCCGAAAATCATGGTCACGAAAAGCACGAGCAGGAGGATGAAATCCTCGGGCACCGATATTTCGCGCCAGGGCGTCCTGAACCTCCTGAAAAGAAAGTACAGGGTCGCCGCGATCAGCACAATCCCCACCGCCCCCGCGCCGAGAAAAACCTGGTGGGGAATGATCTGCAAAAAGGCGAACTCCCGGATGAGCTCGAGATGCCCGAGCGCGAGAAGCACGAAGGCGACATGGAAGGCGATGATGAGCGCCCAGAAAACCTTGTCCTTCCTGAACGCAGGCGGCAGCGCGAACGCGTCCTTGAGAACGCCAGCGGCGCGGGGCAGCCTTCTCGGGAAAAGACCGAGCCTGCCCTTGATTCGCGGAGACAACATGACATTCATGAATTTAAAAAACAGTCCTGCGACGAAGACTGCCGCGGCCAGGTAAACCATCGGAACCATGATAAAGTAATACAACGTATCCCTCATACAGACTCCTTGCATATTTTATAAGGATTCAATACGCACAAGACGGGTAAGAGCGCCTATTTGAGCTTTTTAATATAAAATTTTGAAACACCCCCTTCGGTTTCGGTCTTGATTATTTCGTTGCCGCTGCTCCTGGCCCACGAAGGGAAATCCGCCTGAGCGCCCGGATCGGTCGTCTCGGCTACCAGCACCTGGTTCACCGCCATCTTCTTTATCTGCTGGCTCACCTTCACCACCGGCATGGGGCACTTCATCCCCTTGAGATCCATCGTCACATCAACTTTAATGTCATCAGCCATAGTGTTCTCCTTATTACAATAAATAGTTAGTTTTGCATTCCACTCAGCTCAGCCAATTCCGCAGATCCCTTTCACTATCAGTGGGCATGCGATCAAAATTATCATGGCAATCATCCCGATGAGGGAAAGATCAAAAAATCATTAATACCTAGATGAAAAGCTGGATCTTGCTGTTACCCGCCTCTTCAAGGAATTTCGCCACTCCGACAAATTCAACCCCGGGATAATCGATCATCTCATCGGGTTTGAACCCCATGAGGTCCATGGACATTTCGCAGATGTATATTTTAACCCCGAGCTCCCCGGCGAGAGCGATCATCTCGTCAAGCGACTGAACGTTTTTCTTTTTCATCAGCATCTTCATCATCGCGGTCCCCATTCCGCCCATGTTCATTTTTGACAGCGCGACTTTTGAGGCGCCCTTCGGGAGCATGAAACCGAACATTTTGCCGAACAGGTCTTTTCCCCTGCCCTTCTTTTTCTTATCGCGGAGCGCTGGGGTCGCCCAGAAAGTGAAAAACATGACGACATCGAGTCCCATTGCAACGGCCCCGGTTGCGATGATGAAAGAGGCGAGCAGCTTGTCCATATCGCCTGAAAAAACCACCATGGACAGCTTGTTCCTGGAAGAATCTTTCAGCTCATCCATCTCTTTTCTGAGAAGATCAAGGGATTCCTTCACGTCCATCATGCACCTCATTTTTATTATTTAAGTATTTTATATAATATATATTATATAAAATACTATAATTATAATCAACCAAAAAATTGCATATTAATCATTTTTTATCAATCTGAACAAAATACACCATCTGATTATATTTTATCCGCCACTGAAAAGATGTCAAGGAACGGCTGCAAATTTCCGGGCTTCCGGTTAGATCGAAATAGCAGATCAAATAATTAAGCGACGACTGCATCCGATTCCTGGTCCCCATAAAAGATGCTTGTCAGATGCGGACTGGAGGACGAACCTTCCAGTGGAGGCCGGTTTTTACACATCCGAAGACCGCTCCCGCCGAACAAAGAATGATAACCGGAAATCGGTGCGATTTGATGGACACCCATACAACAGACGACATGCAGAGCAGGCTCTCACGGCCGCCGGGAATTTTCAACATCGAGCTTACCAACCGCTGCCCGATGCGGTGCGTCATGTGCCCGCGCACCAGGCACATGACCCGGGAGCAGGGCATGATGGATGTCGCGCTGTTCGAAAAAATCGCCGACGAGCTGGTTTCGGTGAACCCCGACTACCGCAGCGGAAGGCTGGTCTGGCTGCACCATTTCGGCGAGAGCCTCCTGCATCCCGAGTTCGACCGCTGCATCATTTATGCGCGCGGCCGGGGGCTCGATACCGGCCTGTCGATCAACCCATTCATGCTCAAAGGAGACGTGCCGGCAAGGCTCCTGAATTCGGCGCCGCGGATGCTCTACGTCTCTCTTGACGGACATGATGAAGACAGCTTTTTCAGGATACGGGGGATGAAGGACGGATATGAACTCTCCAGGCGGCGCCTGCTCGAGTTTCTCAAGATGAAAACCGCCATGCGAAGCCAGGTCAGGATAATCCTCTCGATGATCGATTTCAGCCTGAACAAGGAGAGCCTGCGCCTGACGCGGGAATACTGGGAATCGCTTGAAGGCGTCGACGCATTTCTTCCAAAGACGTTCACGGCCTGGGACGGGTCGTGCGACGACATAAACGCCATGGCGGAAGGTTCCGGCCGGGAAGACCTATCCGGCCCAGTTACCTGCCGGTTCCCCTTCGATACGATGACCGTGCTCTGGAACGGCGACGTCGTCCCCTGCTGCTTTGATTTCAATGGACGGTATGTACTCGGCAACGCGGGCTTGCAGCCGCTCACCGAGATATGGAACGCCGCCCCGATGATCGAACTGCGAAAAGAGTTCCTTGCCGACGATGTCGCGAACCGACTCTGTTCGAAATGTCCGAACCTCAGGAAGCCGTTCGGCGCGCTGTAAAACGCATCCAGCCCGATACCGGCCATGCCGGTTGAAGACAAGCGATATCGAATCCCATTCGAATCAGGGATACGCGAAATGAAGTTTCCGGTTTCTTGACATCAAAATTTTGGATTGACTTTGTTCCAGAAAAAAACTATAAATATCCATCCCCTCAAGGATACAATAAAAATCATAATCAAGGAGTTGTGTATGCGCAAACTACTATTGTCTCTGCTGGTTCTTGCACTGGCATATGTTTCAGATGCGACGGCCAAAACCGTCGGAGATGTAACCCTTCCCGATTCATACAATGCCGGGGGAGCGAACCTGCTGCTGAACGGCGCGGGCATGAGAAAAAAAGGCGGATTCATAAAAGTTTATGCCGGCGGACTTTACCTGAAAGCGAAGTCGGCCAATGCAGCCCAGATAATCGCAGCAGATGAGCCCATGGTTATCAAGATGGTCTTCGTCCGGACCGTCGACAGCCAGACCATTCAGAACGCCTGGTCTGAAGGCTATAAAAACAACGCGGGCGCGTCATACAATGCGCTCCTTCCCAAGATCAAGGAATTCAACGCATTCTTCTCAGCCAAGGTCATGGAGAAAAACACCTATGATGTCATCTACGTTCCCGGCAAGGGAATTTCCGTGAAAATCAACGGCGTTGAAAAAGGCACGATCGCTGGGCTGGATTTCAAAAAAGCCACCTTCGCCATCTGGCTCGGTTCCAAACCCGCCGATGACGGCCTCAAAGAAGGCATGCTCGGTAAATAACTGTTATTCAGATAACTGTCGACAAAAAAAAGGGCCGGCCCGATGGGGCGGCCCTTTTTTATCAAATGCTAATTGTGCGCGGGCCCGTTACTTGTTTCATCGTCGGCAATGACATTGTACATGTTGTGTTCCGGAGGCGATCCCCTTTTCTCTTTCGGGACCCTGAATTCGTTCAGGGGACAGCGCTCCTTTCTGTTGAGGATGATCAGGTATTTCACGATGTCCCAGTTCACGAGGCCCCTTTCGGCCATGCTCGTGATTTCCTCGAGGGCGCTTCGCTTGTTATACGACATCGGCCTGTACGGCCTTGGCGATATCAGGGCGTCATAGACATCCGAGACCATGACAAGCTCGACGATCTGGTTGTCGATCCTGATGCCCAGAGGGTAGCCCGAGCCGTCCCTTCTCTCATGGTGGTCCCTTGCAACCTTCGCGGCGGTGTTACCGGGATCCTGGAAAAAATGGCACAGCAGCACGTACCCGGCCACGGAATGGTGCTGCAGGATTTTTCTCTCGGCCTGCGTCAGCGGAGTGCTTTTATTGAGTATCGTGTTCGGGACGTTTATCTTGCCGATATCGTGGGTCGGCGCGGAAAGCATCTCGTCGATCATCGAGGCCTCATCATGTATCAATCCCTCGGCCAGCAGCAGGGTCAGGGCGAAGACCATCAGAATGTGCCGGTAGGTGTAAAAATCATACTCCCTGAAATAATACAGGGCCTCGAGCACCGGGAAAGGAAGGCTCGCCCTGGACATCTTGCCGAGAAGCCTTTCTCTCACGGCAGGGTCGCTGAACACGATGCTGTAACTGTCATGAAGCATATACTCCCCGATATCGCTCCTTACCGTCCTGTAATCCAGAAGGAACCCGGCGCGCCTGTCCACCCCGCAGCCGGACACGAGCGGGGCCATGGTCTCGTCCGAAAGCACGGTTCCGGCGGGCACCAGGATCCTGTTGTCCAGAGTGACGATATTATAATCCGCTCTGTAATTGTTCATGGATTCTTGCTTGAATTACGATCGATAATTAGATTTTATCATTTCGCTTTATTCTTGTCCAGGCACAGGCGCAGGCATTTCACCCTGTCGACCCCGTCGTAAACCGCGCATATTTCCTCGCATTCCTTCATCCTTTGAGACACCGATTTTTCCTCGACCGGCCTGGTCCTTTTCGTTGTTCTCACGCATGTCTCGATGCAGCGCACATACGCCTGGCCGGTAAAGCCTGAACAGCGCGCGGCGCAAATCCGGCTGATTTCGTCGTTGGTGGAGGAGAAACCCCGGACATATGACAGCAGGCAGAGAATGAAAAAAAAACCGGCGGACGGCATGATCCAGAAAATATGTCCCGATTTACGATCCATGGTATTAATACAGCCAAATCGTTCCAGGAAGACAGCTCAATTTTCCCGGGAATTCAGAACTCACCTGTCAAGTATTCACGGGAAAAGAGAGGAATGCAAGGATTTTTTATATTATTGACAATAACTGAAGGCTTCGCAGAATCGCCGTCAGTAATGACAGCCGGCCCGGAGATAATATAATGGGTAACGACGCATATGAACTGCTGGCGAACGTTCTCGGTTCGCTGCCGAACGGGTTT
>ERZ795055.3706-NODE-3706-length-11035-cov-3.979326_pt1 | contig 11035 bp, 4 predicted proteins | sample MGYA00375139_ERZ795055 | MGnify/ENA primary metagenome ERZ795055 (study PRJEB30184, sample SAMN05720283) | anaerobic digester metagenome | isolation source: active sludge of municipal wastewater-treating anaerobic digesters | place: USA | collected 2015-01-23 ...
TGCGCAGTACTTCCGTAAGCGCGCGGTCGCGCGCGGTCCGGGCGTCGGCGGCGTAGGCCTCCGTGCCCACTTCGCCCACAATGTAGGGGTTGATGTCCAGCTCCCTGATCTCGGGATAATCGGTCGCCAGTTGGCTGATGCGCTGGAGCGCGCTGGCGAGCGCATGGAGGTCGACGGGCGCCTGGCCGCGCGCCCCTTTCAGCAAGGCATACGAGCGCGTCCCCATGAGCATCTGCATCGCCTCCTCCTGCGTGATCGGCGCCAGGTGGAACGTCACGTCCTTCATGACCTCAACAAAAATGCCGCCCAGACCGAACATGAGCATCGGTCCGAACTGCGGGTCCCTTGTCATCCCAAGAATGACCTCGCGCCCGCGGTGGCCCATCTTCTCGACGTAGGCGCCCCGGATGAAGGCGTTGGGCGCGCGCCTCTGGACGCGCAGCATCATCAGGTCAAAGGCATCACGCACCTGCTCCGCCGCGGCGAGGTTGATCCGCACGCCGCCGAAGTCCGATTTGTGAACGATGTCCGGGGACGAGATCTTGAGCACGACCGGGTAACCGATCCGGTTGGCCACGTCGACGGCTTCGTCGGCATCCTTCGCCAATGCGCCCGGAAGAATCTTGAAATCGTAGGCGCGCAGGATGTCCTTGGCCTCGACTTCGCCCACCCGCTCGATATCGCTCCGGGTGTGCCATTGAATGACGCGGTCGACGCGGCGGCGATTGACCGGGAACCGGCTTACAATCCGAGCCGGGCGCCGTCGCCACGCCGCGTAATCGCACATGGCCCGCAACGCGGCCACCGCGCGGTCGGGCGCCGGATAGTTCGGAATCCCGAGTTCCATGAGCCGCGCCTTGCCCGCTGCCACCTCCTCGCCGCCCATGAACGCGGTGAGCAGCGGCTTTTTCCCCTTGTTGGCCGCCGCCAGCTTCTCAGCCAACTCGAGCGGCCGTGTCATGTTCTGCGGCGTGGCAACAACCAGAATCGCGTCGATCGTGTCGTCCTCCTGCAGGATCTCGAAGGCCTTGAGGTACCGCTCCGGTTCGGCATCGCCGATCACATCCACAGGATTGCCAAACGAGGCGGTCGCGGGCAGCACCGCGCGCAGTCGCTCCTTGGTCGCATCCCCCGGAACCACCATCTTGAGCCCCATTGTCTCGGCCGCGTCGGCCGCCATGATGCCCGGACCGCCCGCGTTGGTGATGACACAGACCCGCTCACCGGCGGGGAGCGGTTGGGTGGAAAAGGCCATGGCGTAGTCGAACAACGCCTCGAAATTCTCCGCCCGGATGACGCCCGAGCGCTTGAACGCCGCGCCGTACGCGATGTCGGCTCCGGCGAGGCTGCCGGTGTGGGAAGAGGCCGCCTTGGCCCCGGCCTGGGTGATGCCCACCTTGAGAATCACGACCGGCTTGACAGCCGCCGCCTGCTCGGCAACGCGCAGGAACTTGTCCCCCTCCTTGATGCTCTCGAGATAACCCGCGATCACCCGCGTCTCCTTGTCCTCCGCAAGCGCCTGGATGAAGTCGACTTCGTTCAGGTCCGCCTTGTTCCCGAAGCTGATGACCTTGCCGAGACCCAACTCCTGGCTTGCCGCCCAGTCGAGGATGGCCACGCACAAGGCGCCGGACTGCGAGATGACCGAGATGTGGCCGGGCGGCGGCACCGTGGGCGCAAAGGTGGCGTTCATGGCATGGTGCGTGTTCAGCACGCCCAGACAGTTGGGCCCCATCATCCGCACGCCGTGCGCCTGACAGAGCGCGACCAGCTCCTTCTCGGCCTCGGCGCCCTTGGCGCCGACCTCCTTGAACCCGGCGGTGATGACAATCACGGTCTTGGCGCCGGCATCGATCGAGTCCTGGATGGCCTGTCTGACGTACTTGCCCCCCACCACCACGACGCTCAGGTCGATCTTGCCTCCGTACTCCCCGAGGTTCTTGTAGCACTTGACGCCGAGGATCTCCGAGGCTTCCAGGTTGATCGGGACGATCGTGCCCTTGAACCCGCCACGGGTCAGGTTGTGCATGAAGGCGTAGCCGACCTTCTCCGGATTCCGTGACGCACCAATGACCGCCACGGTCTGTGGGTAAAGCAATGTCTCAAGCATACTCGTAATCTTTCAAGGCCGCCCCGCGAAGCAGCAACCCGCTCTTGGGCCGAATCCACGTCATCCCGCGTGCCGCCAGACATCCGCCCCGAAATGCAAGGGAATCCGCGCCCGGGCAGTTCCAACGGCAATTCAGCCACCGCGGTCAGGTTAGAGATTCCCGCGCCGATTCACTCGTCCGGAATTGGCGAAAGCGCGCCATTTTTTGGAGAAAAGGGGTCGGTCCGAGAATTGATGAACAAGGTCGCCAGGAAACCGCCCGCCCCATCTGGCGAATCGCCGCGCCGGGACACTCGATGCGAAGATGACGCGCTAGACACGTTCCGCCGCGTGAGGCCATGCGGCCCGCGGGGTTGGAGACCGGGTTCCTTGGCCCGGCGCTGCATCATGGATATCGCCCTGGATAACAGCCGTGGCCGGACCGACCGGAATGCCTCGGCTTCGGATTATCGGACCGCCCCCTTTTGCAGCACGGTCTCTTCCGCTGTCAGCAGGCACGCGTGCATGGCACACGAATCCGGAGCGGCGCGCAACCGCTCGAGCACGTCGGTCTTCTGGGCCACCAGGCACAGACGCGCCAGCGTGTGCAGGTGCAGTCGGTCCTCCTGACAACCGAGCATGAAAAACAACTCGGTGGGCAGACCGTCGGGGGCGCCATAGTGAATCGGACAGACCGTGCGGCCCAGAAGCAGAAAGGACGCAGTGAACCGGTATGGGTCCTGGGAACGCGGGTGGAGAAACGCCACCCCGCCCGGCACCGCCGTCGAGCAGAGGGCCTCTCGAGCCTGGAGGCTGGCCGTCAGTTCCTGCGGATCGCAAACCCATCCCGTGCGCTTGGCCATGTCGACCAGATCGTGCAGCACGGCGGCCTTGGTCTTTGCCGTCATGGCCGCGTCAATCTGATCGGGCCGGATCAGGCGGGGCAGGAGCGGCGCGTCGGATGACAGGGCGCAGGCGTGCGGCCACGAGGATTCGTCGTGTCGCGCCGACTCGCCCGCCGCCGCCCCCAGGATGTGGCGCGACGCCCAATCGTCCAGGTCCTGCCTGCGGAACACCGTGCGGTCACCGCGGGTCTCGAACGGGACGAGCCGGTCTTTGACAAGACTCTCGAGTTGCGTGCGTCGAAGATGGAGGTGCTCCGCCGCCTCGTCGAGATTGAGGAACCGGTACGGCATGCGGGTGGTCCCGTCTACTGGGGTGCGGCCTCGAGCATGAAATAGCGGGTGTCACGCTCCGGCGAGATCGCGGGGAGACGGACTTCGACCTGCCAGGTGTTCTCGTCCAGCACGTGGGTGACCGTGGCCGGATCGAGATCGACGCCGACGACCGCGTCGCGCCATGCGATCGGCGCGCTCAGATTGTGCGCAATCTTCAAGGTATATCGAACGTCGGTGAAGCTGCTGTTCAGACGCGCATACCCGAGCCAGAGCCCGTCGTCCTGGCCGCGGATCGACACCGAGGATCGGGCGAAGCGCTCTTCGTCGGTCATTCCGTCATTGCGCCGCATGCCGAAGGCGTAGAGCGCGAAGTTGCTCATCCCCGCGAAGCCGGATGGGGCCTCGGGTGAGGCGGCCGCACCGCCCAGAATCTCCTGTTCGCTGTAATTCGCCACCTGCCACCGCTCGTAGCCTGTCGGCACATGAGCCGGGGCGGAGTCGGGGCGGAATCGGCCCACCAGCGTCACCGGCATTTGGCCAACGAACACAGCGGGGCTGGGATTCGCGATTGCCGTGCCCACCCAGCCGTCGAACAGATAGCCGGCGTCTGGCACGGCCTGCACCGGGACAGGCAGGCTGCGGAAAAATCTGCCAGTCCACTCGGCGCGGTCGGCCACGCCCTCGGTTGTCGTGTCAATAACGACGCCGTTGACGGCAAACCGCCCGCCTGCTCCGCCGGGATCGTTGTTCTTGACCGTCAGTGTCCCGGTTCCTCCGAGGCCGAAGTGTTGGTCCAGATGGTCCCACGAGACGTCGTGGCGGGTGGCCGTATACTGGACCAGGACCTGGCTGACCGCGTCGAGCCACTGCGCCTCCGTGTAGGCGCGGCCCCAGCGGCGGAAGTGTGTCTCGATTTCGGGCGCGATGACGGCGGCGGCATCGGAGATAATGCGTTGGAGGCGCTCGGGGCGGAAGGTGGTGTTGAGCAGGTTGGCGTAGCGCGTCACGAAACGGTTCCTGAAATCCATGTTCGACCAGAGCTGATTGATCAGGAAACCGGGCTCCCTGCCGCCTGTCATGTTCTTCGAGGAGAGATAGGCGAACATGTCGAAACCGGACCCTTCCGCGCCGGCGACATCCAGGTCATAGAGCATCCAGCGCCAGCGTGTGTCGCCGTACTTGCCGGAGGAGGCGACCTGGTTGGTGTGGGCTCTCCAGAAATCGCAATTGTTGATGGGCCAATCGGTGTTGGCGAAAAACGTCTCGGCGATGATGTAATCCGCATAGTTGTTGACATCGATCGACGTCTGAAGCTGGGCGTAGTTCTCGGGTTGGCTCGGCGGGTTCGCCTGGATCCAGTCGATGAGCGCCTCATACTCTTCATCGGCGTTCCTGTCGCCGTCGATCCGCTCGATCCGGACCTTGTCTTTGTCGAGCGGGTCCTCCTCATGCATGAGAATGTCGCAGTTGTCAGCCTCGAGTCCGTAACGGGTGGCAAGGTAATGCTTGTCGAAACTCTCGCGCAGGTTATGGATCCCCCAGTACTCGCCGTTGATGTAAACCACGGTCGGCCGGTAAGCCATCACCGAGATGTCCAGCCCTCGGACCATTCTGTGAAACACGGCGTCCTTGAGCATGGTGGCGACCCCGGCATGGTCTGGCCCATACCAGTCGTTGCCGCTGCTGCGCAGCAGGAACCGCTTGTACTCGGTCGCGGCTTCGTCCGGAAAGAGTCGATATTGGACCCGGTCCGCCCCGTATTCGCCCAGGCGGGCCAGCAGGTAAAGGGCCTTTTGCGGCATTGCCCGTGTCCCGCCGCCGTGCATGGCCACGCCCAAAAGCTGAGTGAACGCAGCCTTTGTCTGATTGGTCTCGAAGAACTCGATCTGCACCGGGCGCTCCCAACTGTCATCCTCGCTCTCCTGATGATAATTGGCGTGAGGCTTTCCCCATTTGTTCTGCCCGTATCCTTCGGGGGAATCGGCGTAGTACTTCCCCGGCACGTAGAGGCCGGACGTGAACCCGAAGAGATTGCTCGCGTCGGTGATCAGGGAGACGGTCGGCAATGCGCGGTTCGCGAAACCCGGTCCGATGAAATAGGTGCCACGTGTCTCGGGAGAGCAGTGTTTGTTGTCGGCCGAGACGGCGATGGCCCGCAACACCACCGCCCTGGTCACGCTCCCGAGCGGGGCCTGCCAGGCGGCACCCGGCACAGCGTCGGCGATCTCCACCGGGCTGGTCCGGACCCACGAGAGTCCGGAGGTCAAGGGGGCCGCGGCGCTGACCGACACCGCATTGCCGCTGTAGACGAACGCCGTCGAGTCCCGCGGATCGCTCCCATCCAACGTGTAAAACACCCTGTAACCCGCGGTCATTGTCCTGAGGACCACGCTTTGCCCGGACGCATAGACACCCGGCGGGATCGAGAAAGTCGGCTTTTGCGAAACCAGCGTCTCGGCGTACTTCGTCTCGTACGTGGCATTGGGCAGACCGGGTGTGGGGATCTCGTACACCTTCATAGCGCCGGTGAAACCGTCCGGCACAAGTCCGTACGACTTGTTTTCGCCGATCTCGTAACCTGGAGAATCGAGTCTGTGGATGCGCGTGAGGGAATTGTTGAACAGATGCACATGCTCGCCGTCCTTGCTCAGGCCGAAGCGGCCATGAATGATGGGCACCTGCTCGTTGACCAACGCCGTGAGGGTCAAATCCATGATCAAGTCGGCACTCGACACGGAGGCCTGGTGCACCTCGACTGCCAACACGTTGGCGCCCTGAGACAAACCGGTCGCGGGCAAAGCGTTCGTGGTCCACCAGGTGGGCGGGACCTCCATCGAGGCAAGCGTGGCGTGGCTGACTGCGCCGGCGGGCATGTTCTGGCGCAGGACTTCAGTGCCGTTCAGATAGACGACCATGCCATCATTGACACGGGCCTTGACCACCAGGCCGGTGATCACAGACGGGTTGATGACGTTGAATGTCTTCCGGAAATACGCCGCCGGATGGCGGCTGTCCGGATTGGCCCCGTAAGCCAGGATCGTCGCGCAGTCCAGGTCGAGCGTGCGGTCGTTGTAGCCGAGAGGCGCCATGCCTGAAGCCCAGGCGCTGTCGTTGAAGCCGGCGGACTTCCAGGCGGCCGCCGGCGCGCCCGAATCGGAGGCATACCTCCAGACCGTATTCTCCCCAATCAGCGCAATGTCCGGGGCGTTGGTCCACGCCGTGTATTCGGGCAGATCGGAGTTGGCGAAGACCACCAGCGTGCCTCCAGGCGCAATCACGTAGTTCGGCAACCTGACACCTTTGGCTTCGTCGTAAGGATTGCCGTCTCCCAACCCGTAATTCGACACGTTGACACTGCCGGGCCCGGAGTTGTAGAGCTCGATCCAATCCGAACTCGTGTCGCCGGTCTCGTCGGCGAAAGCCGAGTTGTCGTAGCAGACCTCGTTGACCACAAGGGCAGCGCGCGTCCAGACGGACGCCGCCACAAGCGCGCTCAACCAGACGGCCGCGATCCACAGTCGATCCCTCATCGAAGGCTGCATTCGGGCGGCTGTGTCCGACACCGGGCGGCGGAGGCGAAACCAATTGTGACGATTCATAGTGCCAGCTCCAGCAATTCGCGTGCCCGTCTGAATCCGGGCACCAAACCTGGTGAGGGTATCAATGACCAGGAGAGGGCGCAAGCGACCGAAGAGCGCGCCGACAGGGCCAACATGAAGTGGAGCGGCGACGGCCTCGTCGCCGACAAACACCTTCTTCACTCGCGTCGGCGGGGGACGAGACGTCCCCCTCCACCCTTTTCGCCTTCATGAATTGGCTGTGGCGCGCCGACCGAACACGGTACATCTGGTTGTTGTCGGTGTTCTGTCGCCCGGTGAGGGCACCGGGCCTACACCGGATGGAGACTTCGATGACCATTGTCAGCCAGGAGGCCGCGATGTAGCCTCTTGGGCCTGAAGAGCGTCGGCAGCGGGTGGCTGCCTGAAGGACCGATGCGCAGCATCGCCGGGAGTGTCTGCCGCGGACAATGACGGGGATCCCAGTCCGATGTTTCTGATCGACACGTTGATACTGGTCACGGGTGTCTTGCTGCTGCTGGGACTTGCTTCGAGCAAACTCTCGGCGCGGCTGGGCATGCCAGTGCTCGTCCTGTTCCTTTTGGTGGGCATGATGGCGGGATCGGAAGGGATCGGGGGCCTCGAGTTCGAGGATTACGGCCTGGCTCATGCGATCGGCACGGCGGCCCTGGCGGTGATCCTCTTCGACGGCGGACTTGGCACTTCACTGGCGGCGATCCGCGTGTCCTGGAAGCCGTCGATTCTGTTGGCCACGGTTGGTGTGCTGGTGACCGCGGTCATCACCGGTGTGGCGGCATCCTGGATTCTGGGCATTTCGCTGATGGAGGGTCTCTTGTTGGGCAGCATTGTGGGTTCGACGGATGCCTCGGCCGTGTTTGCCATTCTGCGCTGGGGCGGCGTGGGTTTGGCCAAGCGCATCGCGGCCGTGCTCGAAGTCGAGAGCGCATCCAACGACCCCATGGCGATCTTTCTGACGATCGGGTGCATCGAGGTTCTGCTGGGGCACGTGACCATTGGACCGAGCCTGTTGGGTCTGTTCGCTTCACAGATGGTGATCGGGGGGATCTGGGGAGTCGCTGGAGGCTATGCCACCGCTTGGCTGGTCAATCGCATCGAGTTGGGGGCCGCCGGCATGTACCCCGTCCTTGTCAGCGCCTGTTGCCTCCTGATTTTCGGAGCGGCCGCCCAGTTGGGCGGCAGCGGCTTTCTGGCTGTTTATCTGGCCGGGGTGGTCATCGGCAACCGTCGATTGGCCTTCCAGCGGAGCATCCGGAGGTTCCACGATGCCCTCGCGTGGATGGCCCAGATCGTGATGTTCGTCACGCTCGGTTTGCTCTGTTTTCCGAGTCGAATGTGGGATGTGGGCGGAAAAGCCATCCTGATCTGCATCGTGCTGATGTGCGTCGCGCGCCCGGTTGCGGTGCTGGTTTCGGCCATGCCCTTTCGTTTTACCGGACGTGAACTCGCTTTCATGTCGTGGGTGGGGCTCAAGGGGGCTGTGCCGATTACACTGGCGACGTTCCCGTTGATGTTGGCCACACCCGGGGCATCGTTGCAGGCGCCCCTGATCTTCGATGTGGTCTTCTTCATCGTGGTGCTCTCAGCCGTCATCCAGGGAACCAGCCTGACCCCCGCGGCACGATGGCTGGGCCTCGAACGTCCCCGAGACCCGGAACCCCCGGTGACGCTCGAGATCAGCTCTCTCCGGCACGTGGACGGCGAAGTGGTCGACTACGCAATCGGCGAAGACTCGCGCGCGGCGGGGCGCATGGTGAAAGACCTGGCTCTGCCGGGAGGCGTCGTCATCGCGTTGATTGCGCGCGGGGACCGGGTCATTCCCCCGCAGGGCATCACCCGCATTCATACTGGCGATCACGTCATTCTCGTGCTGCGACCGGGCACCCAACCGCTGGTAAATCAGGTTTTCGGGCGCATCAGCGACAAGCCTGCCATGGTCCCCAAGGCCATCGAGTTCCCTTTCCGCGGCTCGACCACCGTGGGCGAACTCGAGGAGTTTTACTCGATTCACATCGACGCCCCGCCGAAAACCACTCTGGACGAGGTGATGAGACGCGAGCTTGGCCCGGAGCAAACCGTGTTGGACGCCGTTGTTGTGTTCGGTCCCCTCAGATTTCGCATCCAACGCCTCTCGGAGACCGGCACAATCGAGTTGGTGGGCATGGCCATCCTGTCCGAGTCGGAGGAGACGGCGTCGGAAGCGGAACGTCCCGAAGACGGAATCGGTTGAAATCGGGATGAGAGGACTCTCTCGATCTCCAATGAGCGCCGAAACTGTCTCGCCGAAAGTCTTGCCGAAAACTGCTTGCCCCTGCGAGTGTGTGGGGCATAGTACCGGCCCGTTGACGTGATGCGGTGCAGACACACGCCGCCTTCATTCACCAAGCCGTTCTTTGGGTTTTGTTCGATTTGCAGCTTGGGCAGCAGAGCATGAGCAAGAGAAGTTCTGCGGCAAGCCGGCACGGGTTGCCCGATCGAGGGCTGCATCGGTTTGTTTCATTGACTCGTTGTAAGTTGCTTTTAGGCAGTGTTTTGTGGGTTGGTAGCTCAGCGGTAGAGCAGCGGCCTTTTAAGCCGTTGGTCGTGGGTTCGAGTCCCACCCGACCCACCAAATCCAAGCGTAAACTTTTCCAGAAATTACTTGACTGGATTTGGCTATGTGATATAAACGCCGCACGACTTGGTCGCTCCAGGTCGTGTTTCGGCCGAATCAACAGTAAAAAGAAAGGTAAAGATGAAGAAAACACTCACAATGGCTGTCGCCACGCTCATCGTGGGAGCAGTCACAGCGAGCGCAGCGATTACCACTTCAGTCATTCTGGAGACCGGAGATGACCTGATCTTCGACGGCACGTGGAATCCGTTGAATGATGGTGACACGGGGACTGCAGGCGGTACTTTCTGGACTGCAGACGTCACCGGAAAGGTCATTGATCTCGGTGGCGGGGTCAACATGTACACCATCGCTGTGAAGGGTAAGCATAACGTCGGTGGCGCACCTCAGTGGGCAACCTTGGGGGTTGGCCTGTTCGACATTGCTGGATCCCAGGGCTGGGCCACCACTTCGGTGCCTCATGGTACGGGCGATGATGTATGGGCGCTGACCGCGAAAATCAACCCTGCCGGCACAATGAAGTTCAACGTCAGTGCTAACCATCCGATCCCTGAACCGGGTTCGTTCGCGCTGATCGCTGGTCTGGGCTTGGTTGGGTTTGCGGCTTATCGCCGCACACGGGCCTAAGCCTGACGACAGGCAGTACACTCCTTCGCAAGGCGCCGAGCAATCGGCGCCTTTTCTTTCCGCCCAGACCGACGACGGATTCGTCCGATCGGTCTTGATCTCAAACAAAGGGGATGCCATCAAGCAAGCTTGAGGCATGAGAATCGATAAGGGAATGTCGGGCGCACAACGGGCCGAGTGCATCTGGTTGTGTCGGTGGTAGTCACCCAGTGAGGGCACCGGGCCTACAACAGATGGAGACTCCCGGCGTGGGCCGCGTGCCCCCACGCGGCGCAAACCCGGTTCCCACCGACAATTCACAGATGCACTGGCACCGCTGCTGCGAATCAGCACGTTAACTTGGCTGTCACCAACCGCAGCCGGAGCCCGACGCAGAACCAGCCACATTCAGCCCAAACCGATCCGGCTTGCAGAGGGTGGTCGGCGACGCGCCCGGCGGAGTAACAGAGAAAATGCACCGCTCTGGCAGTCGCTTGAAGCCACCGCCAGAGTGGTCAATGCCGAGAATGTTCTGGGCCGCCCCAGAAAAGAGACTCTAGTTTGCCTGACCGGCGATCGAGGGTGTCGCCCGCACGCGATAGAACTTGATGGCCTGATCGTTTGCAGCGGCGTCAGTTAGAACGAGTTTTCCGGCCGCATTGGCTCGCCCACTCGCGACGCTATTCCAAGCGGACGGCCTCACGTCCGAAGTCCACTCAAGTTGGCACAACCACCCAGGAACTGCGCTGATGCTAACAGTTGCTGGACCGTCGAGCTGCTTCGAAACGCCTTCAATATGAACAGCACGGATCGAGGAAATGCGGAAGAGGCTGCCAAAGTCGAGAGCGCCGCCGCTCGACGTGGTCCCAAAGATAACACCATCAGAGAAGATGGCGATACTGGAGATTGGCGCGAAGCCGTCCGCGGGAGCCCCCAGGAATTCATGCACGAC
>ERZ795055.3707-NODE-3707-length-11033-cov-5.176353_pt1 | contig 11033 bp, 8 predicted proteins | sample MGYA00375139_ERZ795055 | MGnify/ENA primary metagenome ERZ795055 (study PRJEB30184, sample SAMN05720283) | anaerobic digester metagenome | isolation source: active sludge of municipal wastewater-treating anaerobic digesters | place: USA | collected 2015-01-23 ...
GGCTTCAGGGCCTCGCCCGCTTCTCTCCCCGCTCCGACGGCCTCTACTCGGCCCTCCTCGAGCCCGACCACAATGTCCTGCCCGCCCTCCTGCCCCACTTCGCCCGGCGCTTCGGCGGCCAGGCCTTCGCCCTCGTCGACCTCAGGCGCCGCGTCGCCTACCTGTCGAGGGGGGGGAGGATCGAAGCCCTAAGCGGCGAGGAGGCCATCGCCCTCGGCCCCGACCGGAGCGACGAGGATGCCCAGGCCCTCTGGCGCGGCTACTTCCAGGCCATCGAGAATCCCGCCCGCCGCAATCCCGGGCTCCAGAAGCGCCTCATGCCCGCGCGCTACTGGAAGCACCTGCCCGAGCTCGCTCGCATCGGCGAGCGAGAGAGCGTCTGAGGGCGCCCGCGGCGGTGGATCAACCGGCGGAGCTCGCAATTCCTCGCAGGTTGACGGCTATGAGGAGCAAGCCGGCGAAAGCCAAGAGCGCGATGGCCAGCCTCGCGGCGGGCCGCAATCCGCTCGGCCCCGCCCCTCGTCCCGCGGCCCGGCCCCGCGCTTCCGCTCGGATCCGCTTCCGCTGGGCGATGAAGCGCCGAATATAGAAAAAAAGCTTCCCTGGATTCGCCAGGAGCTTCTTGAGCTCGAAGGCGAGGCTTTTCTTCGTGCGCACGTTCTTCAAAGGCACGCGCCAGGTCTTGCCGTAGAGGCAGCGCATCAGGCCGGGGGCGTCGTGAGGGATCAGGAATTCCTCCCCGAGGAAAACGATCTTGTCCAGGGAATTCAGGTACTTTCCGGGAACCCTCACCCTGCCCCCCAGGTCCCACCTTTTACCCAAGAGCCCCTGAACCGGCTTCTCCCAGAAGATGTCGACCTGCTCCCCCTTACCCTCCTCGTCCTTGTTGACGAATTGGACGAGCCTTCCTCCCCAATCGTACTCGGGAATCCGCACGAGCCCGGCGGCCTCGAGCTCGGGGATGAGCCCAATGAGCTTCTCGTAGTCCTTCGCGTAGATCCCCAGGTCGGCGTCGTCGTCGTGGGCTATGAAGTTCCTTTCCCTGATGGCGCCGAGGCAGGTGCCGTTGTGGAGCCAGCAGGGGATGCCGTGCCTCGCCAAGATGTCACGAATAAGCACCATGTTTTTCAATAACTGCTCGGGATTCCGGATACAAAATTCGCGGGCCATGGTCTTCCTGCTCCTGTAGTTTTGGTGGCGCTGCTCCGCTAGAATAAAAGTGAACGATGTTCAGTAATATATGAACAATATTCATAAAGGGCAAGCACTTTCTGAACGACGTTCATACGAGCCCACGCCGCCCATGCAGCGTGGCGCGAGGCGCCGCAGGCTTGAGCGCTCCACAGCCCAAGCGAGGGCTCCACTACCCAAGGTTCAGCATTCTTTCTACACTACGTTCTGCATGATCGACCGATTCCTGGCCGGCGAGGATTGGGAGGAGCCGCCCGCCGCCATGGCCTTCGCGGCTTCCTACGGCTCGATACTCGAGGAGGCCTCCTCCCTCGTCGCCGAGCTCCGCGGCCGCGGCGGGGAGGCCGCTCCCGGCGACGCCGAGCTCGCCGCCCGGCTCTATGTCCGGAGCCCCGCCCTCGTCAACGTCATGCTCAACTACAAGATCTGCGTCGAGCACGATCTCCCCCTCCATCCAACGGTCTACTACGAGCTCGCCGAGGCCCGGCGCTACCGCATCGAGCGCCCCATCGACGAGCTCGAGCGGGCCAACCGTCTCTATCGAGAGTCCATCGAGCTCGCCCGGGCCGCCTACCGCCTCGAGCCGGACTGGGAGCTCGCCGCCGCGGCCTTCCGCTCCCGGCTCCCGCCCGAGATACTCAGCTTCGTCTACACCGGCGGACTGGATAAATATACCTGGAGGGCCTCCGAGCCCGCGCGGATCGCCGCCCTCGCCGCCGCGGTCAGGAAGGCCTTCCATCCCGAGCTCCTCGTCGCGGCCGCCCACGGCTCGATCATCCCCGGCCTCCTCCTCGCGGAGTATCTCGGCATTCCTCTCTATTTCATCCGCTTCTCGATGTTCAAGCGCCAGGACGAGACGCCCATCGTCTCGATAGCGGACGAGGCCTGGCTGGCCGCGTGGCGGCAGGGCTCGGCCCTCCTCTTCGACGAGGACGTGGCCAAGGGCACCACCCTCGAGCGCTTCACCCGCTGCCTCCAGGATCGCTTCGCCGAGTCGAGGAGCGCCTGCGTCATCCGCCACGCGGGGGCTTCGATCCGGCCCGATTTCGCCGCGAGGGTCTGGTGGGATTGAGCGGCAAGGCGGATTTCTCGCGAGGAGGGGCTGGGTTTACCGGTTTTTCTTGCGAATTCTGCGGTTGTTATGTATATTTATGTTAGAGCCTGGTAGGCTCTACGCTGTGCTCTAGCTCCGGGGTTTACCTCCTTTTTCCCCGGAGCTTTTTTATTTCATCAATATTTCGATACTTTCATATCGATTGATTATTGACATTTATATCGAATACACTATATTTACAGCCCTGGAGTAATCATGGCCAAGACAAAAGTCTCCTTCGCGCCTTCCGTGCGCCGCTTGCCTTCCTATTTGCACATCATCAGGCAAGCCCAGCGGAATGGGGACTACTATATTTCGGGGACGATCATAGCCAACGAGCTCAATCTCGAGCCCATCCAGGTGCGCAAGGATCTCGCCATCACGGGGATCATCGGCAAGCCCAAGAAAGGCTACCCGGTCGAGGCCCTGGTCGCGGCCATCGAGCATTACCTCGGCTGGGACGAGTCCCACGAAGCCGTCCTCGTCGGGGCGGGCAACCTCGGCTCGGCCCTCATGGGCTACCAGGAATTCCAGCTCCACGGCCTCCATGTCATCGCGGCCTTCGATACCGATCCGGCCAAGGTCGGCGGCAAGATCCACGGCGTCCCCATCCTCTCGATGGACAGCCTCGAGGAGAACATCAAGCTCCTCCGCGCCGAGATCGCCATCCTCACGGTGCCCTCCCCCTTCGCCCAGGCCACGGCGGAGACCCTGGTCAAGGCGGGCATCAGCTCCATCTGGAATTTCACGAACACCAAGCTCAAGGTCCCCGATTCCGTCGTCGTCCAGCGCGAGGACCTCTCCTCGGGCTACGCCATCCTCAGCGTAATGATGCAGACGCAGCGGGGCCGCCTCTCCTGAACGCCTCATGACCGATAGGGACGCGCGGCAGGCCGAATTCTTCCGCAATCGCCTGGCCAAGAACGAGCGGCAGCTCAGGCGCTGGGCCAGGAAGGAGGGGATCGCCGCCCTCCGGCTCTACGACCGCGATATCCCCGAGGTTCCCCTCTCCGTGGATCGCTACCTAGGCTTCCCTCCCGGGGCCGCGGCCTCCGGGGAGCCCCTCGCCGCCCTCGTCCTGGCCCTCTACGAGCGGCCCTACGAGAAGGAGGAGGCCGAGGAGGAGGCCTGGCTGGGGCTCATGGCCTCCGAGGCCGCCGGGGCCCTCGGGATCGATCCCGCCTCGGTCTTCATCAAGACCAGGCGGCGCCAGCGGGGCCTCGGCCAGTACGAGCGCCTCGGGGCGCGGGAAAAGGAAGAGCCGGCGAAAAGCGCCGCCTCGGAGCTCTGGGTCGAGGAGGGCGGGCTCTCCTTCCTCGTCAAGCTCGAGGACTACCTGGATACGGGGCTCTTCCTCGACCATCGGCCGACCCGTGCCCTGGTCCGCGCCGAGTCCGCGGGCAGGGATGTCCTCAACCTCTTTTCCTATACGGGAAGCTTCTCGGTCTACGCGGCGGCGGGCGGGGCCCGGAGCGTCACGAGCGTCGACCTCTCCAGGACCTACCTCGCCTGGGCCGGAAGGAACCTCGAGCGCAACGGCTTCGATCCCTCGTCCTGCCCCCTCCTGCGCGCCGACGTGCCCGCCTTCCTCGCCGAGGCCAGGCGCTCGGGCAGGCGCTGGGGCCTCATCGTGGCCGATCCGCCGACCTTCTCAAACTCGAAGATGACCGAGGCCGACTTCGACGTGAACCGCGACTGGCCCGCCCTCCTCGAGGGCTGCGCCTCCCTCCTCGAGCCGGGGGGAAGGCTCTACTTCTCCACCAACTCGCGGCGCCTCCGCTGGGAGGGGGAGCGCTGCCCCCTGCCCTGGGAGGACATCAGCGAGGCGAGCCTCCCCCCCGATTTCCGCGACCGCAAGATCCACCGCTGCTGGAGGCTCAGCGCCCCGGCCTGAGGGAAACCGGGCCAAACTCGCCCCTTGCCTCGGTTAAAAAAAAACAATCTCCCTTGCCCCCTCCGGAGAATGTGGCTATCCTAGCGAAAAGCCAGGGATCCGGAGCTAAAAAATGAGAGTCACCACCAAGGGCCGCTACGCCCTCAGGGCGGTCATCGCCCTCGCCTCGACGAGCGTCAAGGGACAGCCGGTCTCCATCAAGTCCATCTCGGAGCGCGAGGATATCTCGGCCGAATTCCTCGAGCAGATATTCTTCCAGCTCAGGCGAGCCGGGCTCATCAACTCGGTGCGCGGGCCGGGAGGAGGCTTCTTCTTCGCCCGCCCCCTGGGCGAGATCAGCCTCATGGACATCCTCGAGGCCTCGGGCGAGGGCCTGGGCATCGCCCCCTGCAGCTGCGGCAAGAAGGAGCGCTGCGCCAATCCCGAGTCCTGCCTCGCGGGAGGGGTCTGGCGCGAGCTCCACGGGAAGGTCCAGGACTACGCCAAGACCCGCAGCCTCGCCGACATGCTGCGCTGAAAGCCCCTCCGCGGTTCGGGAGGCGCCTGCCTCCGGCCTACTCCTCGTCCACGAAGCGCTCGAGCTCGGCGCGGCGGGCCGCGTCCACGAGGCCGAGCTCCTCGCAGGCGGCGAAGAGCTCCCTGACGTGGAGGAAGGCCCGGAGCCGTATGCCCGCCGCCTCCATGTCGCGCCTGCCCTGCCTGCCCCGCTCGATGAGGACGACGAGCTCTTCCACCACGAGCCCCTCGCCTCGCAGGATCTCCGCCGCCTCGAGCTTGCTCGCCCCCGTGGTGATGAGGTCGTCGAGGAGGAGGAGCCGCTCGCCGGGAACGAAGGCGCCCTCGATCCGGTTCCCCGTGCCGTGCTCCTTGGCGGGCATCCGCGGCCAGGCCATGGGCTTGCCGAGGCGGAGGCTCGCGGCCGTGGCCAGGGGCAGGCCGGCGGCGGGAATGCCGGCTATCCGGTCGAATACGGCTCCCTCGGCGGCGGCGGCGTAGGCCTCGGCCGCGAGGCGCATCGCCCCGGGCTCGGAGATGAGGCGGCGCAGGTCGATGTAGAAGGGGCTGCGCTTCCCGCTCTTCAGCACGAAGTCGCCCAGCTTGAAGCAGCCCGTCCCGATCAGGGCTGAGATGAGCTCGCGCTTGAGCTGGGCTCCCGCCCGGGGGGCTCCCGCGGGCGTCGCGGCGGCGGCCGATGGGCGAGGAGCCGGACCCGCGCTCGCGAGGCGCTCGCGGGCCGCCTCCATATCGTCGCGGAGCTTGCGGGCGGCGGCGGCCGGGTCGGCGGCCTCGGCCACCGAGCGGGCCGCGACGACGAGGACCCCGTAGCCGTCGGAACGGGCCCCCGCGGCGAGGGCCGCGTCCGCGGAGCCACCCTGGGCGCCGATGCCGGGGGCGAGGAACCAGGCCCGCGGGGAGGCGGCCCGGACCGCTCGAAGGGCGGGCAAGTCGTTCCCCGCCACGACGAGGCCTATCCTCGAGGCCGTCTCCCCGCCGTCCGGGAGGGCCCAGGAGGAGCAGTCCCTCGCTACTTTAATATACAGCGGCTCCGGGGAGACGGAGCTCATGCCGACTGCCGAGCCCTCCGCCTCCGAGGCGCGAGCCGGTGAGGATCCAGCCAGGAGGAGGTCCTGGAAGGTCCCGGCGCTGGCGTTGCTCGTCCGGCAGAGGATGAACAGCCCCCGCTCGGGGTACTTGAGGAAGGGATCGACCGCGTCTCGGCCCATATACGGGCTCAGGGTGACCGCGGCGGCGCCGAGGGAGCCGAAGAGGGCCTGGGCGTAGGCCTCGGCGGTCGCGTCGATGTCGCAGCGCTTGGCGTCGAGGATCACCGGTATATCGCCGGGCACGAGGGCCAGGGTGGCTTCGAGGGCGGCGAGGCCGGCCCCGCCCCAGGCCTCGTAGAAGGCGACGTTCGGCTTGTACGCGATGGCGAAGGGGGCGGTCGCCTCGATCAGGCGGCGGTTCGCGGCGAGGATGGCGGCCTCGGGATCGGCCGTCCCGGCCGGGAGCCGGGGATCGAGCCCGACGCAGAGGCAGCTGCGCTTGTCCTTGGCCAGGGAATCCAGTCGATCGAAGAAGTTCATGGGCCGAGCCTAGCATGGCGGGACCGGAGGGTCCAGCGGCGGCCCGCTTTGCCGGGAGCGACGCCGTGCTTTTCGGCGGTCAAGGTTGTATAATTTGCTCAACAGTTGTAGATTGGGAGCCTAAGGAGGCCTACGACATGAGAGTAGGTATCGCGCTGGTCATGGCCCTTTCCCTAGCCGGAGCCCTCTTCGCCCAGGAAGAGGCGACCGAGCCCGCGGCGAAGAGCGCCTTCGCCTTCTCCGGCGGCATCGAGCTCGGCGCCGACGTGCTCGCGACCGGTCCCGACGACGCCGACGGCAATCCGACCAACGAGTCCTGGACCCGCTTCGGCTTCCAGCCCGACTTCTCCTTCGGCAAGTTCGGCATCGGCCTCGACCTCTCCCTCCGCTTCCAGCTCTACCCAGCGGAGGGGGACGACTTCGAGGTCTACGAGGGGGACTGGTACCTTTCGGACGGCGACTTCTTCGACTACCTCGACCTCTACCTCTCCAAGGTCCTCTACCTCCGCTACGGCAAGAAGGGGGAGGATCCCCTCTTCGCCAAGCTCGGCTCGATCGACGACCTGAGCCTCGGCAACGGCTTCATCGTCGGGAACTACTCCAACATGCGCTACCTGCCGCAGAAGCGGATCTTCGGCCTCGACTTCGGGGTCGACGGCTCCCTCTTCGGCTTCCCCTACGTCGGCTTCGAGGCCCTCACCGGGAACCTGGCCCGCCTCGACGTCGTGGGAGCCCGGCTCTTCGTGCGGCCCCTCGCGGGCACGGAGCTGCCCCTCCTCAAGAACCTCCAGGCAGGCCTCAGCGCGGCCTTCGACGCCGATCCGCTCCTCTACGACGACGCGGCGAGCGACGACGAAAAGGACGATGCCGACACGATGGCCGCCTACGGCCTCGACCTGACCCTCCCCATCCGGACCGACAAGCTCTTCCCCCTCGTCGCCTTCGCCGACCTCGCGACGAACCCGAACGACAGCTTCGGCGCCATGACGGGCGTGGCCGGCAGGCTCATCGGCATCTTCAGCTACGGGGCCCAGCTCCGCTTCCTCCAGGACGGCTTCATCCCCGGCTACTTCGACGCGAACTACGACCTCTACCGGGCAGCGAAGTACTACTTCATGACGAACTACGACCCGGAGAGCTCCTTCTACGTCGGCTGGTACGCGAGCCTCGGCACCTCCCTCATCGAGGACAAGCTCGTCTTCACCGCCGCCCTCGACGGTCCCTTCGCCTCCGACGACGAGGGCAAGCAGACCGACTACCCCCACCTGCGGGCGGTCTTCCGCTTCGGCGAGGGCCTCCTCGGCGGCTTCTTCTTCGACGCCTCCTACGAGAAGTACTACATCGGCGCCGAAGACGGCTTCTTCGAGGACCTCGTCGACCCGACGAACTCCGTAGCCGTCCTCGCGGTCAACTACAAGACCGGCGCCTCCGTCCTCACCCTCAAGTACAACGCCGTCTACGATCCCGACGCCGACGAGTTCAACGTGAGCTCCAGCATCTCGGCGTCCATGAAGTTCTAGGTCGACTGGGAGGAAATCCATATGAAGAGATTCGCCATCGGGCTCTGCTTCTCGCTTCTCTTGCCGGCCCTCCTGGCCGCGCAGGCCGGGGCCGCGCCGGGGCAGAAGCTCATCCTGGAATTCGTCGACGGCGCGGAGCTGACGGTTACCACCGCCAACCAGGCCGTCCTCAAGTACAACGCCGGCATCTTCGAGGGCGACGCCATCCCCGTCGGCGCCACCGTCGCCACGGGCCCCGGGACCTCGGCCGAGCTCCGCATCAAGCCCAACGGCTCGATCCTCAAGCTCTCCCGCGGCAGCGTCTTCAAGGTGAGCTCCCTCGGCACGGCAGCCAAGGACAAGAACGCCTTCACCCTGGCCTCGGGCAAGGTCCGCGCGGTGGCCGCCAAGGGCGGGAACTACGAGCTCCGCTCCCAGACCGCCGTCTGCGGGGTCCGCGGCACCGACTTCTCCTTCGGCGTCGAGGAGGGCTCGAAGGCCATCCTCATGGTCTCCGACGGCCTCGTCCAGTTCGACAAGCTCGACGCCTCGGGCGCCGTCCTCGGCTCCCTCCCCATCGGGGCCGGCCAGGCCGCGGACGCCTTCGCCGCGAGCTTCGCCGCCTTCGCCTTCGACATGGGGGCCTACGCCGAGGAGTTCGGCGACATGGCCTTCGCCCGCCTCCTCGAGAGCGACGTGCCGCCCGAGGCCCGCGGCGCCGAGCCCCAGGCCCAGCCCCAGCAGGACTTGAGCCCCAAGGAGGCCGCCGAGGCCCTGGAGCCCGACCAGGCGGCCGTCGAGTCCGGCCTGGCCAAGTGGATCAGGGAGGCCCTCGGCATGGAGATCGGCTCCGTGACGATCAACGGAGCCACCTACTCCAAGGCGGTCATCCAGCCGAACATGAGGTTCGGCAAGGTCAAGCTCGGCCTCTACCTGCCCATCATCTACACGAGCGACCTCTTCGACCCGGACGACTGGTACCGCCCCGGCGGCAACGACGAGTGGTCCTTCGGCTCCGAGGGATTCGGCGACGGCGACTACGCCGACGGCGCGGCCGACCTGGCGAGGGACCTCGCCCTCAAGATCAAGTACTTCGAGTACGGCGAGCAGATGGTCGATCCCTTCTTCCTGAAGGTGGGCAACCTCTCGAACCTCACCCTCGGCCACGGCCTGATCATGCGGAACTACGCCAACGACACCGAGTTCCCGGCCGTCCGCCGCGTCGGCTTCAACGTCGGCCTCGATCGCGAGGGCGGCGGCTTCGAGGCCATCGTCAACGACCTGGCCGCTCCCGAGATCTTCGGCCTCCGCGGCTTCTTCCGTCCCATCTCCGGCTTCAAGCTCGCCCTGGGCGGCTCCCTCGTCGCCGACATCGCCCCCGCGGCCAACCTCGAGGACGGCGTGCGGGAGGGCCTGGGCGACCCGATGCTCCTCGGCGCCGGCATCGACCTCGACCTCCCCGTCATAGCCAGCGACGCCCTCAGCCTCCGCCTCTTCGCCGACGGCGCGGTGACCCTGCCCTACCTCCGCGAGGACATGGCGGGAGCCGACGCGGGGCTCCAGTACGAGCTCGTGTACGACGAGGATGCCGGCGAGCTCCGCAACTGGGGCGCCTCGGCCGGCGTGATGGGCAAGTTCCTCTTCATGAGCTACCGCCTCGAGTACCGCTACTTCACCGGCCTGTTCAGGCCCTCCTTCTTCGACGCCACCTACGACCGGAACCGCAGCGCCTACGCCATGGAGTACGCCTACCTGGCCGCGAACCCCGATTCCGGGGACGACCTGCCCAACATCATGGGCGTCTACGGCGAGGGCGGCTTCAGCTTCATGAAGGACAAGCTCGGCTTCAGCTTCGGCTACATGCTGCCCTGGGCCCCCGGCGAGTCCTTCAGCGAGGTGAACGGCTCCGACGAGTTCCGCGCGAGCTTCTACATCCGCAAGGGCCTCATCCCGATCTTCGACGCGGCGGGCTCGGTGAGCTACGAGCGCCGCGGCCTGGCCAAGGCCCTGGCCGACGGGGACTTCAGCCTCCTTGACGAGAACAGCTTCTTCGGCGGCGAGATACTCATCCCCGTGCCCAAGACCCCGACCCTCGACCTGGCCATCATGTTCAAGACCGTGCCCGTCTACCTCTACGACCTCGACGGCAATGTCACGAACATCGACAGCCCCGAGATCAAGCCGAGCGTCAGCATCGAGACCCGCTTCCATCTCTAGTCTCGCCTAACCTGTCCGCAAGGGCCGTCCCGGGCAACCGGGGCGGCCTTTTCTATAAAGAACTAAAATAGAAACGCAGAGGGCGCGGAGGAACGCGGAGGATAAGAAAGAAGGCAATTCTATCCTTTCCTTATCTTTATTTATCTTCCCTCTGTGCCCTCTGCGTCCTCTGCGTTTATCCATTCGTTCTTTACGTAGGGCCAACAGCGCTCTCGCTGTCGCCTGGGCGCTTGTAGGAAGGAGCGGGCGCGGGTATAAAGTCTTCATGGGCATCATCAAGGTCCTGCCGCCCCCCGTCGCCCGGCTCATCGCCGCGGGAGAGGTCATCGATCGCCCGGCCTCGGCCCTCCGCGAGCTCCTCGACAACGCCATCGACTCGGGGGCGCGGGAGATAGCCGTCCGCATCGAGGAGGGGGGCATCGGCCTCATCCGCCTCTCGGACGACGGCTCGGGCATGGACGCCGAGGACCTCGCGCTCTCGATCCTGCCTCACGCGACCTCGAAGATATCCTCGGCCGACGACCTCCTGCGGGCCAGGAGCCTCGGCTTCCGCGGCGAGGCCCTGGCTTCCATAGCCGCCGCGGCCCGCGTGGAGATCCTGAGCCGCGACGCGGCCTCTCCCTCGGCGCAGCGCCTGGTCGCGGGCCCCGGCTCCGCGGCCTCGATCTCGGCCTGCGCGGGGCGCAAGGGCACGACCGTGACCGTCTCGGGGCTCTTCGCCGACTTCCCCGCCAGGCGCCAGTTCCTCAAGCGGCCCCAGGCCGAGGCCGCCCTCTGCCGCCAGGTCCTCGTCGACAAGGCCCTCGCCCATCCGGGCATCCGCTTCTCCTTCGAGTCCGGCTCCGCCAAGCCCGAGATCCTCCTCCCGGCCGAGCGCCCCGGCCGCGTCGCGGACTGCCTGCGCGAGCCGCCGCGCGAGCTCCTCCACGCCATCCGCTTCTCGGGGCCGGGCTTCGAGGGCGAAATCGTCCTCGCCGGGCCGTCCTTCTACCGGCCCGACCGCCGCCTCATGCAGGCCTTCGTCAACCGCCGCAGGGTGCAGGAGTGGCCCCTCC
>ERZ795055.3709-NODE-3709-length-11025-cov-9.179216_pt1 | contig 11025 bp, 7 predicted proteins | sample MGYA00375139_ERZ795055 | MGnify/ENA primary metagenome ERZ795055 (study PRJEB30184, sample SAMN05720283) | anaerobic digester metagenome | isolation source: active sludge of municipal wastewater-treating anaerobic digesters | place: USA | collected 2015-01-23 ...
CCTGATGCACGCAGGGGAGATCATTACTGCACGCAGGTACGGCCTCAGGATAATCACAGTTGTGCTCTCTGACGGTGAGCTGAACCTGATTAAGGTAAAGCAGTCATGGAAAAGGGTGAACCCCTATGGCATACAGTTATGCAACGGTCCTCTTTTGGGTGCCGGCAGCTTCCTCGGGGTTGATGCCATGAGGGTCACGGATGCAGCCGGGATGCGCACTGCCGTCCGGAAATCGCTGGACTCCGGCCACAGCACAATCATAGAGGCAGCAATAGACGCCTCGCAGTACGGAGATCTGATAGTAAAAAGTTAAGGCAGAACTATTCTTCTTCTTTCTTTGCGGCTGGTTTCTTCGCTTTTGCTGCGGGTTTGACAGCTTTTTCAGTAACGGTTTCTGGCTCTTGCTCTGTCTTTTTGGCGGCTGGTTTGGCCGGGCTTTTTGCGGGTGCTTTGGGCTTGGCTGTCTTAACCGGTTTCGATGCCGTGGTTTCGGCTGCTGCTGTTGCAACAGCTTTTTCAGCTGCCTTCACAGCCTTCTGTGGCACCTCTGCAACAACAATTTTCTTCGCCTTTCTCTTGCGGCGTACGCCAAAGGATCCTCTGATTATCTTTCCTCTTTTTGATTTCTTGTCACCTTTGCCCATAGTATATCTTAGTTTAATTGTGAACTCAAGATTGCACAAACAACAAAAGTAGTAAAATTTGGTACTTGGATATGCATTTCTGTTAATAAATAAGAGTGCCTGGCTCAGGATGGTTGCGGACCGTTTTAGTAAATTTGTTGTCATGGCAACAAAGAAGCTGCGAATCTACGCTCCGGATGTCACACCGCGGCTGGAGTACACCGCCGGAGTGATCTTTGACACTGTCCTGGGCATCAGTTTTGAGCTCACCTCCGACCGGCGCCGGATCGGTACCGGGCCTTCGATCATATACTCAGGCGAGAAGGTAAGGGACCAGTTTGTGATTCGCCCCTCCGGACTCCTTTCTGCTACCGGCGTGTCCTTTCCTGATCCGGTTGTATCCTTTGCTGACGGCATGCCTATGCTTTATCCGGCTGATGACGGAAGCATACCGTTTGATCTGTTTTCGGCGGTATTCTATATGCTGTCGAGGTACGAGGAGTATCATCCTTTTGCCCCCGATGCCCATGGCAGGTTCCAGGGATCCGGATCGCTTGCCGGGCGTAACGGATTTCTCCGTCAGCCCGTTGTTGAGACCTGGGCAAGATATCTGGCCGGTGAGCTTGTCAGGCGTTTTCCGGTTCTGACAATCAGGCATAATGAGTACAGTTCACTTGTTACTGTGGATGTTGATCAGCCCTTTGCCTACCGCAGCCGGGGGTTTCTCCGCAGCGTCGGAGGCCTGGTGAAGGGGCTCACGGGAACCGGGGCAAGGCCTGCCGAGCGGATAAAGACGATGACTGGGGGCAGGGATGACCCGTATGACAGTTTCGGATGGATCGAAGAGCAATTGCGTAATAGCGGCAGCAAGGCCATGTTTTTCTTCCCGACCGGAGATCAGGGTGAGTATGACCACAATCCTCCATACAGGGATCATGATTACGGAGAGATAATCAGGAAGTATGACAGCCTCTTCGGCAGCGGTTTACACCCTTCATATCGCTCTGCGGGAAGGACAAAGCTGCTCAGAACGGAGGCGGAGCGTTACAGAAACATAACCGGCCATTATCCAGACAAGGCCCGGCAGCACTGGCTCCTGTTGAGCATCCCTGAGACCTACCAGGCCTGGGAAGAGGCAGGGATATCGCATGACTACACAATGGGATTCAGTGACGAGCCCGGCTTCAGGGCTGGCATAGCAAGGCCGTTCCCGTTCTACGATATTTCCAGGGAAAAGAGAACCGGAATCACAGTCGTCCCCTTCCAGGTGATGGACGGCACCCTGAGGCAGTACATGCATCTCGGCCCTGACAGCGCAATCGGGGTAATTGAAGAGCTCATTGCTGCCACACGGAAGGCAGGAGGACTATTTGTTGCGATCTGGCACAACACCTCCCTGAACGAAGGCAACGGGTGGGAGGGATGGAGACGTGTCTTCCTTGAAATGCTCTCAATGCAGAAGGGATGATAAACTATCTGAGGAATTCAGAGATAGACAGGGCCAGGTGGGACGCATGCCTGAAGGATATCCCGTTTGTCCGTCCTTATGCCTGGTCCTGGTATCTTGATATCATGGCACCTGGTTGGGATGCGCTTGTTGATGACGATTACCTTTCGGTCTTTCCGCTGCCGCGAAAAAAGAAATTCGGATTCAGCTACATTGCCACGCCGGTCTTCCTGCAGCAACTGGGGCTCTTTACGCCCGACGGCGACCGGGTGAGGATTGCAGAGGAATTTGTCTCCTTCATTCCTGAGTTTTACAGGCTGACAGACCTTTGCATAGGGCAGGAAGTGAAGGTGCCCGGATACACTCTTACTCCCAGGTACAATTATGAGCTGAAGCTTGACAGGCCATACGGAGATCTGTGGCTCAGCTACATGAGTGACTGCCGCAGAAATATAAATATTGCCCGCCGCTATCCGCAGGAAATAGTTGAAGATGTTAAGCCCGGAGAGATAATCAGCCTGTTCCGGAACAATACGGCTGCAAGGGCAGGGGTGATCAGAAGCAGCAGTTACATGGGGCTTGACAGCCTGATGGAGACTTGTCTTCTTAATGGTAACGGACGGATTCTCTGTGTGAGGTCACCAAAGGGCAAGCTGCTCTGGGGAATGTTTGTGATTGAGATGCGCGGGCGGACCACGATGCTCTTCACCGCAGGCAGCAGAAAGAGCCGCGAGCTGAGGACATCTTACCTTGTAATAGATCATCTCATTAAAACCTACGCAGGGACAGGACAGGTTCTTGATTTTGCGGGCTCAACTGTTCCTTCCGTTGCAATTTTCATGCGCTCTTTCGGGGGAAAAAGAACCACATACTGGCGTCTGTATCGCAATACGCTACCCTGGCCTGTAAGGATATTCAAATAATCAGAATAGCAGTTCAATTACCTGGTCACCCGTGTTTGACTCGGTCAGTTTACCATCCTCGCAGCGCAGTGTCCGCTCAGGAAATTTCTTGACAAGTGAGTGCTTGTGGGTTGACATTATGACTGCCCTGCCGGTGTTGCTTATGTTTTTCAGGAGTATGTGAATCTCTTCTGATGTCTCAGGATCGAGATTGCCGGTAGGTTCATCGGCAAGTATTATTTCCGGGTCATTGAGCAGTGCGCGTGCAATTACAACCCTTTGCTGCTCGCCGCCCGAGAGCTGGTGAGGCATCTTGAATCCCTTGTTCTGCAGTCCCACCTTACCCAGGACCTCCGTGATCCGTTCTTCGACGGATGTCCTGTTTGTCCATCCTGTTGCCCGCAACGCAAATTCCAGGTTGTCATGCACAGATCTGTCAGTCAGCAGCTGAAAATCCTGGAAGACAATTCCGAGTTTTCTTCTAAGAAGGGGTATCTCCCTCTTTTTGAGTGTCCTCAGGTTGAATCCTGCCACCCGTCCTTCGCCGGCTGTAAGCGGCAGCTGGGCATTGAGGGTGCGTATAAGAGAAGTCTTGCCGCTGCCGACCCTTCCAACCAGGTAAACGAATTCACCCTTGTCTACTTTCAGATTAACGTCTGAGAGCACCATGTGATCCTGTTGCATGATCATGCAACCATTGAGTTCAATTATCGTATCTGGAGATGTGGGCTCTTCCATCCGGAACGGTTTTTGTGCAAAATAAAAAAGAATTAACAATCAGTAGCCTGTATGTTGATAAAATGAGGAATCATGGAATTTTCCGGAGGTATTATAGTCGTATTTTTACCATGGATGAAAATGCGCTTAAAAGATTGCGCAATAATTTGTTAATAAGTTGATTGGATGCAGTGTTTGCCTGCGGACATTTTTCTGTCCGGAGCGGATCATGAAAGGATAAAGTTATGAACAGGAAGATATTGATGATTTTGGCGGTCTCACTCATGGCAGCGGGAGCCGCTGTGAAGGGGCAGGTCTCATTCACTGGGGAGGAGATGACCTCACTGCTGAACAGCGGTTATGAGATGTTTGCAAAGGCGAAATATGCCACCGCAGTAAGCCTGTTTGACAAATGGCTGGAGTCAGAGAAAGAGGGGAACAAGCTTCAGAGGGCTGATGCAGAGTATCATGCGGCGCTGGCCTCGATGAGGCTCATGAGTCCTGATGCGGAGTACCGGATGGAGCAGTTCATCAACGGCAACAGCGAGAGCCCCATGCTCAACAATGCCCGGTTCGAATCTGGCCGGTACTGCTACCAGCAACGGAATTATGCCTGTGCTATTGAATGGTTTGAGCAAACTGACCGTAACATGCTGTCAGACAAGGAGTACCCTGAGTATATCTTCAAGCTAGGTTATTCTCATTACAGGAGGGGTGACACCAAAAGGGCGCAAATGTTCTTTGGTGAGCTGATTGACTCTGAGACTGACTTTACTCCTCCGGCAATCTACTATTACTCGGCCATTGCGTACGAAAACGGATACTACAGCACTGCCCTCGGGGGATTTGAGAAGCTGAAGGGAGATGAGACCTTCGGAAGCATCGTCCCATTTTACATAACCCAGATCTACTATATCGACAAGAATTATGACGGGATTCTGGAGATGGCCCCGTCACTCATCGAGCAGGCAGGCAAGACCAGGGAGACGGAGCTGTACCGTTTTATCGGGGATGCCTATTTCCAGAAGGGAAATTACAGCGAAGCGATCCCGTACCTTGAAAAGTTTATCAGGAATACGAAGCTGAGCGACAGGAACGACAAGTATGAGCTTGCCTACAGTTACTACCAGACCGGTGCCTTTGATCAGGCCACGAAGCTCTTCAATGAGGTGGTGGGCCGAAGTGACATCCTTACACAGAATGCGTATTTCATGCTCGGATCATGTTATCTGAGGGCGGAAGACAAGAAGAAGGCACAGATGGCTTTTTCGGCGGCTGCCGGAATGACCCATGATCCAGGGGTCCAGGAAGAGGCACTCTTCAACTTTGCAAAGCTGGCGTATGAGAATTCGTATGCACCTTTCGGTGAGGGGATTGACGCACTGCACAACTACATCCAGAGATATCCGAACTCAGAGAATGTGTCAGAGGCATACGACTATCTCATCTCGGCATACATGAGGCTCAAGAACTACCAGGCAGCGATAAGCTCACTGGAGAAGATCAGCAGCAAGGACAGCAGGCTTCGCGAGGCATACCAGAAAGTCACCTATTACAGGGGTGTGGAGCAGTTCCGGAACAAACAGTATGCTGAAGCGGCCGCAATGTTTGACAAATCGCTGCTCTACAGGGAAATGAATGCTGACCTTATGGCACAGGCTCTCTACTGGAGAGGTGAGTCAAACTACCGCCTCGGCAGGAATGATGCAGCTGTCACTGACTGGGAGAATTTCCGGAAGCTTCCCGGCGCCTCCGCGATGCCGGAGTATGAGCTGATCGACTATAACCTGGGTTATGTCTGGTATAATTCCGGTGACTATGCAAGAGCCCTTTCGCACTTTACTGCCTTCAGCAGCAGGGTTGATGCGAAGGCTAAGCCGGAGATCGCAATTGATGCCCGAAACCGGATTGCCGACTGTTACTACATAAGGGCTGATTATTCTTCTGCCATCGCCAATTATGACAAGGTGATTGACTACGGCAGGATTGATGCCGACTATGCAATGTTCCAGAAGGGGTTTGCCCAGGGACTCAGCAATGACAACCAGGCCAAGATTTCAACCCTTACAGGGCTTGTGAACAAGTTCCCCAAATCATCCTATGTTCCAAATGCCCTCTTTGAGAGGGGCAGGGCCTATGTGGTTGTGAATCAGCCTTCGCGAGGCGAAGCGGACTTCACAAATATAATTGCCTGGTACACAAGCAGTCAGTTTGTGCCGCCTGCAATAGTGCAGCTCGGTCTGATTTATTACAACGCCGGTGAAAATGAAAAAGCTATCACCCAGTTCAAGAAGGTAATAGAGAATTACAGAAACACACCTGAGGCCCGCAATGCAGTCAACGGCCTGAGGAATGCCTATACAGACATGGATGATGTGGAGTCCTACTTTGCCTACATGAAGAACGTAGAGGGGCTTGGTGACGTCGAGGTCACAACGCGTGACTCCATGACCTACACGGCAGGCGAGAACCAGTATATCAAGGGCAACTGTGACAGGTCATCCGAGATTTTCCGGAACTATCTGAAAGAGTTTCCTTCAGGCAGTTTTGCCACGAATGCCAGGTTCTACCTTGCCGACTGTCTTAACAGGTCCGGAAAGAGTGACGAAGCTCTGGATCTTTATCTTAAAGTCATAAGCGTTGGCAACAACCAGTTCATGGAGCAGTCATTGCTGGGGGCCGCCTCAATTACATTCGGCAAGGCTGATTACAGGGGATCATGGACCCTTTACGAGCGGCTGGGCAGGGAGGCTTCAAATCCGTCCAACCTCCTCTTTGCCTGGCTCGGGATGATGCGTTCAGCCTCTGCCCTGCAGGATGATGAGAGGGTGATTGCATCGGCCGAGCTTGTACTTGGCGCTGAAAAACTGACAGAGGAGCTTGCCCGCGAAGCTACGTTCCTGACTGCAAAAGCCAACCAGCGGCTTGGCAACAATGCCGATGCCCTCGACGATTACAGGAGGGTGGCTCAGGAAGTGGCAACCGCTTACGGTGCTGAGTCGAAGTACCGTGTTGCAGAACTGCTCTGGATTGCGGGTGATGTCAGCGGGTCTGAGACAGAGGCCAACCAGTTTGTTGACATGAGTTCACCCCATGCCTACTGGACTGGGAAGACCTTCCTGCTGCTCTCTGATATTGCGGTCAGGAAGGGGGACACTTTCCAGGCGAAAGCCACACTGCAGAGTCTGATCGATTATTATACTGTAAAGGATGACGGGATAATTGATGAGGCGAAGACAAAGCTTGCGGCGCTCAATGCCGGCAGTTCAGCATCCGCGGAGGCCCCTGCAAACTGATTTACTTATACTGATCAAACAGAAGGAGAAAGCAATGAAACTAAAAGGATACATTACCGCAGCAGCTTTTCTGTCAACTGTGCTTCTAACAGCCCAGACAGAGGATGAGACGATCAGGAGATCAGTTACTCTCTACAACCCCTATAAGCCCACGTTGCAGCAGGCTGACAAGCGTGCCCTGTTGCCGGAGATTGATGACACCACGACCGTACCCATCAGGTTCAGTTATGATTTCACGCCGGGTTCATTTGTCCCTGAATATGAGGTCAGTCCCATCAAATCAGCAGTTCTCTCACCTGAGCCGCTTCCTGGGTTAAAGAAGGGATATGTAAATCTCGGACTTGGAACATACCTCTCTCCGTTCCTTGAGGTGAGCATTTCAAACGGCAGGTCAAAAAGCGGAGCCATAGGACTCTTTACCCGCACGTTCGGTTCAGCTGGCAAGATTGAGCTTGAGAATGACAAACGGGTCAATGCCGGGTTTCTTGACAACCAGGCGTTGCTTTACGGGAAGAAATACTTCAGGCGTAGTCGCCTCGATGCCGATATTGATTTCAGGCACATGACACGCCATGCCTACGGGTATGATCCGGATGTGACAGGTTATGAACCCGATAAAAAAGATATACGGGCACTCTACTATGATCTGTCTGGCAAGGCAAGGTATTTCACGATGGAGACCGATTCAAGTGAGCTCATATGGGACGCCACCCTGAGGTACAATATGTTCAGGAGACAGGGCGACGGCCTGCAGCATAACCCGGGACTGACGCTGAGTGCCGGAACGGAGATGTTCGGGCTTTACGGCGGACTGAATGCGGAGTATGACCTGTACCTGTTTTCAAAGGAGATAGACCATAAGGCCAGGAGTCTCTTCTCCGTCGCTCCCTATATCACAAAGGGCAATGAAGACTGGCGGTTTCGCTTCGGAGTCAAGGTGGCTGCGGACCTCAAGGAGAATCACGATGCACTGGTGGGCGGTGACAGGAAGATGTACCTGTATTTCTATCCCGATGCAATGTTCACATTCAGGATCATCCCGAAATTCCTGAGATTCAATGCCTCCATTGACGGTTTCATGGAGAATAACCAGGCCAGAAACAGTGCATATGTCAATCCGTGGATGCTTCCGGGTGACACCCTGTGGAACCTGCGCACGACGGACAATGAGCTGAGGATCAAGGCCGGTCTCTCCGGCAGCGTGAATGTCACCTCTTCATATGCCTTCGATGTGAGCTACAATCTTTTCAAGGATATGCTGCTCTTTATGAATGATACCACAGGTGTCGGTAACTGGTTTGTGCCGGTTTATGCTGACGGAAGCCTGCTGAAGGTTCACGGCGGACTCAATATCCCGCTTAACCGTCAGCTGACCCTTTCCCTTGACGGCAATTATTACGGTTACAACCTCTCAGGGCAGGAGTATGCATGGCATAAGCCGAAATGGGACGGGTCCCTCAGGGGCGATTATAACCTGAGGAATAAGATCATAGCATCTGCACAGCTTACGCTGATTGGCGATCGTTATGCGAGGGTCAGGGCGCCGGAGGAGACGGTCAGGCTTCCATTTCATCCGAACCTTAACCTTGGAGTTGAATACAGGTACACACCGGATATCTCCTTCTGGCTGAAGTGCAATAATGTCTCCTACAGCAGATACTTCGAATGGAACTATTATCCCTCGAGAAATTTCATGCTGATAGGGGGCATCTCATACAGTCTCTAGGGTTAGTCAGAGGGATGACAAATTGTTTATATTTTTTTCGGAAATAATGCGTTTCTCCGGCTGTAAACCGGTGAATTTTACTACCTTTGTGTGATTTTATAAGTGACATATTGTCAAAGCGTTAATAGCTGAAAAATTTGAAATTAAAACGAGTTGTATGACAAATGATGAACTGAGGAAGAGGAGTAAGGAGCAGGATGAATATTCAGCCGAGAGTATCCAGGTTCTCGAAGGGCTGGAAGCTGTAAGGAAGAGGCCCGCAATGTATATCGGGGATGTGGGTGTAAGGGGTTTGCATCATCTTGTTTATGAGGTTGTTGATAACTCCATTGATGAAGCTCTCGCAGGTTATTGCACAAGAATTGACGTTACAATCAATGAAGATAACTCGATAACAGTTGTGGATAACGGCCGCGGGATACCTGTGGAGATACACGAGAAGGAGAAGCGTTCTGCCCTGGAGGTTGTTATGACTGTTCTTCATGCAGGAGGTAAGTTTGACAAGGACTCCTACAAGGTTTCCGGCGGACTTCATGGCGTCGGGGTATCATGCGTAAACGCGCTCTCCTCACGGATGACAGTTCAGGTCATGAGGCAGGGTAAACTCTGGACACAGACCTATGAGAGGGGGAAACCACTTGCACCGGTTGCACCAATAGGAGATTCGACCGAATCAGGCACTATCACCACATTCATGCCTGACTCAACAATATTCCAGACAGTTGAATTCAGATTTGACATACTTGCAGCGCGACTGAGAGAACTGGCGTTTCTCAACAAGAACATACTCCTTACCCTGACTGACAAGCGCGATCTGTCGGAGAGCAGTAACGGAGAAGAGGCTCATCCGATGAGGGAAGAGTTTTATTCAGAGCGGGGGCTGATAGAGTTTGTGGAATATCTCGACGGAAACAGGGAGCGACTGATTGACAAGGTAATCTATATCGATTATGACAAGGGAGATACCCCTGTAGAGCTGGCTCTGCAGTACAACACCTCCTTCTCGGAGAATGTGCACTCATACGTGAACAACATCAACACAATCGAGGGCGGTACCCATCTCGCCGGTTTCCGCAGGGGACTTACCCGCACTCTGAAGAAGTATGCCGAGGATTCAGGTCTTACATCCAAGCTCAAGTTTGACATAAACGGTGACGACTTCCGTGAGGGTTTGACCTCGGTCATCTCTGTGAAGGTTGCCGAACCCCAGTTCGAAGGGCAGACAAAGACAAAGCTTGGCAACTCGGAGGTGATGGGCTCGGTTGATGTGGCAGTGAGCACTGCACTCGCCAACTATCTTGAAGAGAATCCGAAAGATGCAAGATCAATTGTCCAGAAGGTGATCCTGGCTGCAACAGCACGTCATGCCGCAAGAAAGGCACGTGAGCTGGTGCAGCGGAAGAATGTCCTTTCGGGGTCAGGGCTTCCGGGCAAACTGGCCGACTGTGCAGACCGTGATCCCTCTGTATCCGAGATCTTCCTGGTGGAGGGTGATTCTGCAGGCGGCACCGCCAAACAGGGTCGTGACCGCCGCTTTCAGGCAATCCTTCCCCTGAGAGGCAAGATTCTGAACGTGGAGAAGGCAATGCAGCACAAGATCTATGACAGCGAGGAGATAAAGAACATCTTTACGGCCCTCGGTGTAAATATCGGAACCGAGGATGACAGCAAGGCTCTCAATACAGCAGGGCTTCGCTATGCGAAGGTCATAATAATGACTGATGCCGACGTTGACGGTTCACACATCACTACACTGATAATGACCTTCTTCTTCAGGTACATGAAGGAACTGATTGAGAACGGTCACATTTATATTGCAACACCTCCGCTATACCTGGTTAAAAGGGGCAAAGCGGAGAAGTATTGCTGGACAGAGGAGGAGCGTGAAGCCGCAGTTCAGGAACTGGGACAGGGCAAGGAGTCGGCTGTCACAATCCAGCGGTACAAGGGTCTTGGAGAGATGAACGCCGAGCAACTCTGGACAACCACAATGAACCCGGAGACACGCACACTGCGGCAGGTTACAATTGACAGTGCTGCCGAGGCTGACCACATATTCTCGATGCTGATGGGTGATGAGGTGCCTCCCCGCAGGGAATTCATTGAGAGACATGCCAAGTATGCAAATATTGATGCGTAGGATACAGTCCTCAGTCCTCAGTCTCCAGTCCACAGTCATGTTTTGATTGCCGACTGCCGACTGCTGACTGAAGACTTATTGTTGACCTTCAGACTTTCAGACTTTAGACTTTCAGACTTAAAGCATGGAGATATTTCAGACCGTATTTGACTGGTACATGGCCAACCTGAACTA
>ERZ795055.3711-NODE-3711-length-11022-cov-4.100757_pt1 | contig 11022 bp, 10 predicted proteins | sample MGYA00375139_ERZ795055 | MGnify/ENA primary metagenome ERZ795055 (study PRJEB30184, sample SAMN05720283) | anaerobic digester metagenome | isolation source: active sludge of municipal wastewater-treating anaerobic digesters | place: USA | collected 2015-01-23 ...
CGCAGGCCATGTGAACCAGATTCTCGGCAAACTGATGGAGTACGGATTGCTGTATAAGAACCGGCACGGGCGCTACTCCTTCGCCGTGCCCCTGCTCGGGGATTTCATCCGCCGACAGGAGGCCGAAGCGTAAAGCGAATGCGCACAGTCCATTGGGAATGCGACCTGGCCGAGCGCCCGTTCCGCGAGCAGCTCAACGCGATGGGCTGGCAGTGGATCGAGGGTGGGCACAGTGTGGCAACTTGACTGATACTTGACCGACGCTTGACCCAGGATTGACCCATCGGCACACTGACGGGCATGAGTTACCAGCCCCAATTCACCATCACGCCCGGCCTGCTGGCGCGGGTGGAGGGCATCGCGGCATTGCGGGAGCGGATTCAGGGTGCGGCGTTGCAAGTGCCGTGGATTCCGGCGCTCCAAAAGGACACGCGGGCGCGCAACACACACAGTTCGACCGCCATCGAGGGCAACCCCCTGACGCTGGAGGAAGTCCGCGCGCTGGAGGAAGGCGCAACGGTGGCCGCCCCGGAGCGGGCACGGCGCGAGGTGCTGAATTATTTCGCCGCCCTCCGGCATGTCGAGAAGCACGCTGCGAAGAAGCGGCTGACGCACGTGGACACTTTCCGGTTGCATGCCATCATCGCCGGCGCGGTGATGGACCAGGGCGAGGCGGGCCGCTACCGCACGATCCGGGTGCGGGTGGGCCCATTCGTGCCGCCACCGCCGGAGGACGTGTCGGGCCTGATGTTCGAACTGCTGGAGTGGTGGAACAAGGATGCGCCGGGCCTCTCTCCGGTCTTGAGTTCGGCCATCGTGCATCATCGCTTCGAGACGATTCATCCGTTCGCCGACGGCAACGGGCGGACGGGCCGGGCGCTGGCGTTGTGGGAGCTTTACCGGCGCGGCTTCGATTCGCATCACATCTTCGCGGTGGACGAGTTTTACTGGGAGGACCGTCCGCGCTACTACGCGGCGCTGGACGCGGTGCGGCGCGAGGGCGACGACCTGACCTCGTGGCTCGAGTATTGCGCGGAGGGTTTGCAGCAGACGCTGGAGCGGGTGTGGGAGCGGATGGGGCAGCTTTCCGTCACCTCGGCGCGCGAGAAGGTGGTGCTGCGTCCGCGGCAGGAACAGTTGCTCAAGCTGCTCGGCAGGGGCGGGGGAATGACGCCAGCCGAACTCTGGGCGGCGCTGAAGGTGTCCAAGCAGGGCGCGATGGATTTGCTGCGTCCGCTCGTGAAAGCCGGACTGGTGAAGCGGGTGGGCACGCTGAAGACCGGTCGCTACGTCCTGCAATGAACCGGCCATGAGCAAATTCCAATGGGAATACGACCTGGTCGAGCGCCCGTTCTCCGAGCCGCTCAAGGCGATGGGCTGGCAGGACTCCTGGGTGCCGCCCATCCCGGCGCGGTCTGATGGCTTTTGTGTGATGGTTATTGTGTCGCAAACTTCCGTTTTTCAGTGCAGAATGCCGCGACGTTGCCATGAACGCCGCTACAATAACGCCAACGGTTGCCCAGCAAGCGTCTTTGTCTGGACACCGCGATCGAAGGCGGCCCACCCCGGAACCGGCTCTAGCGAGGCGCACCTCAGACCAGCAACACCCTCTTTCTCATGAACGGTCATCTGCCTTCTCGTCCCTTCTCTCCTGCGCCTCGCTCAGAGAGTCCTTGAACCAGTCGCAGAGCGGAGTGAAACGCGACTTGGTTACCACGGATCTTCCAATTCAAGGACTCTAGCCGATGCCCCGCCTTTCCCTCGCCAAACTCGAACGCCACCTGTATTCCGCCGCCGACCGGCTGCGGCAGGAGGGCCTCGATGCGGCCACCTACAAGGACTACATCTTCGGGATGCTCTTCCTGAAGCGTTGCTCGGACGTGTTTGACGCCGAGCACGCGAAGATCGTCGGCGGCAAGGTCGAGCAAGGTATGGAACTTAAACAAGCCGAAAAAGCCTACGGCGAGAATCCGGATTACTATGACGGCTTCTTTGTCCCCGAGCGCGCCCGCTGGAACCACCTCCAGGACAAGCTCAACGACGCCTCCGTCTCCTACGGCAGCGTGCTCGACACGGCGTTGGGTGCCTTGCCCGCTGACGAGTGGCCTGAAGTTGTCACGCCCTGGCAGATTGCTTGCGAAGTCTCGGCCTCAAACGGTTCGGAGTTCGGCCGCTTGAAGCCCGGCTCCGTGAAACCAACGGCTGCGCTGCCCAAAGGCGCCCACCTGTTCACAGTTCCCGGTTGGTGCGACACGGCTGAGGACAAACGCCGGTTTCAGGTCGGACTAATCTTGCGGTTTGCACTGCGTGGCTCCGCCGATTTCTTCAGCGCGGAAAGCCGGAACAGTCCGGTGCGGGGGCCAAGATACAGCCTTCCGGTCTCTCACTGGGAGCGGCAAAGGTACTCCACATTTCAAGGACGGGCTGCATTCGGTCCGCCTTGGATTCCCATCTCATCGTGGACCGAGGATTTCCTGTTCGACCTGTTGCGGTGGCCGGGGTCCGGTTTGGCGACCCCGATTGTTCCGTTGGCGGAGTGGGCAGATCGACTGAGCACCCGATTGAGTTCTCTCGAGAAGTCCCGCGGAAAGGCGACTACACTGCCGTTCTTGGAACAAACGGCTCCGTGGCCAGACACGCCACCCAAGGTCTGGACGCGCCCGCTGCGGGTGGGAATCGTGCAATCGGTGATTCCAAACATGGACGACTATGTTGCGAGGCTCAGCGATCCGGAGTTGGTTGCGGATGCGCCATTCAGGCTCCGCCAACGTCGGCATCTAGCGGCGCTGCTGGAAGCGGTCGTTCAAACGCTTGAGGTTCGGGAAACGCACCGCGATCAGCATCGGCAAGACTGCCGGATTCTTGACCTGTTGGTCTTTCCCGAGCTGGCCGTTCACCCTTTCGATGTTCGACCGCTCATCGTGCCTTTCGTTCGCACCTACAAGTGCATCGTGCTGTTCGGGCAGGTCTATCATCCAGCGGGACCTGGGCCTGGGTCACGATTGATCAACAGTTGTGTCTGGGCCATTCCAGAGTGGCGCGCGGCGAGTGGATTCAACGTCCGCTTCGTCGAACAGGGCAAGGAACATCTGACACAAGAGGAGGGTCGATTCACTCCGCGGCCTGTGGGATTTCGTCCAGCTCAGTGGATCGTTGAGTATCGATGGGATAGCAACCCTGCGGTTGCTTCACTTAGGCTCAGTGCGTCCGTGTGCTACGATGCTACGGATCTGGCGCTGGCGGCCGATTTGAAATCGAGAAGTGATCTTTATGTCGTTTGCGCGCTGAATCGCGATGTCGGCACATTCGACCGGATGTCCGAGGGGCTGCACTACCACATGTATCAGGGCATGATCGTCGTGAACAACGGGCAGTATGGAGGCAGTAGTTTCTACATGCCATTCAGACATTCTTACGACCGGCAGGTGCTGCACCTCCACGGGCAGCCGCAAGCAACCGTTGCATTCGCCGAGATCACACCCCAGAAACTGATTGGTCGACCAAGTATTGCTACACCGGGCGACCCAGAGGGTGTTTGGAAAACCCCACCCGCAAATCCCGCATGAGCAGTATCCAGTGGGAATACGATCTGGTCGAGCGCCCGTTCTGCGAGCAGCTCCAGGCGATGGGCTGGCAGTGGATCACGGGCGGCAGCTTTGCGCTGGTCAATTTCCGGGGCCACAAGCCGGCAACCGCCTGACGGGAAAGGGAACCTCATGCCATTCCAGCCTCGTTTTAGCTATACGCACTCGATGGTGCGCAACCTTGGCGTCATCGAGTCCGCGCGGGCAGTCGTTGACGTGCTCCCGTTGCCACCGGATCGCGTGCTGTGGCTTCGTCAGGCGGCCCGGCAACGCGCCACCCGCAACTCCACCCGGATCGAAGGCAATACGCTGAACAGCACCGAGGTGGGCCAGGCGGTCGTGGCCGTGGGTCGGACCCAGACCGAGATGCAGCAGGAGGTGCGGAATTACTGGCGCGCGCTGGAGTGGATTGAGGAGCAGTTGGAGGCGCAGCGGCGCCTATCGGAGGAATTCGTCTGCGAGTTGCATTGCATCGTGCTGGTGCGGGGGCATGGCCGGCGTGGCACGCGCAGCGCGTACCGCGTGGGCGAATGTCCGATGGTGGATGCCGCCACGCGCCGGATTGACTACGGACCGCCGAAACCGGCGGACGTTCCCAGATTGATGCGCGAATGGGTGGAATGGGGGCAAAGCCAGGCGGTGGCCGCCTTGCCCGGGCCGGTCCGTGCCGGTCTGCTCGCGCATCGCTTCGTGAGCATCCACCCGTTTGGCGACGGCAACGGCCGCACCGCCCGCGCGCTGGCGACCACGGAACTGTGGCGCGGCGGCTACGACATGCGCGGCTTCCTGTCGCTGGAAGAGCATTACACGGCGAATCTACAGGCCTACTACGACAGCCTGCAAATGGGGCTGCCGGTGGATTTTTACGAGGGGCGCCACGATCCCGATCACACGCCTTGGCTGGAGTATTTTCTGGGGACAATGGCACGAGCCGCGGAGGATTTGCGCAAGCAGGCGGTGGCGCTTTACGATCCCGAGAACCGGCCGGCCCCACCGTGGGAGAGGCTGCGTCGCGTCCAGCAACAACTGCTCACGCGCCTGGTGGTGCGCGGGCTTAACGAGAAGCCGCCGATTCTGGCTTTCGCGCCATCTGATGTGGTGGAGTGGTTCGGAGTTTCCGCAACGACCGCCCGGGAGTGGCTGGACAAGTGGCGTGACGATGGTTTCGTCCAACCGGCGAAACCGGGCGCGCAGAGGGTCAGGAACTACCTGCTTACGGAGACGTGGGCGAAACTGCTCCATGACGTCCTGCATAGCGCAAGGCCCAAGAAGCCTTGAATTGTAGGTTTCGGCCACTTTATTCCGTAACCCAACAATATGTAGTGGATGACGTCGAAAATAGCGCAGCCGAGAACCCTCCGATTGCCCGCATTGTCCAAGTGGCTCTCAGGGGAATCGTTCCCCCAGCCAGACAAGCTCCTGCGCATCGGCGTGTTGCTGAGGCTGACGTTCGAGCAGTTGGTCGTGAAGCCGGAGCCCAAAGCGATTCCGGTGGTTTCGGCTGGGAGGCGGAAGATGGTGTCGCCGGAAGCCTTGACTCCGCGCGCTTCCCGGACTAGTCAATGTTCCATGAGAACGACGGTTACCACGAAGAACATGGTTACCATACCGGCTGCACTTTCCAGACAGCTTGGCATTGCCCCGGGTTGCCAACTGGACTGGGAATCAGTTGCCGGAAGCCAGACGGAGATCCGGGTCCGGGTTGTTCCCAAGCGGGGCGAACTGGCCCGGCGCTTGATGGGCAGTGCCAGAAGGTGGTCGCCTGGACGCGATGCCGTGAGGGAGTTGATTGAAGAACGAGCCCGCGAAGATCAGGGAGAGAAGCCAGCATGAATTACATCTTCGATACTTCGGCGCTGCTGGCTCATGTGCGCGGCGAGCCTGGCGCGGAGCGGGTGCAGCAGCTTTTCGAGCGTGAAGAAGGCGCGTTGCTGATCTGCAGCGTGAGCCTGGCCGAACTGGCCCGGCGACTTCGTGATTTGGGCGCCTCGCCGGAAGAAGCTTGGACGCAGATTTCCGACTACCTGCAGGCGGTGGATGAGGTGGTTCCAGTGGATCAAAAAGTGGCCCATGAAAGCGACCGGCTCAGCGTCTCCGCAACGACACGGTTGCCGTTGGTGGATGCGCTCATCGCTGCGGCGGCCTGCACACGACAGGCGGTATTGGTCCACCGGGACAGCCACATGCGCGGAGTGGCTGGAGTCGTGCAGCAACTGGATCTCGATGCTGGATGAGTGGCAAGCCTCCCAGCGACGATTTGACGGAGAGTGGACCGACACTTGACCCACACTTGGCCGACCATTGCCGCAAATGAGCGAAATCCAATGGGAATACGATCTGGTCGAGCACCCGTTCTGTGAGCAGCTCAAGGCGATGGGCTGGCAGTGGATCGAGGGCGACACCGACGTGCCCGATTTCACTGAGCGCGCCAACTTCCGCGAGGTGTTGCTCCAAGGCCGGCTCGCCGCCGCGCTTCGCAAGCTCAACCTGCGCGACGGCCAGGCCTGGCTGGATGACGACCGCATCCGCCGCATCATCGAGAAGCTCGAAAAGGCCGAGGGCCATCGACTGATGGAAATCAACGAGTCGGCCACCAAGCTCCTGCTCAAGGGCACGGAGATTGACGGCCTGCCGGATTGGAACTTCGGGCGCAACCAACCGGTGCGGTTCATTGATTTCGAGAATCCGGCCAACAACGATTTCCTCGTCATCAACCAGTTCAAGGTGGAGCTGACCAGCGGGCGCGGTCACGTCATCCCGGATGCAGTGTTGTTCGTGAACGGCATTCCACTCGGCGTGGCAGAGTTCAAGAGTCCGGGCATCGAGAACCCGTTGCAGGAGGCCATCAATCAATTGCTGCGCTACTCCAACCAGCGCCGCGAACTCTGGCCCACGCTCTACACCGACAACGAGGGCGTGGAGCGGCTCTTTCACACCAACCAGTTGCTCATCGCAAGCGATTTCTTCGAGTCCCGCGCCGCCACCATTGGCGCGCCGCCAGAGGCGTATCTGGAATGGGCGGACACCAGCCCCGTGCCGTTGAGCACCGTGGCGCAGGAACTCGGGGTGTTGGACCGGTCGGCGGACGAAGCGGAAGCCGCGCAGGAACTGGCCGCCGTCGGCCCGGAACGGGGCGACCGCACTGGCACGCCGCTCTTCTTCCGCAAACCGGAGCAGCGGCCCGTCGCCTTGCGCGGTCAGGGCGCAACCCTCCAGAGCCAGCAGATTCTCGCCGCCGGCATGTTGCGCCCCGCGCATCTGCTCGACCTCATCCGCAACTTCACGGTGTTCCAGCAGGTGGACGGCAAGACCCGCAAGGTGGTGGCGCGTTACCAGCAGTTCCGCGCCATCCACAAGGCGGTCACGAAATTGGCGGAGGGCCGCACCAAGGCGCAGGGTGCTGAACGCGATGAACGCGGCGGCATTGTCTGGCACACGCAGGGCTCAGGCAAGAGCCTCAGCATGGTGTTCCTCGTCCGCAAGATGCGGATGATGCCTCGCCTGAACCGGTTCAAAGTTGTCGTTGTCACCGACCGCACCGACTTGCAGGCCCAGCTTGGCGCGACGGCGCAGTTGAGCGGGGAGGCGGTGCGCCCGACGGACGAGGATTTGAAGTCGCGCGAGTCGCCCACGGCCTTGACCCAGCGGCTCTTGAGCGAGCGCACGCCGGACATCGTCATGGCGATGCTGCAAAAGTATCAGCCCGTCGGTGGAAAGTCGGACGGCAAGGGCTTGGAAGTGCTTCCGCAACCGGGCGAGAAGGCGGGCGACAAGGTCGCCATGACCATCGTGCGCAAAGAGAAAAGGCCTGGCCGGCACGAGGAGGTCGTCGAGAAGACCGTCACGTTCACCGAGAACATCCGGTTTGAGGAGTTTCCCGTGCTGAACGAGTCCGAGGAGATTCTGGTGCTCGTGGACGAGGCGCACCGCTCGCACACGCGCACGCTGCACCGCAATCTGCGCAAGGCGCTGCCCAACGCCGCCATCATTGGCTTTACCGGCACGCCCATCTTGAGCAAGGAAAAGACGGAGACGCGCGAGATCTTCGGCGACTTCATCGACAAATACATCCTGCAAGACGCCGAACTCGACGGCGCGACGGTGCCGATCTACTACGAAGGCCGGACGGCAGACGGCATCGTGAAGGATGCGCCCAGCCTCGACGCGGTGTTCGAGGACATGTTCCGCGACTACACGCCCGAGGAACTCGCCGTCATCAAGGCCAAGTACGCCACCGAGGGCGACGTGATGGAAGCGCCCCTGCTCATCGAGCAAAAGGCGCGCGATCTGGTCCGGCACTTTGCCAGCGTGGTGCTCCCCGAGGGATTCAAGGCGCAGGTGGTCGCGACGAGCCGGCAGGCGTGCATGACCTACCTCGACAAGCTGGAGCAGGGGCGCAACGAACTGATTGCGGAATTGGAGGCCGTGCCCGCCGCAACGCTGACCTTGCCGGATGATGAAGTGGAGAAGCTCGACGCGAAAACCCGTTTCCTCGTGCGCACCCACCCACAACTGCCGAAGCTCCGCGCCCTGGAAACCGCCGCCGTGTTCTCCGGCAATCACAACGACCCGGAATCGTGGTGGGATTGGGCGGACAAGGCGAAGCAGGAGGAATACATCAAACGGTTCAAGCGGAGGTTCGCCCCCGCCAAGACCGACAAGACCGACCCGCTTTCGATTCTGGTGGTGATGAATATGCTGCTGACCGGTTTCGACGCGCCCGTCGAGCAGGTGCTTTACCTCGACCGGAAGATCGTGGCGCACGACTTGTTGCAGGCCATCGCGCGCGTCAACCGCACGTCCGGCCCGAAGAAATGTGGCTACGTCGTGGACTACATCGGCGTGGCCCGCCACTTGAACGAGGCGCTGACGGATTACGATGGCGAGGACATCGAGGGCGCGCTGATCAACATCAGCGTCGAACTGCCCAAGCTGCTCGACCGTCGGGCGCGGGCCATCGCCGTCTTCACGGATCGCGGCATCACCGATCTTCAGGGCCAGGTGGATGCGTGCGTGCAGTTGCTCGAAGACCTCAAGATTCGCGCCGATTTCATCAACAAGCTCCGGTCATTCTACGAAATGCTCGGTCTGCTGGAACATCGGCCGGAAGTGCCCGGTGATGTCTTCCGCGACGCGAAGCTGCTCGGCTTCATCAACAAGGTCGCCGCCAACTTGTATCGCGACCCGGCCCTGGACCTTTTCGGCGTGGCCGAGAAGGTGAAGTCCCTGATCAACGCGCATGTTTCCGCGCGTGGCGTTGACCCGAAGATTCCGCCCACAGCCATCACGGACGCGGAGTTCGAGAAGGTGCTGCAAGCCCAGGGCAGTAGTCGCGCCCGTGCGGCGCAAATGCAGCACGCCGCGCGCTATCACATCATCGGCTTCTCGAATCAGAATCCCGCCTACGCCCGCAAAATGAGCGAGCGGTTGGAGGAAATTCTCCAACGGTTCAAAGACGATTGGAACGCGCTGGAGCGGGAATTGAAGAAGTTCATTGATGAGCTGCGTCAGGGCGACCGGAGTGATTTCCCCGACCTCGATCCCAAGGTCCAAGTGCCCTTCGTGCGTTTGGTGCTGGAAGAATGCAGCAAGGGACGCCAACTGACCGCCGCGCAGCGGGAGCAGTCCATCAAAACGACGTTGGACATGGTGGAGCGCATTCGTCAGGAAGTTCGTAAAGTGGGTTTCTGGAAAAACGACGCGATGCGGGAACTGCTGACCAGGGCACTGGTGCGCGACCTGAACAAGGCCGGGGTGTGCCGTCCGGGGGGCGAACGTGACCTCGCGCAACGGCTTGTCGCGCTGGCCAGGGAGAATCACGAGAACCTGACCCGCGCATGACCGAGACGCTCCAACTTGGCGGCCTCCTGTTTGAAGTCCGGCGCAGTGAGCGCCGAAAGAGCCTCGGTCTGACTGTGGACCGCGCTGGCGAGTTGGTTGCCCACGTCCCCACGGGAACCTCCGCCGACGAGCTTTCCCGCTGGGTCGGCAGGAAACTCTTGTGGGTGCATCGCAAACTCGCGCTCAAGGAGGAGGCGTTGCCAAAGCTGCAGGCGCCGGAATACGTCTCCGGCGAAGCCTTTTCCTATCTCGGGCGGCGCTACCGGCTCAAGCTGGTGGAGCGACAAGCCCAACCGCTCCAGTTCGACGGCACACGATTCACCTTGCGGCATGACGCGCGGCCCGCCGAGGCGCATTTCCGGAAATGGTATATCGCCGCCGGAGCAGACTGGCTGAGGCGCCGAGCCGAAACCCTCTCGGCCCGCACCTCCAGCACACCGCGCCGTGTGGAAGTTCGTGATTTGGGTTTTCGCTGGGGATCGTGCGGTCGGAACGGGGTCGTCTATTTCAATTGGAAGGTGCTCCAGCTACCTGTTCCCCTGGCGGATTACGTCATCGCTCATGAACTCGTTCACCTGCACGAGCGCCACCACGGTCCGGAATTCTGGGCCGCCCTCAGCCGCGCCATGCCTGATTGGCAGAAACGCAAGGCCGCGCTCGCGGTGAAAGCAAAAGACTACCTCGTCTTCGGATTGCGCAGTTTTGCCGGCCCGGCGTGCCTGCGCGCGACGGCTTGACGTAATAACATCCGTGGCTACAGTCGGGATATGACGGTTAAACTCAAAGTCCGCAAGATTGGCAATTCGCTGGGAGTCGTGTTGCCCAAGGAAGTGCTGGCCCATCTAAAGGTGGAGGAGGGCGACACGATGACGCTGACGGAAGCGCAGGATGGGGTGCGTCTGACCTCCAGCAATCCCGAGTTTGCCAGGTCCATGGCCGTGTTCGAGTCGTTAAACCGCCGCTACCGCAACGCGCTGCGAGAACTGGCGAAATGAAGGAGCCGTACTGGCTGACGCGGGAGGAGTGCCTCTCGCTGCACGACATGATGCTGTCGCACTACGGCGGCATCGCGGGTGTGCGTGACGAGAACATGCTGGAGTCCGCGCTGGCCCGCCCCCGGCAGATCTTTCATGATGGCAAGCGGGAGATGGTCGGCCTGGCGGCAGCGTATGCCGCAGGCATCGTGAAGAACCACCCGTTCCTCGATGGCAACAAGCGGACGGGGTTCATGCTCGGTGCAGGTTTTCTCGAGCGCAACGGCTTCGAATTCCGCGCGACGGAAGCGGAGGCGGTCGTGCGCACGCTCGCACTGGCCGCGGATGAGATGTCGGAAGCGGCCTATGCGGAGTGGTTGAAGGCGAATTCCAAACGCACCTGACCCCATGTTTCATACCCGCGTGGCATCTGGGAATTGGTTTCTGGCGCTCCTCATCCTGACAGCCTCCCCCTGCCCCGCCCGTGTTGGTGCCGCCGCGGACGCATCGGCCCAGGCGGAATCGCCCGCGGCGGCCGAACGGCTCGCGGTCCGGCTTTCCTGGGGACACGCCTCGGACGCGCCTCGGACGTTCCATGTAGCCCTCGCGGCGAACACCGTGGC
>ERZ795055.3715-NODE-3715-length-11015-cov-12.590420_pt1 | contig 11015 bp, 7 predicted proteins | sample MGYA00375139_ERZ795055 | MGnify/ENA primary metagenome ERZ795055 (study PRJEB30184, sample SAMN05720283) | anaerobic digester metagenome | isolation source: active sludge of municipal wastewater-treating anaerobic digesters | place: USA | collected 2015-01-23 ...
AGCCAGCCGCTACGCCAAATATAAAATTATTTATTTAGCAATTCAAGTTAATTAATTTGCAATAAATAAAGTATTATATCAATCATTAAATATTGTGATCTTAAAAAGAAATCAGGAAATAAAAAAATGATTTTTGTAAAATCTTAATTGGCTGGGTTTTCGGCTTCGCCGAAAACCCAGCCAATACTATCTTTAAGGGGCTGGCGGCTTCGCCGCCCGCCCCTTCTATAAAAACAACTTTTTATAACTTCCTGAACACTTCTACAAAATACAATAGCGGGGTGTTTCGGCGAAGCCGAAACACCCCGCTACACACTTACTACAGCCTGTGCCGCCCTGCGGGCGGCACAGGCTGTAGATATCAGCTTTTTAACCAAAAGAGAACTATTCTTGGAATAATATTAATTATAACCTTCAGGCAACCATTCTCTGACTCTGAAATTTGCTCCCAGTTCTTCGGCAATTGTTCTGCAATTTTCTATATTTACTTTATAGTTTTTGAACCCGGAAACAATACTGATTGTTGTTTCTATACCATTTTTTACACATTCTTTTATAAAATCTTTAACTGCTTTATAAGCAATTTCTTTATCAAAATTCGGACGGCATAATTCTCCGTATAAGTCAGGATTGTCGGCATTTAAACTTATGGAAATTTTATCTATTATACCTGCAAGTTCAGGAACTATATTTTTTTTGTATATTAAATTTGCATGCCCGTTGGTATTTATTCTGACAGGAACTTCAGGGTAATTTTCCTTAATAAATTTTGCTGTATTTTTGACTATATCAAGTTTTAAGAGTGGTTCTCCATAGCCGCAAAAGACGATCTCTTCGCATTTATCGGAATAGGTTTCTTTTAATTCACTAATTATATCGTTGCTGGTGAAATTTTCAGTTTTCAGTATAAGATTAACCCCTCCAATTTTATCTCCCGCGCTTCTTATGCAAAATGCGCAGTTATTTGTGCAAAGATTAGTAACGTTTATGTACATTGCATTTCCAAGATAATATGTAAATTTATTTTCGGTCTGTTGTGTCATTTTTCTAAACTTATTTCTGAATTTAATTAATGAAGAAAATTCTTTTCATAAATATTTTTACATGCTAAAAAAAATTTTCCCAATATTTTATAATATTGTGATCTTAAAAAGAAATCAGGAAATAAAAAAATGATTTTTGTAAGGCTTTAAGTGGCGGGCAGCTTCGCCGCTCGCCACTTCTATAAAAACAACTTTTTATAATTTCCTGAAAACTTATTCAAAATATAATATAACCCTGAGTATAGCGTATTTTAAAAGACTTTTTAAAGTTTTTATTTAAAATTACGATAATATAGTATAGATAAAGATTTTTTATTGTTTGTCTTTGTAATTAATTTTACAAGCAGGAGCTAATTGTTTGCAGCTTATATCGACTGATGAGATTATAAATCATAAAGTTCTCCCTTTTGACATTTTTAATGAAAAAGGGAAAATTATATTTAGCGCCGGAGAAATATTAACTCCAGGCAAAATTCTTCAGTTAAAATATATTCCTAAATTATATATAGAAGAAAAAAAAGAAGAATTTATTGATAGCGATAATGATTTTTTTGAAATTTTAGATGAAGACGAAGATCAGGAAGATATTTTAGAAACGCTTGAAGAGAATGATGCTTTAATACAGGAAGAAATTAAAAAAAATCCCGCTGAAACTGCTTATTTTGAACAAATTAAAAAAAAGGTCATTAAAGAAGAAGTTAAACAAAAAATTACAAATCAATATAAAGAAGCTATGGACAGCTTTATAGAGGAAGGCGCCGATGATCCTTCATTGTGTATAGATGTTAGAGATAGTATTATTGAAGAAGTTTTGCCGGAAGTTAATAAAATTCTCTATAGATCACAATTAAAAGTATTTGGAGATTACTATTACGCTCACGGAATTAATGTTTCTATGCTCAGCGCAATTCTTGCCCACAAAATGAGGCTTAGTACCAGCATAATAAAAGATATAACGCTTTCTGCGATGCTCCATGACATTGGCAAAATAAGAGTTCCGTCTTCAATCTTAAAAAAACATTCACTTGCGCCTAATGAATTAAAGTTAATTCAACTTCACCCTAAAATTGGTTATAAAATTATAAAACAGGACCTTATGTTATCTGAAAACATAGCCCAGGTTGCGCTTCAACATCATGAAAAATCTGACGGTTCCGGCTATCCTTTTGGAATTTCAGGAAATTCCATTTCTCTTGAATCGCATATCGTTTCTATCTGTAACATTTATGACCAGTTAACTTCCGGCAAAGGCGACGTAAAAGTAAAAAACAACAAAGAAGCTATAAAATATATTTTAGAGCTCGGCACAAAATATTTTAAAAGCGATGTTCTTTATACATTTGTGCATATGACAAATTATAATGACTTTGCGCCGATTATAGCGGATTATTTTTAGTATGGTCATAAGAGAACCTTTAAAAACAAATGAATAAAGCAATAATTATAGGCGGTGGGTTGGCAGGAACGGAAGCGGCTCTTCAACTGGCTAAAAGACAAATAAACGTGGATTTATACGAAATGCGTCCTGAAAAAACAACAGGCGCGCATTCAACGGGAGATCTCGGCGAACTGGTTTGCAGTAACAGCCTTGGTTCAAATGACGTTAACTCCGCAAGCGGGCTTTTAAAAGAAGAACTTAGAAGATTAGGCTCTTTTCTAATAGAATTTGCCGATGAAACAGCAGTTCCCGCAGGAAGCGCTCTTGCGGCAGACAGAACGCTCTTTGCGGAAAAAGTAACTTCTGCAATAAACGACAATCCTTATATAAATTTAATAAAAAAGGAAATAACTCATATACCCACTGATACGCCGGTAATCGTCGCTTCAGGTCCTTTGACCTCTGAGTTATTGACGCAGGAAATTATAAAATTTACAGGTACGGATAATTTTTATTTTTTTGATGCGATTGCTCCGATTGTTGAAAAGGATTCTATCAATTTTGAAAAAGCTTTTTGGGCTAATAGGTATAATAAAGGCGAAACTTCTTATATAAATTGCCCTATGGACAAGGAAGAATACGAAATTTTTTATGAAAAACTAATAAATTCACCTGTAATTGAATTAAAAGATTTTGAAAAAAACGCTAAATTCTTTGAATCCTGTCTTCCTGTAGAAGTTTTGGGCAAAAGAGGAAAAGATACATTAAGATATGGTCCGTTAAAACCTGTCGGACTAATCGATGAAAGAACAAATAAACAAAATTATGCGGTAGTTCAATTAAGACAGGACAATAAGGCGGCAACGCTGTATAATCTTGTCGGATTTCAGACAAATTTAAAATGGTCTGCCCAGAAAGAACTTATAAAATGCATTCCGGGCTTGGAAAACGCAGAAATTGTCAGATATGGCGTTATGCACAGAAACACCTTTATTCATAGTCCGTCGATTTTAACTCCCGGCTTGCAAACCCACAAAAGAAACGATCTTTTCTTTGCAGGACAAATTACAGGCGTTGAAGGCTATACAGAATCCATTGCAACAGGGCTTTTAGCCGGAATAAACGCTTCAAGATTAATAGAAAAGAAAGAAATATTGATTTTAGAGCCTGTTTCAATGCTAGGGGCTTTATGCAGTTATATTGCTCATCCCGAGCATAAAAAGTTTCAGCCTGTAAACAGTAACTGGGGAATTATCGAGCCGCTTGAAATAAAGTTAAAAGGCAGAAAAAACAAAGACGAGAAGAAAAAACTTTGCTCCGAAAGAGCTCTTTCTTACATTAATTTGCTTAGAGGCTCTTAAAAGCTCAATATAAAGACAAATGCTCTGTTTTTGTCTTTATCTAACTTGAATTGCTAAATAAATAATTTTATATTTGGCGTAGCGGCTGGCTTCGCCAGCCGCTACGCCGTTTTAAGGGCATGCGGCTCGCAGGCAAAGCCTGCGAGCCGCATAAAAAATTAAAATAAAATTTCAATCTATTTCAGCGTTTCGACTAATTAGCAATTCGAGTTATCTATATTTTAAAAAACTTTTTTCTATACCAATCAATTTTAAAAACCGTTAAATAAAAAAGATGGTTTTTGTAAATTCTTAATTAGCGGGTGTTTTGCCGAAGGCAAAACACCCGCTCTACCCTTGCTCAGCCCGAGCCGCCCTGTGGGCGGCTCGGGCTGTAGATATCAGCTTTTTAACAAATTAACGAAAACTTATTTGGATTGGTATATGTTTGTAGGATTTTTTTACTTTTTAAATTTGTTTTTTTAAACAAAAAAAGGTTAAAATTATACAGATAGTTTAAGTTTTTGAACCATTTTATTGGAGAAGAGGATTTTTATGATAAACAAACTAAAAAGCTCTACAGATTTTTCCCCAAAAAGTAAAAAATTACATGAATTCAATCTATTAAATGAATTTGACTTGTCAAACACCGATGACATAAAAAATAACCCTGATTTTATAGCTTATAACACGGAAAAGATCATTCCTGCAATAGAAAACCGAAATCATTTTGCGTCTTTAGCTTCGGTATTATCAGTAGAAAATGGATATTTTGGAACAAGAAGCTGTCTTGAAGAGTGTAATGAGGATATTTCAAGCGGAGCAACTTATATAGCAGGAATTTATACTGTAAATGATGATAATATAACCGACAAATTAGCTGTTATGCCGGATTGGACAAGACTATGCATTTTTATTGAAAACGACCCGCTTGATCTCGTTAATAACCAAATTCTTGAACATAAAAGATGTTTTGACGTTAAAAGAGGCGTATCAACCAGAAAAGTGAGGCTAAAGGATTCTAAAGGACGTATAACAAGCTTTGAAACTGAGAAATTTGCTTCTCTTGAAGATAAACATACTGCGGGACAGGCAATATCAGTAACTCCTCAGAACTACAGCGGAAAGATTCGCATAAGAACCGGCATAGACGGAAATGTTGTCAATGTTGAAGATGCGGTTTTTGAAAGGTTTGTTAGCTCTGATTTTATTGCGCTTAACATCGATTTGCCGGAAAAACAGTTTAAGAATGGAGAAATTAATTTCGCAAGACAAATATCAATGACTAAAAAAACTTGTGTTCAGCTAAAAAATGATGCCTATTCAAGGCTTACAGGTTATGACGGTCAATATGCCTTTGAAGAATACGAAATTAACGCTCAACAGGAGCAGAAAATCACGATAAACAGCCTTGTTTCAATAGTTACAAATTTGGATACAGATGCGCCAAAAACAAAAAATTACCGGAAATTAGCAGAAAATCCGCTAAATTATTATGAAAAAGCTTTTAATGAGCATATATTAATAATGCAATGCAGGTTAAACGACGCAGGGATAGTAATTTGCGGAGATGTAACAGCTCAAAGATACGCAAATTATGCAGTTGCAAGATTAATTATGGCAGGAGAAAACAACGGAGAAAAAAGTTCAATTACAGCCAGAACGCTGACAGGTCCGTCTTATGCGGGGCATGTCTTTTGGGACAACGAAATTTTTGATTTGCCGTTTTTTATATTTAACATGCCTGAAGCAGCTAAAAAAATGCTTATGTATAGATATAACACTCTTGAAGGAGCAAAAGAAAACCGAAGAATTGAAAATGAAGAGTATAATAAAGAATATAAAGGGGCAAGATTCGCCTGGGAATCAACTTTTTCCGGATTAGAAAGAACTCCGCTCTTTGTTACAGACTCTAAAGGAAATAAAATCAGGATTTTTACAGGCACTAACGAAAAACATATCACTCCTGATGTCGCTTATGCTGTTTATAAGTATTGGTTAGCGACAAAAGACGATGAATTTCTTTGTAAATATGGAGCTGAAATAATTTTTGAAACCGCAAGATATTCAGGGAGCATTCTTGAGGAAGGAGATGACGGCAAGCTTCATGCAAGAAACGTCATAGGACCTGATGAATATCACGAAGAAGTAGAAATAAACCCGATAAATGGCTATAAAGAGGGTGTTCATGACAATGCTTACACGAATGTTTTGATACAGTATAACTTGGAGATAGCGATAAAAATCGCAAAATATCTTGAAAAGAAGTACAATCAGGATTATAAAAAGCTAAAAACTAAAATCAATCTGGAAGAAAAAGAAATTAAATGCTGGATAAAAGATAAGGACAGGGTTTATTTAAATTATAATCATAAAACCGGTGTTATACTTCAATTTAATGGATATGATAAATTAAAAGAGGTTAATTTAAGTTATTTCAAGGAAAAATACGGAGAAGTTAACGCGCAAAAATTCGATCAGGCATTAAAGCTGGAAAGCTGTCTTAACAAACATATTGACGCTGATAAGAACAATTATAAAGTTATAAAACAGCCTGATGTGGTGATGTTAATGGCAATGTTTCCTGAAAAGTACTCTTATGAAATACAGGAAGCCAATTATAACGAGTACGAGCCTAAAACCAGCCATGGAAGTTCTTTAAGCGCAGGAATTCATAGCCTTGTAGCCGGAAGAACAGATAAAAAAGATGATGCTTACAAATATTATCTGGACACAGGGGGCATGGATATTGACGATATAATGGGAAATGCCGCTAACGGAATACATGCCGCTTCTCTTGGCGCAACCTGGCAGGCGCTTGTTTGTGGATTTGGAGGGATGCAGCTTAGAGAAAACTGTCTTCTGGTTAATCCAAACGTTCCTGATTTCTGGAATCTGTTTAAATTCAACATAAAATTGCAGGGACAGAGCATTAAAGTACTTGTAAAAAAAGAAATTCCTGAGCAGGAAAGGTTATTTATCAGCGTTGAAGAAAACGGAAGTCAAAAAATTCCGGTTAAGTTAAATAAAGAAGGCATAAAAGAACTTTATCCAGGCAAAGTTTATTCTGCTACAAGAGTTTTTGGTGAATGGAAATGGGATTCACAAACTAAATATAAGGATTTTTTGATTACAGAAACTCTAAAAAGTATTGGAGCAAGATTTAAAGCTGTGTTAACTCAATAAATTATCGTTATGGGCGTTTCGGCTTTGCCGAAACGCCCATAATACCCTTATTCATCCCGCGCCGCCCGCAAAGTTGCGCGGGATGTAAATATCAACTTTCTTTTTGGCAATTTTTACAAATACCAAAAATTTTGAACTGATAATCTTTTATTTCAAAATTATTTTGTTCTTTAGCGATCTTTACAGCATATCCATAAAGGTTTTTATCTTTAAATTCGATTGTTAATCCGCATGTATTGCATAACAAGTGATGATGCTGTTTCTTAGGACTGCTTAATTCGTAATGTTTATGGTCTTCGCCAAAATCCAGCTCTCTTATAAAACCTTTTTTAACAAGAAATTTTAAACTTCTGTATAAGGTTGCAAGACTTATTTTTATTTCTTTCTCAGTAAGTTTGTTATGCAATTCTTCTGCGCTTAAATGCTCACCTTCCGGCAGTTCATAAAAGAATTCCAGCAATTGTTTTCGCTGAGGAGTAATCCTATAGCCTTCTTCCCTTAATTTATCAAATTTTGCGCTATTATTTGTTAACACATACTGCTCCTACAATGAATTTAGGATTTTGTTGCGCGGGGGCTTCGCCGCCACACAACAAAAATAATTTAACAAAAATCTGATAATTTATTCTTAAAAATTTAAAAACCGGAAGTTTCAATTGGACTCTTTCTTTGAACAGTAGAGGTTTCATCATAGTTTTTCACCTGAATTCGATTTACAGGAACCGGCGGCGGAGTAAATTTATCGTTTAATTCGGTTTCTCCTAAGGTTTCCTTTGTTCCGTTCGCATTTTCTTCAGTATTTTCTGTTTGCTCATCGGTCGTATTTTCGTCAGGAGTTCCCACTGCTGTTTCTGCCGTGTTTTCTTGAGGGTCTTTTTTTTCAGTTTTTAGTTCAGTATTAATTACTTCGCTTTTTTCGATTTTTTCAATTTCTTCAATTTCAAGTTGCCCTTCTTTTAGCATTTTTTCCAGCTCTTCCTGCGAAATTTCTTTATCTTTAGTTTTGTCAACAACTATTTCAGGATACATAAAATCCATAACAGGTTTTCCTTCTGTGATTACTTTCATATAATCCCGCCAGATAGTCGCCGGTAGAGTGCCTCCTGTAAGGTTTTTCATTGAAGTATTGTTGTCATTTCCAACCCATACCGCCGTAACAATATCAGGCGTAAATCCTACAAACCAGGCATCTCTGTAGCTGTCAGTAGTTCCTGTTTTTCCTGCGGAAGGTCTGTCAATTTTCGAACCGCGCCCCGTTCCGATATTTACAACCTGTTTCATCATTTCTACCATATATGCAACTGTTTTTATATCTAAAACCCGTTCATAAGAATTGCTTGCCTGATAAATAACCTTGCCGTTCGAGCTTTCTATTCTTTCGATTCCGTAAGGTTGAACTTTTACGCCTCCATTAGCAAGCACACCATAAGCGGTGGCAAGCTCTATAGGTTTTACTGCGCTTGAGCCAAGGGCTATTGTGGGATCATTGACTATTGGCGTATTTATTCCCATTTTTCTCGCTGTTTGTATAACTTCTTCAACCCCCATATCCATTATAAGCTTAGCCGCAATAGTGTTTGAAGAAAAAGCGAGAGCTTTATAAAGCGGCAGCGGACCTCTATATTTTCTTCCATAATTCTGAGGATGCCAATCCCCAATGCTAATAGGCGCGTCAGGATAAACAGTCAACGGAGTAAGCCCATTTTCCATTGCGTTTGTATAAATAAAAATTTTAAACGATGAACCCGGCTGTCTTATGGCTTGAGAAACTCTGTCAAATTGACTCTCTGTATAACTTTTACCGCCAATATAGGCTAATACTTGTCCTGAAACAACATCATAAGAAATCAATGCGGCTTGTTCATAAGGTTTTGATAAATTCCAGCTTTTAAGATTATTTTCCACGCTAATTTCAGCGGCTTTTTGGCACTCATAATTTAAAGTTGTATAAATTTTATAACCGCCTTGAACAATCTCTTCTTCAGTAAATCCGACTTTCTCTTGAAGCTCTCTCATTACAAAATCAATAAAATAAGGCGCTTTTTTGAAAGCATTTTGTTTCAAAACAGTACTGAGCCTAATTTTAGAATTACTTGCTTTTTCATGCATTTCTTTAGAGATATGTCCGTCGTCATACATTCTTTTTAATACCATAGCTCGCCGCTTCAGGGTTAAATCCATATTTCTATACGGAGAATATACGGAAGGAGCTTGAGGAAGCCCCGCCAAAACAGCACATTCCTGCAAATTCAGACTTTCAACGCTTTTATTAAAATAAATATCCGCCGCCGCCGCTACTCCATAAGCGCCTTCTCCAAGATAAACATTGTTTAAATACATTTCAAGAATTTTGTCTTTAGAGATAGTTTTTTCAAGCCTGTAAGCTATTATTAATTCCTTAAATTTTCTGCTGAAAGTTTTTTCCTGCGAAAGAAACAAAACCCTCGCAAGCTGTTGGGTTATTGTGCTTGCTCCCTGAACAACTTTTCTTGCCATAATATTTTTTATAGTAGACCTTATTAAAGCAACTACATCAAAACCGTGATGAGAATAGAAATTTTTATCTTCAATGGCGATTATTGCATTTTTTAAATCTTCAGGAATCTGTTCAATACTGACTTTTGTATATTTATATGCGCCAAATGTTTTTATTACATAGTCATCTGCTGACACAATTTGTGAAGTAAGAGTTGGTTCGTATTGATCGAGTTGTTCAATAGACGGTAAAGTGTTTAGGTGCATAAATACAGCAGTAATTCCCGCCAATCCAAAAGCCAGCATTAATGCCGCTATGTATAAAAGCCCGCCTTTTCTTTTTTTATAAAAATTCATAAAAATTATTTTTAAATAAATTTATCTAACAGTTAAATTATATAACTAAAAAAAGTTAAAAAATAATTAATTTCTGTAATATAGTAACTGCTCAGGTGTCATTGCCGCGTCGGGCAAGATAAAAATGATCTGCTTTTATACTGTTTTATAAGCCTTGCCCTCGTCAGAACGACATGCGAGGAGAACCTGACCTGTTAGCCATTCGCTTAAGTTTATTAAGTTTTGTAAATTTTACAGCAGGAAACTAGCAATATTTACTGTGTATATATTTTATATATAATAGGTAAGCAAATTCAATTTATGCCGTGAATAAAATCGGAGGTCATATTATGATTGGTGGTCAAAATTATTTTCAAAATCCTTTACTGATGGGAATGCCATCTGGAATGTCTACAGGAGCGCCAACAAGTTTGTATTCAGCAATGCCTACTAACATGTCTACAAGCTTATATTCCGGAATGCCTGCAAATTCCTATTCAAATAACCAAACAGCTATGTACAATGGCATGGGACAACAGTCAATGACAAGCGCAAACCCTATGCAGGGTTTTATGGAAGCTTTTATGTCCTTATTTATGAACTTAATGATGTTTAAAATGATGAGCCAAATGATGGGCGGAAATGGTCTTGGGTCATTATTCGGACAAAATTCAATAACAGCAGATCAAGCTACAGTAGCAACAGATGCTCAAACTACTGCTGAAGCTCCTGTTGAAACCACTGCTGAAACTACTGACGCTCCTCAAGGCGGAACTTTTATGGATCTGATCCAAAATTTGTTTCAAGACTTCATCGGTATTGATCCTGAAGGTACTGACGCTAAAATAGAAGCTAATACAGAAGAAATTCAGAATAATAAAAATAAAACTTCTGTTCAACAAGTTGAAATTGATGCTCTTGAAATAGAAAATGATGAATTGCGTCAAGAATTAGCTGATTTTAAAGCGAAAGATGCTGAAGACGATGCCGCTACAGCAACATTACTTGCTCAATTACAAGAAAAATTAAATGCATTAGAAACAAGACAAAACGCTGATGATATAAAAAACGTTGCTCAAGATGACGCTATAAAAGCTAATGACGCAAAAGACGTTGCCCAAGATACTGATATAGAAGCATTAGAAACAAGACAAAATTCTGATGATATTAAAAATAAAGATCAGGATGACGCTATAAAAGCCAATGACGCAAAAGACGTTGCCCAAGATACTGATATAGAAGCATTAGAAACAAGAC
>ERZ795055.3716-NODE-3716-length-11015-cov-3.872993_pt1 | contig 11015 bp, 10 predicted proteins | sample MGYA00375139_ERZ795055 | MGnify/ENA primary metagenome ERZ795055 (study PRJEB30184, sample SAMN05720283) | anaerobic digester metagenome | isolation source: active sludge of municipal wastewater-treating anaerobic digesters | place: USA | collected 2015-01-23 ...
GGTTTCCACCAATAATCGGGTGGATTCGGTAAGTTTATCCACATCTTTGAAATTCCAACCTGACACATCAGTAATTTCAGTTTTTGGCGACTTAATCAGGTAATTAGCACAATCTTCCTGTAATGTCATTTTTTGCAACTGTGCGAGTGGTAACCACAAAACACCATTATCTACACTCGGCACAGAAGTTTTGAATACTCCTGTAATCTGGACATCAGTTGCTTCAAATGTACCGTTTTTATCGCGCCACCTGAGCGTTACCATATCACCCGGTTTCAACCCGGTCTGTTTGGCCATATACGCACCCATAATCGCTGTAACCAGGGTTGAGTCATTTTTCATTTCTTGGGTTGGTAATTTCAAAATTTGCTGCTCGGGACGAATTCCTTTGAGCAAAACCCCTTTCATTCTTCCATTTGGATAAATACTGCCCTGAGCAATCAGTACAGGCTCAATCAAATGATTATCAATATCTTCATTAAATGTAGCAGGTACTTTAACAGCACTTGAATCAAGCGAAAACGGATCATAAGGATCATATTTCTCTTGCCAATACTGACCATCAGCAATTTCCCATTTCACGGTATCGTCCACAGCCTGAGTACTCCAGCCTTTCAATAATCCCTGCATAAGAATAATCATCACAAAAGAAATCGAAAGTACAAATACATTCAACCACGTTTTTAATCCGTTTCCAATCAAACTTCTGAATGCGGTTTTGAACAAGACCCCTAATCCCTGAAGGGGAACAGAGTTACCTTTGTTTTTAATATTATTTATTTTAATCATAATTCCAATTTTCAGTAATCAATTGTATTATCTCTTATTCCCCTTTAGGGGCAAGGGGTATTTTATCTTCCACCACTTTACCATCTTCGAGTCTGATGATGCGTTTCAGATAACCAATTACTTTTTCGTCGTGAGTGGCAAAAATGAATCCGGTTTTCAGTTCTTGATTCAATTTCAGCATCATTTTAAGAATATTGTGCGAATTTGCCGAATCAAGATTAGCTGTTGGTTCGTCGGCAAGTACAAGTACCGGACGCTTTACCATTGCCCTTGCAATAGCAACGCGTTGACATTCGCCACCCGAAAGTTGAGCCGGACGTGAATTCACTTTGTCGGTAAGACCCAACCATTCAAGAGCTTCCATCACCCTTTTTTTACGTTCGCCTGCTGACATGTTGAGCAAAAGCAAAGGAAATTCAACATTCTCAAACACTGTGTAAACCGGAAGCAAATTGTAATTCTGGAAAATAAAACCCAATTCCTCTTTTCTCAATTTCGCTGCCTGTTTCAGTGTGAGCTGACCAACCGATTTACCCAACACCACCACTTCACCTTCGGTAGGTATATCCAACGAACCGATAATATTAAGCAGTGTGGTTTTTCCCGAACCACTTGGTCCAACCAAACCAACAAATTCACCTTCTGCAAATTGCAAATTCACACCGTTAAGCGCTGTGAAAAATCCTGCACCTACCGGAAATTTTTTTACTAAGTTTTTTACTTCTACGATTGATTTCATATTATTTTCATTTGAAAAATCTTTACTCTTTGATCTTTTTTCTTTGCTCTTTAAAAATTATAGCTCACCATTAACTGAACGCCTTTACCAGAAAACAAATTCTTACTATTAGCCTGAAATGTAATCATTTGCGCATTAGCCGGATTGATGAATCCAATGGCATAAATGCTCCATTTATCGTAAGTACGACTCCAGCTTGCATAATTAAAAAGCATATTTTGACCCGGCACATAAAACAACATCAACGAAATATTATCCATAATGGAGAGCGGATAAGTGAACATTGAACCTAACAAATTAAGCGTCATACCCTCTATCAAAAACCTATCACCCGCATGAAAACGAAGATATTCTACCGTTGCTCCCAAACCACTTCCAACAGGAAAAGTATAATCTACACCCACATTCCACATGTCCTGAAAACGGGAAATCATGATATTATTTTGCTCAGTAATGGTTGTTGAACTTTCGAACCAAATACCTGCGCCGATATCCCATTTTCCATCCAAACCAATGCGCGATTCATTAAGCAACTGATAATCATTCCATTTACTCGATAATAAATTTATGGCATGAACCTTACGGTAATTTGTGCTAAGCCCTATTTCTCCATTAAACAAAGGCAATTCCACTCTCCCACCCGTTTCGGGTTTCCATTGTTCGGTGGCATTAAATTCCCAACCTTTGCGGTTTTTATTTCCAATCAGACCCCAAGCCCAGATATTGGCATTATTCTCAAAAAAGTATTTACCAAGAATTCCGTAAACACCATCGGTAAGTTGCAATGGGTCACGCACATCCATACCATCGAACCACATCAACGGACGAAACATTTTAGCCTGACCAAAATTTATTTTTTGCAAACCAGCCCGCAATTCTAATTTTTCGGTTGCTAACCTCGCCCAAACACGGTATGGTTTTATTTGTCCATCTAAAGCATTGTATTTGTAGTTTTCAAATGTAACATTTCCATTAATATTCAGCGAAGTTTCAAAATCAAAAAAAGTATTCTCATTCAAATTCCATTTTCCGGTTAATGAAGGCACAAACCTACCTCCGGGCTGAATCATCATCGGATTTTCAAACTGAGAAGTTGTCCAAACAACCACCTGACCATTCAAATGCACATTTATTGAATCGTTTTCTGCTTTAAGTTCCGAAACAAATATTTGTATAAATACAAGCAACCAATATTTAATACCCCAATTCTTCATTTTAATTTTTCGAATTCTTCAATTTTTCACCGGCATAATTCCATAAATCAGTAATTCCGAAAATTGTATGGTCAATTCTTTTACATCCGAAAACATCGTTTTAAGCTCCTGACTATTAATCAATTCGGCTTGTTTCTGCATATACCACATCACAAAATTAATACCCAGATGCGGATTCATTTCACCACATTGCTGCGCTTTTTCGAAAAAGTTACGTGTGATCTGTAACGATTTTGCAGACATGGATTGAAAATACGCCATTATTTCCGGCATATCCGAACCATAAAGATCGGCTACAAATTCCATCGAAAACTGCTTATTTGTTTCAGATTTCAAATCCATCATTTCTCTTATTTTTTGGGAAAAATGTTTTTCTTCATCATTCATCAAAACTTCATATTTTTCAAACATAGAGTTCGACAATGATTCTAAGATGGCAAGTACAATGGCATTTTTATTACTGTAATAAGTATAATAGGTCTTCCGACTGACATGTGCGATTTTGCAAATTTCATCAATACTTACTTTTTTGAAACCATGTTTCCAAAAAAGTTCTCGGGCTGTATGTTCTATTTTTTCTTTCTTTGTCATAATTGGTAAACAAATATGCGACAAAGTTACATTTTTTATTTATTACGCAATATATTGTTACCCAAAATTTTAATATTTAACATTATTTAATAATAAGTAAAAATGTTTTGAATTGCTTTAATAAAGTAAAAAGAAAAATGTTTACATTTGTCCATCAAAATCTAACAAATTTTCAACTATTTTACTCCATGAAAAAAGAATATACTTTCGAAGAACTTTTACACAAAGCAGCTTCATACTGTTCAATATCTGAGCATTGCATATCGGAAGTTGAGGAAAAACTTACAGCCTGGTGCGTTTCGTGCGACGAAAAACAAAAAATCATTGATAAATTGATTTCTGAAGATTTTATTAATGAAAAACGATTTTGCAATTATTTTGTGAAAGACAAATTTAGATTTAATAAATGGGGGAAAATAAAAATATCGTATGCATTGAAACAGAAAGGATTAGATAACGAACTTATTACTAAATCTTTGAAAACAATTGACGACGGCGAATATGAAGAAATGCTGGGTGCAATTTTAAAAACAAAACTCAAAACCCTGAAATGGGAATATGAATACGAAAAAATGGGTAAACTTTTTAATTTTGCTCAAAGTCGAGGTTTCGAAAGTGCTGTAATTGATAGAGTTATACGTACGTTGGGATAAATTCATTGTTTCATGTTTCATGTTTCATGTTTCGGGTTTAAGATTTGGTGTTTGAAAAGTTTGAAAAGTTTGAATGGTTTGAATGGTTTGAATGGTTTGAATGTTTTGAAAGGTTTGAAAGGTTTGAAAAGTTTGAAAAGTTTGAAAAGTTTGAATGGTTTGAATGGTTTGAAAGGTTTGAAAATTGTTTTCAACTACAAACTACAAACTACAAACTACAAACTACAAACTATAAACTATAAACTACATACTACCAACTATAAACTACTAACTAATAAACTACTAACTAATAAATCCACCACCCAACACTTTTCCATCCCTGTAAAAAACAGCAGTTTGGCCGGGTGCAATTGATTCGAGAGGTTCAGCGAGTTCTACCCGTGCTTTTCCATTTTCCAAAAACACAACACGACTCAGGGTATTCTGTTTACGATATCTAATTCGGGTGAAAATATCATATTTGTCAGTAAATAGATTTTTATCAACCACATTGATATCATGAATTAGAAATTCAGACTTGTACATACTTTTTAATGAGGCCAAAACCACTTCATTTGTTTCCGGCCGGATTTCCTTCACAAAAACTTTACGGTTTAAATGCATTAAACCACGCCTCTGACCAACTGTATAAAGTGGGAATCCGGAATGATTTCCAAGAATTTTGCCGGCTTCGTCAATAAAATTTCCGGGATAAATAAACTTTTCTGGTTCAGCAAGTTGCGATTTAAGAAAAGGCCGGTAATCGCCTTCACAAAAACAGGCTCCCAAACTATCCTTTTTCTCCGACACTTTTTTAAAACCACGATCGGCAGCCAGCCTGCGCACGTCAGTTTTGAGAAACGAACCCAATGGAAAAACGATTCGTGACAATTGTTCCTGCGTCAATCCCCACAGAAAAAAGGACTGATCTTTATCCGGGTCAATTCCTTCAGCTATAAAATACCGACCATTATCAAAATCAATTTTCACATAATGTCCCATAGCCACTTTTTCGCAGCCTAGTCGGTCGGCTTCCTGCAAAATCAGTTTCCATTTCAATTCGTTGTTGCATCGTACACATGGAAACGGAGTTCGACCGGCAAGATATTCGTTTGTAAAATAATCAACTACAACACTTTTAAAAATAGCACGGGCATCATAGGTAATATGCTCAATTCCAAGCGTATTTGCCAGATTTTCAGCATCGTTCAAATGATTATTTTCACCCACTTCCCAAAACCGAAAAGTAATTCCTACAACTTCGTAGCCTTGCTCCAATAGAAGAATGGCAGCAACCGAACTATCGGTGCCGCCACTCATGCCTAATAATATTCTTTTGTTCATTGACCCCAAACCCCTAAAGGGGCTTTAGTTAGTTATAATTTATCAAAAGTAATTAAGTTCCCCTTTAGGGGTTAGGGGTATTAATTTAAAATGGTAAATCGCTACCATTTCCTGCCGCAGGTGTAGCGTCAAATGAAGGCGCATTAACAACAGACTGTTGTGCAGAAGGTGCACCTGAAGTAGCTGAAGAAGCGTTTTTATCTACTTTCCATGCACGGATATTGGTAAACCAACGTCCATTATATTCTTTACTTTCTATATCGAAACTTACATTAACCTGATCATCAATTGCAATCGGGAATTGATCTATTTTGTCACCAAAAAGATTAAAGCATACTTTTTTAGGGTATTGATCGGCAGTTTCCAACACATAATCCTGCGAACGCCACATTCCATTTCTTCCTTCACCGCTTGCAATTGGCAATACGGCAATAATTTTTCCTGAAATTTCCATTATTCTTAATTTTGAATTGTTTTTTTTGAGTTGCAAAGATAATCAAGAAAAATGAAGTTAAATTCATTTCAGGACTAAAAAATTATTAACACGAAAATTGACATAATTCTTATATTAAAAAACATGTATTTAAAATGAACTTATTTGATTGTCATTTGTTTTTTTTAATAAATCATTTAAAAAAAAGTATTAAATTATGAAAGCAAATATTGGTTCAATGGATAAATTTGTCCGCCTGGGTTTAGCAATTGTTTTAATCATACTCTTTTACAATAGCACACTAACCGGCACTCTGGGCATTGTAGCATTACTTGTTGCATTGATACTTACCATAACAAGTTTAGTGAATTTCTGTCCCCTTTACAGCATTTTCAAAATTAACACTATCAGAAAAAAAGAAGATAAATAATAATTTCTTCATTAATTAAAAGACTGAGAAATCGTTCGAACGAAAACGATTTCTCAGTCATTTTTTTGAAATACACTTCTATTTTTTGAAATATTCTACATTAACCAAACTAAACCCGGTTTTTTAATCTCAATTTAGTTAGCTTTCGATTTTTAAATAAGAATAATTCCAAATAATTTTTCGAAAGAATTTCAATTTGTAATCCACACCTTACATTTATCAAAAAAAATGCATTTATTCAACAATGAATTTTGTTAATCGGATGGATTTTTGTAATTTTGCACCGATTTTAAAAAGCAACTCAATTTTAAATTATAAATAAAATGATCAAAGTAGGTATCAATGGTTTTGGCCGCATCGGACGTTTAGTTTTCCGTGCTGCTCAAGAAAGAAACGATGTACAAATCGTTGCAGTTAACGACCCGTTTATGGATATTGATTACATGGTTTACATGTTACAATATGACACAGTTCATGGTAGATTCCAGGGAACAGCAGAACACAAAGACGGAAAATTGGTTATAAACGGAAAAGAAATTCATTTCTTTGCTGAAAAAGATCCTGCAGCTATTACCTGGGGTGCAGTAGGTGCTGACTACGTAGTTGAATCAACTGGTGTTTTCACTACTATCGACAAAGCGAAAGCACACATTGCAGGTGGTGCTAAAAAAGTAGTTATTTCTGCTCCATCAAACGATGCTCCTATGTTTGTTTGCGGTGTAAATCTTGAGAAATACACCAGCGATATGGATATCGTATCAAATGCATCTTGTACTACAAATTGTTTGGCTCCAATCGCTAAAGTTATCAACGATAACTTCGGTATTGTAGAAGGCTTGATGACAACAGTTCATGCTGCAACTAATACTCAGAAAACAGTAGATGCTCCATCGAGCAAAGACTGGAGAGGTGGCCGTTCAATTTTAGGCAACATTATTCCTTCTTCAACAGGTGCTGCTAAAGCGGTTGGAAAAGTAATTCCGGCATTAAACGGTAAATTAACCGGTATGGCTTTCCGTGTACCAACTGCTGACGTTTCTGTAGTTGACTTAACTGTACGTTTGGAAAAAGCAGCTTCTTACGACGAAATTAAAGCAGCTATGAAATTAGCTTCTGAAACTACAATGAAAGGCGTACTAGGATATACCGAAGATTCAGTTGTTTCTTCTGATTTTATCCACGAAACACGTACTTCAGTATTTGATGCCGGTGCAGGTATTGCTTTGAATGGCAATTTCGTAAAATTAGTTAGCTGGTACGATAATGAGTGGGGTTATTCAAGCAAAGTGCTTGACTTAATTGCACACATGGATTCAGTAAAATAATCTGAAATAATAACATAATTTAATCCCCTGTAATTTAATTGCAGGGGATTTTTTTATTAATCACATTGTATGCTTTTAATAATTTATGTTAATTATTGAGAATGTTATTGAATTATAATTATTTTTGCTCAATGTTTAAACAAATTTAAATACAAATCTGTTTGACTACCAGAAAATTCGAATAAGCGTAAAAAATGTGCTTATGCTGTCAAGATCAATTTTTTTAATCTACACTATTTTATCTGTCACTGAAATTTTTCGGGATTGACCGGCTGGGATTTGCTAAACTTAAGTAAAACCGATTTTCACATTTATCCTATAACCCTTCTGCTTTTTTTAAAATCGAAAACCTGCAAAATCCGTTCACGAGATAATAATTCGAAATACGATAGCTCGAGGACAATCATTTTGTTTTTTTTTAATTGAAATATCATTAATACCAAAATATCCTTATTTCTAATAACTTAAAAAAACAATTCAGATCATGAGAAAAATTACACTTTTGACATTAGCTGTATTTTTCTTTGTTTTTAATGTTCTTGCAAAACAAAGAAATCAGAATGAAGCCATTAAACTTGCAGGAAGTTTTTTGCAAAATCGGCAAAACCAGGGGTTAAAAATCCCTATTGCTTTAAGTTCACTAAATCTGATTTACACCAGTAAACCGGAAAATAAAAGTTTACAAGATGCTTCAAATTATTATGTGTATAACATTGGAGAAAATAAAGGATTTGTAATTATTTCGGGCGACGATAGAGCAAAAACAGTACTTGGATATTCCGATTCCGGATACTTTGACTATAATTCAGCTCCTGAAAATCTAAAATCCTGGTTGAATTTTTACAATCAGGAACTTGAAGTTTTGTCGGCTACCCCTGAAAAGACTTCAGCTCAAAATTCAGTATCAGATGTTGTACAAAAAAGCAAATCGAAAACAAATGGTGTAGCTCCAATTTTGGGAGGAATAAAATGGAATCAGAATTCACCATACAACGATTTATGTCCACTTATACCACCAGCAAATACCCAAAGAGCTGCTACAGGTTGTGTGGCTACAGCTATGGCGCAGGTTATGAATTTTTACGAATGGCCTGTAACAGGTACAGGTTCGAACACTTACACCTCAACAACACACAGTTTTTTGTTAAGTGCCGATTTTTCTGCAACAACTTACGACTGGGCTAATATGACTGATACGTATGGTACTTCCAGTACACCAACTCAAAAAACTGCAGTTGCTACACTAATGTATCATTGCGGAATTTCGACCAATATGAATTATGATTTTGAAAGTAGCACATCCATTAATTCAATGGCAAAAGCCATGAAAACTAATTTTGGTTATGACACGAATATTCAGCAGAATATGAGAGATTTTTATACCAGAACTGAATGGGTAAATATTTTAAAGTCGGAAATTGATGCGTCCCGACCACTTTTTTATTCCGGCAATTCATCATCAGGAGGGCACATGTTTATATGCGATGGTTATGACGCTAACGATTTATTCCACTTCAACTGGGGCTGGGGAGGATTGTCGAATGGATATTTTGAAATCACAGCACTTAATCCGGGAGATATTGGTATTGGTGGTGGTAATGGATCGGGATACAACTCGAATCAGGCTATTCTAAAAGGCATTCAGAAACCTAACCCATCTTCGGTTCCAAGTTATATTCTTTATACAGAGAAACCACTTACGAGTTCGGTTCCGTCAACTACACGAACCGGAAATTTCGACATAGATGTTTTCAATTTTTTTAACTATGGAGTGAATAATTTCAGTGGTAAAATTGGTTTAGCTTTGTATAACGGATCAACGTTGATTCAGCTAATCGATGAGGGAAGTGTAACCATAAATAGTTATATGGGTTGGGGAAATCTGACATTTTCAACTGTAAATATACCTACCGAAGTAACAAATGGTATTTATAAAATGTATATAGTTTATAAAGCAACTGCTGAAACAGATTGGCAGATTGTAAGAGGCAGAGTTGGAACTCCAAATTATCTAACCGTAAGTGTAAGCACTTCTTTAGTTCAATTTTCTAATCCAACTTCAGAATATCCCCAATTAACACTTAATTCGTTAAGCACCACCGGAAATCTTTATCAGAATAAAACCGGAAGATTTAATGTAAATATAAGTAACACAGGAGGTGAGTACAATTCAAATCTGATTGTAAATTTGACATCGACAACTCCCTCTCCTACTCCATCCTATAAATTCGCTGCAAAAACAAATACAGCATCGACTCAGGATGTTGCAACAAATCCGGCCAATATTACAACAAACGAAACTGTTGATTTAGATTATTCCGGTATTATAACTGTAGCACCAGGTGCATATAATCTTTCAATACTTTATGATCCGGACAACAACCCATCAACATCAAACAATGTAGTTTTAGGTGCACCCATTGTTGTTAACGTTTTAGCAGAACCAACCGGAACTCCGGTTCTTTCATTAACTCAAATCATTTCATTCCCGGATAATAATAATGTCCCAAAAAACAATGCAGTACTTACGGCACACATTACAAACACGGGAGCTTATTTCGAAAATCAAATGATTGCATTTATTTTCCCGTCGGGTGGTGGTGCCTCATTAGGATATATAGGATTGCAAAATGCAATAATCGATGCTGGAGAAAGTACTACTGTTATATTTAACAACGATATTGATTTACCTGTTGGAAATTATAAAATTAATGCATATTATAAAAATGGTACAAGTTGGACAAACCTGACACCTTCCGGATTTAACTACATTAGTTTTACTCTTACAAATCCGGTTTATACGTTGTTAGAAAATACAACGTTTGAAGATTTGTTGACTTTTCCAAATCCTGCAACTGATAATGTAAGCTTCAATTCTGTACACATAATACAATCGGTAAAAATTCTTGATTTGTCAGGACGTCAGGTTTTAATGCTGAATCCGAATAAAAAAGGAGAAATATCAATTCCTATATACGATTTGGAAAAAGGTGTCTATATCCTACAATCGTTTAGTAATGAAAAGGGTAAACAGTCTGTGAAGTTTATAAAAAAATAAGACTGATTTAATTGAATTTAATCACTGAATGAAAAGCAGTTTTTTTATTAATTAAAATTTTAAAGCATTGATTATAAACCTAATAAGACTATAAACTTGTTAGGTTTATTCATAAAAGCAGTTCTTCATTGTATTTAAAAACAACTATTCAACCAGTTTTTTATTATCTTTGGAAACTGAAATATTATATCATTGTATTATGAACATTGTGAAATTATTTTTATTACCAATATTTTTATTAACATTCCCGATTTCCGGATTTACCAAAACCCGCAATCAGAATGAAGCTGCAAATTTAGCATTGAAATTCATTTCACAGAATTCGGGAGGAATGTCTAAAATTCCGTTGGATGCTAAATCGCTGAAACAAGTAAATACATTTTCGTTATCCGAAGGCACTGAAACGGAAAATTCGGATCAATATTTTCATATATTTAATGTGGGTGAAAGCAATGGATTT
>ERZ795055.3718-NODE-3718-length-11012-cov-32.961029_pt1 | contig 11012 bp, 12 predicted proteins | sample MGYA00375139_ERZ795055 | MGnify/ENA primary metagenome ERZ795055 (study PRJEB30184, sample SAMN05720283) | anaerobic digester metagenome | isolation source: active sludge of municipal wastewater-treating anaerobic digesters | place: USA | collected 2015-01-23 ...
AGCTGATCCGCGTGCTGACCGGCAAGGAAGTCCCGGCCGCCAAGCGCTCGACCGACCTCGGCGTCCAGTGCTTCAACGTCGCCACCGCCTACACTGCCTGGCGCGCCATCGCCCACGGCGAGCCGGTCGTTTCGCGGCTGGTCACCGTCTCCGGCGACGTGCGCACGCCACGCAACTACGAAGTGCTGATCGGCACGCCGATGGAAGAATTGCTCAAGCTCGCCCAGCCGCACCCGGACACCGACGGCATCATCATGGGCGGCCCGATGATGGGCTTCCTGGTGCCCGACCCGCAGGCGCCGGTGGTCAAGGCGACCAATTGCCTGATCGCCCATTGCGAGCGGCTGTTCCCGCCCAAGGCGCCGGAAATGCCGTGCATCCGCTGCGGCGCCTGCGCCCAGGCCTGTCCGCACGAACTGCAGCCGTTCGAGTTGTACTGGTTCGCGCGCGCCAAAAATTTCGGCAAGACGCAGGAATACAACATTTTCGACTGCATCGAATGCGGCTGCTGTTCCTTCGTCTGCCCGTCGCGCATCCCGCTGGTCCAGTATTTCCGTTTCGCCAAGAGCGAAATCTGGACGCGCGAGCGCGAAAAGAATGCCGCCGAGGGCGCCAAGGCGCGCTTCGAGTTCAAGCAGTTGCGCGACGAGCGCGAAAAGGCCGAGAAGGCCGAGAAGCTGGCCAAGGCCGCCGCGGCGCAAGCCGCCAAGAAGGCTGCCGAAGCGGCCGCCGCAGCAACCGCCGAGGGTGGCGCAGCGGAAGCGGCGACGCCCGCACCGGAAGCCGCAGCTGTTGCCCCCCAAGTTGACGCGGTCGACGCCGAAAAAGCGGCAAAAATGGCCACCATCCAGGCCGCGATGGAGCGCGCCAAGGCCCAGCGTGAAGCCGCCCAGCCAAAAAATACCGAAGCCCTGAAAGCCTCGCAGCAGAGGGAAATCGAAGAAATCGAAGCGCGCCGCCAGGCCGCCCGCCTGAGCGACCCCGGCGAACCCGCCGCGGCAACCCCGGCCAGCGAGAAAGCCGAATGATGTTCGCCCCTGCCCCCTATTTTCTCAAGGACGTCAGCGTCAGCCAGGTCATGACCCAGGTCTGCATCGCGCTGGTGCCCGGCATCGCCGCCTACGCGTGGCTGGTCGGCCCGGCCGTCCTGGTCCAGCTGGTCATCGCCTCGGCCACCGCCCTGGCTGCCGAATCCCTGATGCTCAGGATGCGCGGCAAGCCGCAGGCGCTGTTCCTTTCCGACGGCTCGGCCGTCGTCACCGCCTGGCTGATCGCCCTCACCTTCCCGCCGCTGGCGCCGTGGTGGCTGGTCGCGCTCGGCACGGCATTCGCCATCGTCGTCGCCAAGCACCTCTACGGCGGCCTCGGCCAGAACCCGTTCAACCCGGCGATGGTCGCCTTCGCCGTCTGCATCGTTTCGTTCCCGGCGCTGATGTCGCAGTGGCCGAGCGTCGGCCTGCAGATGCCGCTGAGCGAACAGATCAAGATCATCCTCGGTCTCGCGCCGCGCGTCGATGTGCTGTCCGGCGCGACCCCGCTCGATGCGCTGAAAACCGCGCTCAAGCTCGGCGAAGCCAATATCGATATCGGCCAGTTGCTGGCCAACCAGGACATCTTCGGCAACTTCGCCGGCCGCGGCTGGGAATGGGTGGCCGGCGGCTATCTGCTCGGCGGCCTCTGGCTGTGGCAGCGCAAGATCATCACCTGGCACATCCCGACCGCCTTCATCGGCGCCCTGACCCTGATTTCCGGCGCGCTCTGGCTCCATAACCCGGCGCAATTCGCCAGCCCGCTGTTCCACATGCTCTCCGGCGGCGCCATGCTCGGCGCCTTCTTCATCGCCACCGACCCGGTCTCCGGCTGCACGACGCCGCGCGGCAAGCTGATCTTCGGCGCCGGCGCCGGCCTGCTCGCCTACATCATCCGCGTCTTCGGCGGCTATCCGGATGGCGTCGCCTTCGCCGTGTTGCTGATGAACCTCTGCGCGCCGCTCATCGACCTGCTGTCGCAACCGCGGATTTTCGGCATGAAGGAGAAATCATGACCGTCGCCCCGCAGGAGTTTTCGGCCTCCGGCATGGCGCTGCGCACGGCGGCCATTCTCTTCGTCTTCGTCATCATCTTCACCGGTGTGCTGTCCGCCGCCTACCAGTGGACCAAGCCGGCGATCGAAGCCTCGGCCGCCGAAGAGAAAATGAAGCTGGTCGACGAGGTACTGCCGCGCGGCGACTACGACAACGACCTGCTCAGCGACACGCTGACCCTGCCGCCGACCCCGGAACTCGGCCTCGACGAGGCGACGACGCTCTACCGCGCGCGCAAGGGAGGGCAGCCCGTGGCGATCGTCTACGAAGCGGTCGCCCCCGATGGCTACGCCGGCAAGGTCAAGCTCCTGATCGCCCTGCGCGCCGACGGCTCGCTGGCCGGCGTGCGCGTCACCCAGCACAAGGAAACGCCGGGGCTGGGCGATTATGTCGACCCGAAGAAGGACAAGAACAAGGCGACGCCGTGGATCGGCCAGTTCGCCGGACTGTCGCTGGCCACCGTCACCGACAAGGGCTGGCGGGTCAAGAAGGACCACGGCCGCTTCGATTACTACGCCGGGGCGACGATCACCCCGCGCGCCGTGATCAAGGCGGTGCACAAGGCCGTCAAGTGGGCCGACCCGCAACGTGACAAGCTGTTCGCCAGAACCGGAGGCACCCAATGATCACCCGCGAGGAATTCAGAACCATCGCCGGCAACGGCATCTGGAAGCAGAACACCTCGATCGTCCAGATTCTCGGCCTCTGCCCGCTGCTGGCGGTGACCACCAACGCGGTCAACGGCATCATGCTGTCGCTCGCGACCATCCTGGTCATGGCGCTGTCCAACGTCGCCGTCGCCTCGCTGCGCAACTTCATTCCGCACGAAATCCGCATCCCGGTCTTCATCCTGATCGTCGCCGCGCTGGTCACCGTCGTCGACCTGCTGTTCAACGCCAACCTGCACGAACTCTACCTGGTGCTCGGCATCTTCATCCCGCTGATCGTCACCAACTGCATCGTGCTCGCCCGCGTCGAGGCCTTCGCCGCCAAGAACCCGCCGCTGCAATCGACCTTCGACGGTGTCTTCATGGGCGTCGGGATGCTGTGGACGCTGGCCCTGCTCGGCGCCATGCGCGAGCTGCTGGGCAGCGGCACGCTGTTCGGCGGCATCGACATGGTCTTCCCGGGTCTGCAACCGATCCAGCTGCTGCCTGAAAGCTACCCCGGCTTCCTGCTCGCCCTGCTGCCGCCCGGCGCCTTCATCCTGCTCGGCTGCATGATCGCCTGGAAAAACTGGCTGGATGCCCGCGCCGCCGCCCGCGCCCAGCGCAAGCCGCCGCAGTCGGCGGCCACGGCTGGCGCCCACTAGCCCCCCCCAACCCACCGCCACGCTTCTGAACAGCAAGGCCAAGGGCTATTGCCCGGCCTTGCGCGATGTCGACCCTGTCATGAAAAATCGGGCAAGGCATCGATGGCCCGTGCGCCTTGCCAGATAATATTTTGTAGTTTTAACTACAAATTTGTAGATATAATTACAACATGCCTTGGCTAATGCTTATCCTGACCCTGCCCACCGAGAACGCGACCGCCCGCATGCGCGCCTGGCGCGCGCTCAAGGCTAGCGGGGCGGCAGTATTGCGCGATGGGGTCTATGTCATGCCGGTGAGCGACCAGCACCGGGACACCCTGGCCACCATTGCCGAGGACGTATCCGCCTCCGGCGGCACGACCCACCTGCTGGAAGCCGGCGGCGAGGACTACACTGCTCTGTTCGACCGCACCGCGGACTACCGGCAATTGGCGACCGACATCGCCGCTGCCCGAAACGATCTGGACAAGGTCACTCCGACCGATCTGGTTCGCCGGTCACGCAAACTACGCAAGCAGTTCGACGCCATCGTGCTGACCGATTTCTTCCCCGGTCAGGCCCATGCCCAAACGTCAGCCTTGCTCGATGCGCACGACGCCGCCGTCCGGACACTGCTTTCTCCGGATGAGCCCACGCCGCGCGCTGCAGGCATCCCGCAACTCGACGCCCGTCACTACCAAGGCCGGCTGTGGGCCACGCGCCGGCGCCCACGGGTGGACCGGCTGGCTTCCGCCTGGCTGATCCGGCGCTTCATCGACGCGAACGCAAGCTTCTTGTGGCTGGAAATGCCCGCCGACTGTCCGCCCGAGGCGCTGGGTTTCGACTTCGACGGCGCCGCCTTCAGCCATGTCGGCGAGCGGGTCACTTTTGAAACCCTGCTGGCCAGTTTTGGTCTGGAAACCGATCCGATGCTGACCCGCATGGCTCGCATCGTTCATTACCTCGATGTCGGCGGCTTGCCCGTGGCCGAGGCGGCCGGGCTCGAAATGCTGCTCGCCGGGATGCACGCTTCGATTCCCGACGACGACGCCCTGCTCGACGCGGCCTCGGCCACCTTCGATTATTTCTCTGCCGCACTCAAGGAAACATCATGAGCGACAAGCAACGTCCCGAACATCCGACCCTGGCCCAGGCTCTTCCCTACTGGCTGAAACTCGGTTTCATCAGCTTCGGCGGCCCGGCCGGGCAGATCGCCATGATGCACCAGGAACTGGTCGAGAAACGGCGCTGGATCTCCGAGCACCGTTTCCTGCATGCGCTCAACTACTGCATGTTGCTGCCGGGGCCGGAGGCCATCCAGCTCGCCATCTACATCGCCTGGCTGATGCACGGCATCGCCGGCGCGGTCATGGCGGGGGTCCTGTTCTTCATGCCCGCGTTCGTCCTGCTCTCGTCGCTCGCGGCAGTGTATCTGGCGTATGGCGACGTGCCATTGGTACAAGGCATTTTCTACGGGATAAAACCGGCCGTCGTGGCGGTGGTATTGTTTGCCGCCTGGCGTATCGGTTCCCGCGCGATCAAGAACGAAACGCTGTTCGCCATTGCTGCGCTGGCCTTCATCGGCATCTTTTTCTTCAAGATCGATTTTCCCTGGATCGTTCTCGCGGCAGCCGTCATCGGCGCCATCGGCGGCAAGCTTGTTCCAGCCAAGTTCAAGGGTGGGGGCGGACACGGCGCAGCGAACAAGCAATACGGCCCGGCGCTGATCGACGATGACACCCCGCCGCCCGCTCACGCCGTATTCTCCTGGGGCAAACTGGTCGCGAAGGTCACGGTTTTCGCGATGATCTGGATCGTGGCCATGCTGGCCATCGGCGGCCAGCAGACGCTGGTCGACATGGGCGAGTTCTTCACCAAGGCCGCCTTCCTGACCATCGGCGGCGCCTATGCCGTGCTGCCCTACGTCTATCAGGGCGCGGTGGAGCATCACAACTGGCTGACCGGCGCCCAGATGATGGATGGCCTGGCCCTGGGCGAGACGACGCCGGGACCGCTGATCATGGTGGTGACCTGGGTCGGCTACATGGGCGGCGTCGCCAAGCAGGTTTTCCCCGATCCGGTCGCGGCCGGTCTGGCCGGCGCTGCCGTGGCGACCTTCTTCACCTTCCTGCCGTCGTTCCTGTTCATTCTGGCCGGCGGCCCGGTCATCGAGTCGACGCGCGGCGAGCTCAAATTTACCGCGCCGCTCACCGCCATCACTGCCGCCGTGGTCGGCGTGATCATCAATCTGGGCGTGTTCTTCGCGTGGCATACTTTCTGGCCGCAAGCCACCGACGCCGCACCCTTCGCCGGGCCATTCGCATGGCTGCAGGTCGTGGTCGCCGCTGCCGCCCTCGTTGCCCTGTGGAAGTACAAGGCGGACATCATGAAGGTCATCGGCGCCTGCGCCCTGATCGGTCTGGCTTACACCCTGATTCTTTAAGGAGCATGAACATGAAGCGCAGCATCAAACCCGACGATCTCAAATCGCAATTCAAGGACAAGCACCTCATCGACGTGCGCCGCAAGGCAGACCTCGAAGCCTCCGGCGAAGTGCTGCCCGGCGCGACTTGGCACGACCCGGAAAAACTTGCCGAGTGGGCTGAACACCTGCCGCGCGACCGGCACATCGTGCTGTATTGCGCGCGCGGCGGCTCGGTATCCAACACTGTCATCGATACGTTACACGCGCAGAGCCTTGACGCCTGCTTTATCGAGGGCGGCATCGAGGGGTGGAAGGCGGCGGGGGGCGAGGTCGTGAAGAAATGAAATGGATCACCCGCGAGCGCCCGAAGATCGACCGCATCGCCTGTCCCTGGCTGATTGCCCGCTTCATCGACGAGACACCCGAGTTTCTTTACGTTCCCGGCAACGAGGTACTGAAGGTGGCAGCCGAAACCGGCGCGACACCCTACGATATACCGGGTGTTGAGTACGGCCACCACGACGACCGCTGCAGCTTCGATGCATTTATCGACAAGCACGGGCTGAGCGATCCGGCGCTACATCGACTCGCGCTGATCGTGCGCGGCGCCGATTGCGGTGCGCCGCACCTGGCAAAGGAAGCTGCCGGCTTGCTGGCGATCTCCAAAGGCCTGTCGCTCAACTTCGAGGACGATCACGAAATGCTCAGGCACGGCATGGTGATCTATGACGCCCTTTATGCCTGGTGTGCCGACACGCCGATGAAGAAAATCGGGCGCCTGCTCAGCAGCAAATGATTCTCCCCGCCGGCGTCGCGCCTGAAGCCCGGCTGCTGCTGATTGGCCGGGCGCTGCGGGCATTCTGCGACGGCTACGTCGCCGTGCTGCTGCCCGCCTACCTGCTGGCGCTCGGTTTCGGCATCTGGGAGGTCGGCATCCTGAGTACCGCGACCCTGCTCGGGTCAGCACTGGCGACGCTTGCCGTGGGCGCCTGGGGCCACCGTTTTCATCACCGCTCGCTGTTGCTCGGCGCCGCCCTGCTGATGGCCGCCACCGGATTGGCCTTCGCCGGCCTGTCGTCGTTCTGGCCGCTGCTGCTGATTGCCTTCGTCGGCACGATGAACCCGAGTTCCGGCGACGTCAGCGTTTTTCTGCCGCTCGAACATGCCCGCCTGGCGGACGCCGCGCACGGCGATACCCGCACCACCTTGTTCGCCCGCTACAGCCTCACCGGCGCCTTGTTCGCCGCCGTCGGCGCGCTGGCCGCCGCCGTCCCGGATGCCCTCGTCCCGCTGGGCATCCAACCGCTTGCTGCGCTGCGCGGCATGTTCGTCGTCTATGGCGCGGCGGGGCTGCTGGTCTGGATTCTTTACCGCCGCCTTCCGCAACCCGCGCTCCACGAAAGACCGGTGCCGCCGGCGCCGCTCGGTGTTTCGCGCCCTACCGTGCTCCAGCTGGCGGCGCTGTTTTCCGTCGATGCCTTTGCCGGCGGCCTGGTGGTGAATTCACTGCTTGCCCTGTGGTTGTTCGAACGCTTCGATCTGTCGCTGGCGGCGGCCGGCCAATTCTTTTTCTGGTCCGGGCTGTTCTCGGCTTTTTCGCAATTGGCCGCGCCCTGGGTGGCAAAGCGCATCGGATTGCTCAATACGATGGTCTTCACCCACATCCCGGCCAACATCTTTCTGGTCCTGGCGGCGCTGGCACCCACGCTGGAACTGGCCTTGGTTTTGCTGCTGCTCAGGTCGTTGTTGTCGCAAATGGATGTCCCGACACGCTCGGCTTTCGTCATGGCAGTAGTCACGCCACAGGAACGCGCGGCGGCGGCCAGTTTCACCGCCGTTCCCCGTAGCCTGGCCGCCGCGCTCGGCCCCTCGCTGGGCGGCGTATTGTTCGCCACCGGCTGGCTGGCCGCGCCACTGGTCGCCAGCGGGCTGCTGAAAATCGCTTACGATATCGCAATCTGGCGGGCCTTCCGCCGGGTTTCGCTACCGGGACACTGAGCCGTGCATATCGAACAACTCCGCCAGACGCTGCGCGCGCACGGTGCCCGAACCTGCCACGAGGAGCGCGTGCTGCGCGCGTGGACCAGTGCCAAAGCGCTGGCCAGCGGCGCCCGCCGCCACCGGGCCGAGGACTACCTGCCGCTGAAATTGCGCGAGATGTTGCCGGCGCTGGAAGCCGAACTGAACGCGCTGGCCCGCATCCGCGCCAGCCACCCCGGCGCCGATGGCTCAGAACGCCTGCTGGTCGAACTCGCCGACGGCCAGACGGTCGAGAGCGTGTTGCTGCCGCGCGACGGGCTGTGCGTGTCGACCCAGGTCGGCTGCGCGGTCGGCTGCCTGTTCTGCATGACCGGCCGCGACGGCCTGCTGCGCCAGGTCGAGAGCGCCGAGATCGTCGCCCAGGTCGTTCTCGCCCGCGCCCGCCGTACGGTGAAGCGCGTCGTCTTCATGGGCATGGGCGAACCGGCGCACAACCTCGACAACGTGCTCGAAGCCATCGACCTGCTCGGCACCGCCGGCGGCATCGGCCACAAGAACCTGGTCTTCTCGACGGTCGGCGATCACCGGGTTTTCGAGCGTCTGCCGCAACAGCGCGTCGTGCCGGCGCTCGCCCTGTCGCTGCATTCGACCAATGCCGAACTGCGCGCCCGCCTGCTGCCCAAGGCGCCGCGCATCGACCCGGCCGAACTGGTCGAACTCGGCGAGCGCTACGCGCGCACCACCGGCTACCCGATCCAGTACCAGTGGACGCTGCTCGAAGGGATCAACGACAGCGACGAGGAAATGGACGGCATCGTTCGCCTGCTCAGCGGCAAGTACGCGATCATGAACCTGATCCCCTACAACACCACCGAGGGCGACGGTTTCCGCCGCCCTTCGCCGGAACGCGCCGTGGCGCTGGCCAAAGGCCTGCACCGACGGCGCATCCTGACCAAGCTGCGCAACTCCGCCGGCCAGGACATCGATGGCGGCTGCGGGCAGCTGCGGGCGCGGTCGACGCTGCCCAATGCGCCCAAAAGCGCCCTCGCGAGTTTACCGCTGTGAAACGCGACCCTTCCCGTCAGGTAGAATCGGGCACCGCGAAATAACGCCAGTATCTTGTGAACAAGACCCAGATCGCCGACTTCTACGCCCGCCTGGCGGCAGCCAATCCGGCACCGGCCACCGAACTGCTTTACGCATCGCCCTTCCAGTTGCTGGTCGCCGTCATCCTCTCGGCGCAGGCCACCGACGTCGGCGTCAACAAGGCGACGGCGCGGCTCTTTCCGGTAGCGCCGACCCCCGAAGCGATATTGACGCTCGGCGAGGACGGACTGACCGAATACATCAAGACCATCGGCCTCTTCCGCACCAAGGCGAAGAATGTCATCGCCACCTGCAGAATGCTGGTCGAGCGGCACGGCAGCCAGGTCCCCGAGGAGCGCGCGGCCCTCGAAGCGCTGCCCGGCGTCGGGCGCAAGACGGCCAACGTGGTGCTCAACACCGCCTTCGGCCAGCCGACCATCGCCGTCGACACGCACATCTTCCGCGTCGGCAACCGTACCGGCCTCGCCCCCGGCAAGACGCCGCTCGCCGTCGAACAGAAATTGCTGCGCGTCACGCCCGCCGAGTTCGCCAGGGATGCGCATCACTGGCTGATCCTGCACGGCCGCTATGTGTGCAAGGCGCGCAAGCCGGAATGCGCGCGCTGCGTGGTCGCCGACCTTTGCCGGTTCACGGGCAAGACCGCATGAAAGTCGCCAGCAGCCTGGTCAGCGGCCTCCACCCGACGCCGGAACTGGCCGCCGAAGCGGTACGCAACGCGCTGCAGGGCGCCGGCCTGCAACGCGCCGACGGCGTTCTGCTCTTTCTGACCCGCGATTACGTGCGTCACGCGCCGCCGGCCATCGTCGCCGCCGCGCGCGCCGCCGGCACCCTGCAGGTAAGCGGCTGCACTGCCTTCGGACTGCTGACCGAACAGGGCTGGCTGCTCGACCAGCCCGGCGCGGCGGCACTGGTCTTCGCGCATCCGGCCCCGCCGGCGGCCGCGGATGATACGCAACCGCTACTCTCGTTCACCGGCCAGCACACGCTGCCTTATGCCTGGCAAGCGATGCCCGAGCGCGCCGGCCTGCTGGATACGGAGGCGGTAAGCTGGTCGCACGGCCGGGTAGCCGAGCAGCCCGGCGCTGAAATCCGGCTGGCCGGCGTGCACACCCGGCTATGCCTGGCGCCCGGCCTGCGCAGGCTGAACCTGCCGCTCACGGTCAACGCCGCCACCGGCTACGATCTGCGCCAGCTGGGCGGCCTCGCCCCGATCGACAGCCTGCGTCGCCACCTGCCGACCGAACTGCGCGCCGAACCGCCACTGCACCAGATCGTCGTCACCCGCGCCATCCCGGCAACGGAGCCTGCGGCCGAGGTTTTCACGTGGGACGAACCGGGCATCCCGATCCTGAACGCCAACGCCGACGGCTCGCTGACCCTGGCCGAGCCGCTGGCAATCGGCGAGCAGGTGCACTGGGCCATACGTCAGCCGCTGAGCGCCGAACAGGATATGCGCCAATCGCTGCTTGCCGCGGTCGACCCCGAAAAAAGGCCGGATTTCGCGCTGATGTTTTCCTGCCTCGGGCGCGGCCCGCTGTTCTATGGCAACGACGACCGCGACCTGCTGGTTTTTCGCGAACAATTCCCCGGCGTGCCACTGATCGGCGCCTACGGCAGCGGCCAGATCGCCCCGGCGGGCGGCGGAAACCGGCTGTTCCAGAATACCGTCGTCACCCTGCTCTGCGAAAGCGCCCATGTTTAATCCATCACGCGAACAGGTGCGCCGGTTCTTCTGCGATGCCTGGAAAAAGCACCAGGAACACCTGCCGCTAGTCGGCGCCGAAGTCACCGCCGCCGACATCGCCGCACGCCATCCCGAATATCATGACCTGCTTGCCGACAGTGACGGTGCCCTGGACAAGGAATGGACGCCGGAAGGCGGACAGACCAACCCCTTCCTCCATCTCTCGCTGCACCTCGCCATCCACGAACAGGTCAGCATCGACCAGCCGCCGGGCATCCGCGCCGCCTACGAGGCGCTGCGGGCGCGCATGGACCCGCACGATGCCGAACATGTCCTGCTCGAATGCCTGGGTGAAACCATCTGGCGCGCCCAGCGCGCGGGCGGGCCGATGGATGCGCTGGCCTACGTCGACGCCGTGCGGCGCAAGGCCAGCCTGATCTGA
>ERZ795055.3719-NODE-3719-length-11010-cov-4.512734_pt1 | contig 11010 bp, 8 predicted proteins | sample MGYA00375139_ERZ795055 | MGnify/ENA primary metagenome ERZ795055 (study PRJEB30184, sample SAMN05720283) | anaerobic digester metagenome | isolation source: active sludge of municipal wastewater-treating anaerobic digesters | place: USA | collected 2015-01-23 ...
ATATGACGGCATCGTCATGGTGGTCAGCCCGTTCAAGAATGCCGAAGACATCGCCGGATTCATCAAAGCGGTCCGCGATGAGTTCTCGGCGACGCTGACGGACGGTACGAAAAAAAGCCCCCTGACGCTCGCCGTCGGCAGCGCGAACATAGAAGACGAAGATGGCGGATATCAAGCCATGGCCCAGCGCGCCCTGCGTACCTGCGGCGCCTCGGGGATGGCCGCCGGCACCTACGAGCACCCGATATGAGAAAGGCCATCGTCTCAGTATCGTTTGTCGCCCTCATGATCGCGGGACTGATCGGCGACTGCCTGGTGGCGCCCCTGTGGTGGGCGGGCGCCCAATACCATATTCTTCTGACGATCCACGGCATATCCTGCGCGGTCCTGGGGGCCGCCCTCTATTATTACCTGAAAAGCGTGACCCCGGTCGAGACGGCCGTCTTCAGGCCGATCTTTTTCTTCTGCTTTATCATCGTCTGCGGTTTCTCCTTTATCGGCGTCGTCCTCGCCGCGCTTTTCTACGCCGGCGTCCGGGCCGGCTCCGGGCCGCTCAAGACCGGCTTTTACCGGGAGGAGATCGAACGGTATTTGCAGGAATATAAAGAACGGGCGAAGCACGTCGCGGAAGATATCGAGATCATGCGTTCCACCCGGGGTGAAATTGATTTCGATTCGTTCGTGGACATCATCAGGACCGGGTCGGTGAGGATGAAGGCGAAGGTCATCGACCGGCTGGCCCACAACCTCTCCCGCGATAACATCTTTCTGCTCAGGGAAGCGCTGGCCGACAGCTCGCACGAGGTGCGCCTCTTCGCGGCATCGGCATTCTTCAAGTCGGAGGCGACGATGAGCCGGAAGATAGAAGCCGCGACGGAAGCGGCGTACGACCACGGAGGAGCGCGCGAGTTCTCGTTCCTGGGCGACCTCGACAGAGATTACGCCGATTCGGGGCTCCTCGAACCGAAGCTCGCCGCGCACTTTTTGCGCAGGGCCGCCGAGGCATACGCCATATCGCTCGACATGGACACAAATCAGCCTACGGTCATGGGGCATTACATTCGCTGTCTCATGGCGCTCGGGGAGAACGCGCGCGGCCTGGCCCTCCTTAACAGCGCCTTGAAGATGTGGCCGGACGACAGGCGCCTGCATTTCCTGCAGGCCGAGGGGTATTTCAGGAACAGGGAATGGGCAAACGTGTCGAGCCTTTTCGACTCGGCGCTGGACGGAGAGGATTACGGGCCGAAGGCGCAGGAGGTAGCTAACTTTTGGAAGAAACTCGCGTAATAAGAGACGATATAGGGTCGCTGATCGCGGAGCTGCGCAATTCCTACCTGGTCAAGCGGGAGGAGGCGTTCAAGCGCCTCGTTTTTCACCAGTCGGACCGGAGCATCGAAACGGTCTGCGCGCTGCTCTTCGACAGGCCCAGCCAGCAGAACATGTATTGGCTGTGCCGGTACCTTGTGTCGGTGGAACGCCCGGCGGCCTACGAGAAACTGTTCGGTTTCGTGCGGCATGAAGAGCCGTGGGTCCGGAGAGAGGTCATGGCCGCCGTCCCGAAACTCCCGCCCGACATACGGTGCGATTTCCTGATCAGGATGCTCGACGTCAAATGGGAAGAAGAGCTCTGCTTCGCGATCAGGGAGCTCGGCGCTCTCCGGCGGAATAAGGCGACGCTCCCGATCCTCGATGTCTACAAGAAATACCCCGACAGCGCTGCAATCTGCGCGAGCGTCTGCGTCGCGTGCGCGCTGATCAAGGACGAACGGTCGATCTCGGCCATCGAGAAGCTTGCGGGGGTCCAGGATGCCGTTATCCAGGATCTGGCGCTGCACGCGCTTGCCAAGTTCGAAGGCGTCCTTACCATCGATTACCTCATGCACCTCCTGCGCTCGCACAGCGAGAAGATCAGGGAGTTCGCATATTTTCTGCTGCTCCGCTCGAAGGAGGCCCGCGCGGAGCGGGCGGTCAGCCGCGCCCTCGCAAAAGAAGCCGTCCTCTCGCTCAAAGTGAATGTCATCATCGCCATATCGACGTTCAAGACCCCCGCCCTCCTCTACGTCGTCTACCGGACGGCCCGCGAAGGGAAGACGGTCGAAGAGCGGATGATGGCCCACTCGGCCCTGAGGAGAGGAAAGACCAGCTTCACGCTGCGCTGGCTGTTGTGGCGGGAGAAGTGGGCAGACGCTCGAGGGCGCGTTTTTCTCCTGCAGGTCCTCGCCGAATACGGAGAACCGGTCGAGGATCTCCTGATCCGGAGGTTTTCCGATACGGGGCAGCTTCCGGCGGTCAGGCTTACCGCTATCGAAGGGCTCGGTAAGGTACGGACGCCGTCCGCCGTGCAGGCACTTATCAAGGTGATGAACGAAAAGTCTGATTTCTCGTATGCCGCGGCGCTGTCCCTGTGCGACGTGCTGGAGAAGGCAGAGTGGCCCCGGATCGTCGAGGCGGCGCTTGCCGGGTATAAGGAAAGGGGTCTGATCGCCGAGGTCTTCCTGCGGTTTGTCATGCGGCTCTCGGAGGGGACGTTCCTCCCCCTTGGGATCAGCGACCTGGTAACGAACCTCGCCACGCAGGCGGCCTCCTGGCATCAGCGTTTTCTTGCCGCCGCGTGCCTGCCGATAGTACCCCGGGATATCTCCATCCCTGTCCTGCTCGGTATATTACAAAACGACCCCGACGGCGACGTGCGCTGCGTCGCCTCTGAGAAGATCGGCAACGTCCTGCACCGGTCGCCCAGCCAGTTCTCTTTTGTCATGGAACGCTGTGTGAGGAACCGCAGCTTCTTCGTTCACGCGAAACAGCTGATGGCCTACCTCCCGGTCACACAGCCGGAGTGCGATATTTTCTTCCGGGAGATCATCTCGGAAGCGGTGCGGTACCTCGAGAAAGACATGCCGGTCATGTCGCTCCGTTTTACCGCCCTGCTCAAGGCGTATGCCGGCGGGGGGGGCGTCGAATTGTTCCGCTATGCGAGCGGCGGCGATCTCACCGACAGCGAGTGGACGGTCATATTGAGCGTCATGGGCAGGTTCGACATCTCCGAATTCATGCTGTTGGATGTCGGGTATATGGCCCGGCCTTTTAAGGCCGCATCGGAACGCGTGAAGGTGCTTTTCCTCGGGGTGTTCTGCAAGGTGCCCGTGAGGAACGCCGACGTGCGCAACGCGATCTTCAGCGCGGCGTCCGGCGTATACGGCCCCGCCGTGGAAGCGGCGGCTCTCAAAACCGTTTCGGTGCTGATGAGTAAAGCGACGTCTGCGTCGACGGCCGGGATCGCGGCGGGAAAGGCGGCGGTATGATCTGCGACGTCTGCATCATACTCGAAGGGTCGTACCCGTATGTCTCCGGCGGCGTGTCGGCGTGGGTGCACGACAACATCACGCGCATGCAGGACACGAGTTTCGCCGTCATTTACATCGGTGCCCATCCGTCTCTCAAGAAAAAGATGCACTACAAGATACCCCCGAACGTCGTCGATTTCCGCGAGATATACCTTTTCGATTTCATGGTCGGGAAGCAGAGGTTTCGCCGCAGGCTCTCTCCGAAGGCTATCGAGGCCTTGAACACGCTGATGAGCGAGATGCGGACGGGCAACCTGGAGCATTTCGACGGCTTCGTCGAGCGGATCGACAAGCGCGAATTCACCATAGACGATTTCATGTCCTCCCGCGAAGGGTGGGATATCCTGTGTAATTTCTACCAGAGCCAGTGCCGGAAACTGTCGTTCATCGACTATTTCTGGACGTGGCGGTCGATCTATATGCCTTTCATCGCCATCATGACGGCCGACGTGCCGCGGGCGCGTGTCTACCATTCGATATCGACGGGATACGCGGGTGTTATCGGCGCGCTCGCCAAGCGCCGGTTCAACCGGCCGTTCATACTCACGGAGCACGGCATATACACCAAAGAGCGAAAGATCGATATCCTTCAGTCGGACTGGATCTCGCCGGAAACGGCCGGAGAATCAAAGGTCACCGAAGAGCACGACTTCCTCAAAGAGTGGTGGATCAGCGAATTCTCCTATTTCAGCCGGCTCGCGTACCAGCGTGCCGACGTTATCACCAGCCTTTTCGAGACCTATCGGAATGTCCAGATAGAGGAAGGGGCGCCGCCGGAAAAGACCAGGGTGATCCCGAACGGTATCGACGTGGAAGGGCTTTCCGCGCTCGTCCGGCAACCCCCCGACGGCACCGCCCGGATCGGTTTCATGGGGCGCGTCGTACCGATCAAGGACGTCAAGACCTTCATACGCGCCTGCAAGATCGTCCACGAGCGGATGAAGAATACCGAATTTTACATCATGGGGCCTACCGACGAGGATGAGGAGTATTTCCGCGACTGCCAGACGCTGGTGGACGTGGAAGGGCTCAAACAGGCGTTCCATTTCACCGGCAAGGTCGACATCAGGCAATACTATCCGAAGATGGACGTCATCGTCCTGACCAGCATCAGCGAAGCGCAGCCTCTCGTCATCCTGGAGGCGGGCGCCTGCCGTATCCCCGTCGTGGCTACCGACGTAGGCGGGTGCCGCGACCTCCTGTACGGCAGCGGGGCCGAGGACGAGCTGCTCGGCCAGGGAGGGATGGTGACGCCGGTCTGCAACCCCGTCGCGACCGCCGAAGGCGTGCTCAAGATCCTCAAGGACGAGAACCTCGCGAAGAACATGGGCCGCTCGGCCTATTCCAGGGTCCACCGCTATTACGCGATCGAGCGGCAGATCGCCAACTACCAGCACCTGTATTCCTTTATGCAGGAGGAGATCCGATGGCGGGCATAGGCTTCAGTCTGGAAAAGTATCTCAAGAAGAACTCCTACCTCGGGTTGGTGCAGGCGCATCTCTACTCCGCGTTCATCGGCGCCGGGCCGTGGCTTATCTGCACGATCACCCTTTTCGCCCTCAGCAACTGGTCGCCGGGGACGCTTGACCGGTACGAGATCGTGTTTTTCCGGACGACGATAAACTATGTGTTCATATTCTCGCTGGTCACCACCGGTTTTCTCTACCTCTCGGTGTCGAGGCATCTCGCCGACCGGCTGTTCCTCAAGGAGGACACGGCCGTGATACCGATCCTCAATTCGTGTCTCGCGATCGTGATACCGGTTCAGGCGGTTACCGCGGGGATCTTCTTTTCGTTCGTGACCCATAATGTGCCGATCCGCCTCTGGGTGACGATGATCTATGTGGTGGTCAGCTGCATGTGGGTGCTCATGATGTTCCTGACAGCGCTGCGGGATTTCAAGACCATCTCCTGCGTCTTCGTCGCCGGGGCGTTCATCACGTTCGGAGCAGCGTACTTTTTTGGGTACTGGTTCGGACTTCCCGGGTACTTCTTCGGATACCTGCTGGGGCATCTCCTTATCGTCCTCGCCCTGTCTGCGCGGGTCTTCATAGAATTCGCGTCAAAACGTGTCTTTGACGAGTCGGTATTCACGTTCCTCGCGAACAACAAGGCGCTGGTCTTAACCGGCTTTATCTATAACGTGGCGCTCTGGGTCGACAAATTCGTGATGTGGGGGTCGCCGCGGTCGATCACGGTCGCCTACGGCTACTACTCGTATCCGCAGTACGAGGCGTCGACTTTCTTCGCGTTCCTGACGATCATCCCATCGATATCCATCTTTCTGATAAGCGTCGAGACGGATTTCTACCGCGCCTACCGCAACTACTTCTCGCAGATCCTGGAGCAGGGGACGCTGGGGGGGGTATTGAAGGCGAAGAGCGAGATGGGGAAGAGCCTGCGGGACAGCTGCCGCACCATGATCATCTATCAGGGGGTGATCTCTTTTCTCGCGATCATTTTTGCCGTGGAGATCATCAACTTCTTCCATCTTCCGACCGTATCGGTGCCCGTATTCAGGATAACGGCTCTCGGGGCCTTCATCTTCAGTCTTCTGCTGATAACGCTGACGATCATCCTGTATTTCGACCTGAAGAAGCTTGCGCTGTACGTATCGATCGTTTTTCTGGCGACAAACTGGTTTTTCACCTGGGTCACGGTGTATCTGCCGATCGGGTACGAAGGATTCGGCTATTTCGCCGCGACGATCGTGACGCTTGCGTTCGCGTATTACGCCCTTGATTTTAATTTTAAGAATTTCGAGTTTATCACGTTCTCACGGCAGCCGGTCAGCCCGCATCCCGAATAGGGGCGGCAGGACGAATACGCCGGGGCGAACTCTTTAAGGAGCGAATTGTGTGCCGACGTCTCGCGTCGTATGTGACGCCTTTCCTGTTCGCGATGGCATCGGCGTGCGGCTGCGCGCGCAACCCGCTCGGCGCCGTGCGCGAGTGGGCGATCGTACTCTCGTACGAGCCGCAGGCCCATCCGGTCGCGGCGTCAGACCTGCAGCGCTGCCAGATGGTCATCGTCGACCCCGACAGTCATCCGCCGCTGGACGGCCTTGGCGGTAAGACGATCGTTGTCGCCTATGTAAGTCTCGGAGAGGCGGAGGAGTACCGCTCTTACTGGCCGCAGATCGCGCAGAAAGAGTGGGTGGTCGGCGCCAATGAGAATTGGGGGAGGAGCCATTTCGTCGACGTGCGCAGCGCCGAGTGGCGCTCTCTCGTCCTGGAGACGGTGGTCCCCGGGGTCATAGCGAAAGGGTTCAGAGGCATCATGATGGACACGCTTGACACGGCGGATTTCCTTGAGAGCAAGGACCCGGCGCGGTTTGGGGGGTCTCGCGCCGCGATGGCCGGGCTTGTCCATGCTATCCGCGAGAGGTATCCCGACCTGCTTCTGATCAGCAACAACGGCTTTGCGCTTTTCGATAAGATCGGGCCGTGCCTTAGCGGCGCGCTCACCGAATCGGTGTTCCGCCGGCACGGGCCGAAGCCCGGCGAGTACAGCGCGGTTTCAGCCGAAGACGCCGACTGGAAGATCTCCCGGCTCACGTCGCTTGCGGCGAAGACCGGTATCCCGGTCTTCGCGATCGATTATGTCTCTTTGGGAGACGTCGCGGGCGCCCGGGATTCGGCGGCGCGCCTCAAGGCGCTCGGGTTCCGCCCGTATATCGCCGAACGGGAGCTTAACCGGATCTACCGGTACGAGTGACGCACAGCGCGCTGCCGCGGCGTGACACACCGGTCTTATTCCGGGGCATCTTTTCGCTCCGGCGGCGCAGTGAGGACGAACATTATGAACATGAAGATAGAGATCAACCTCAAAGAAAAGAAGAAGGTCGCGCTCGTCGGCACGCCGAACGTCGGCAAGAGCGTCATCTTCGGCGTCCTCACCGGGACGTACGTCACCGTGTCGAATTATCCCGGCACGACCGTGGAGGTCGAGCAGGGGGTCTCGCGGTTCGACCGGCATCAGGACGTGGTGATCGACTGCCCCGGCGTCAACTCGCTGGTGCCGCAGTCGGAAGACGAGCGGGTGACGCGCGACATCCTCTTCACCGAGCGCCCGGACGTCGTCGTCCACGTGATCGACGCAAAGAATATCAGGCGGAATCTCGTCATCACCCTCCAACTGATCGAGATGGGGTTCCCGCTGACGCTGGCCCTCAACATGCACGACGAGGCGGTCCAGGCGGGCGTCCATATCGACGGAAGGAAGCTGCAGGGGGCGCTCGGCGTTGCCGCAACGGCCACGGTCGCCGTCGAGCGCGAGGGGATGCCGCTCCTCATGCAGAACATACGAGCGCCGCTGACATCGCGGCTGCGGATCGACTACGGCGAACGAATTGAGGCCGCGATCGCGAAGATCGATGCGCTGCTTCCGGAGCTTCCGGTCAGCAAGCGGTTCGCGGCGGTCGCGCTGCTCATGGACGACCGGACGGTCAGGCCGCTTCTTCTGAAGGCCGGCGCCGGCGAGGCGGCGCTGCACCGGATCGACGGGATCGTCTCGGCGGCCCAGTCGCATTTCGGCAAGCCGCTGAGCTATGTCATCAGCCAGAGGAAACAGAGCGTCTCCGACGGCATCGTCGCCGCCGCGGTCACGGACCGGTGCGTGCAGCGGTCGCCGGCCCGCGAGCGTATCGGCAGGATGACGACGTCGCGCGTGTGGGGGTTACCGATCCTCTTCGCCGTCCTCGCCGTGATGTACCTGTTCGTCGGCGTGATCGGCGCGGGGTGGTGCGTCGACTTTCTGCAAAATACGGTGTTCGGCGGCTGGGTGATGCCGTGGTGCACCCGCTTTGTCCTGGCGTGCGTCCCGTGGCCGTTCGCGCAGGACATGCTGGTCGGGACCTATGCGGGGGCTCCCGCGGACCATGTCGGCTACGGCTTGATCAGCATGGGGGTCGTCTATGCGGTCGCCATTGTCCTGCCTATCGTGACCTTTTTCTTCCTGTTCTTCGGCCTGCTCGAGGACAGCGGGTATCTCCCGCGGCTCGCGGTGATGTCGAACAAGGTTTTTAAAAAGGTCGGGCTCCACGGCAAGGCGGTGCTCCCGATGGTTTTGGGCCTCGGCTGCGGGACGATGGCGGTGATGACGACCAGGATCCTCGACACCCGCCGCGAGCGGATACTGGCGACGCTCCTCTTGGCGCTCGGCGTCCCCTGTTCGGCGCAGCTCGGCGTGATCCTCGCCATGCTCGGCGCCATTTCGGGATGGGCGCTCCTGTTCGTCCTCGGCGTCGTTTTCCTGCAGATCGTCATCGTCGGCTATGTCGGCGCGCGCATTCTCCCGGGAAAGACGTCCGATTTCGTGCTCGAGATACCCCCGATGCGCGTTCCCGCGATGTACAACATCGCCATAAAGACGCTGAGCAGGGTGAAGTGGTTCCTGACCGAGGCCGTGCCGCTTTTCCTCATCGCGACGTTCGTGCTGTTCGTCATCGACCGGATCGGGGTGCTTGCGCGGATACAGGGTTTGCTGAGGCCGGCGGTCGTCCATGTCCTCGGGCTTCCCGAACGCGCGACGGAAGCGTTCCTCATCGGCTTTTTTAGGCGCGACTACGGCGCCGCGGGGCTGTACGCGCTGCAGCGCGCCGGTGAGCTGTCGCATCAGCAGGTCGTCGTGAGCATGACCGTTATGACGCTCTTCGTGCCGTGCCTGGCGATGCTCCTGGTGATGATCAAGGAGCACGGCTGGAAACGGGCCCTAACGATCGTCGGCTTCGTTTTCCCGTTCGCGATTTTTGTGGGCGGGGTCATGAATTTTATGCTACGGTATCTCGGACTGCATTTCTAGGGGAATGAGAAGCGGTATGGACGCGAAAAAGACCGAAGAGATCCTCGAGTTTATCCTTCGCAAGACAGATCAGGGAGATGTCCGCATCGACGGGCTGCTGGAGCGGAAAGAACCGCCGATAACGCTCGAGGCGCTGCGCGAGATGGAGCACGACGGCCTGATCGAGATGAAGGGCGGCATGGTGTCGCTGCTCAAGCCGGGGCGCGATATCGCGACGCGTATCCTGCGGTGCCACCGGCTCGCCGAGAGGCTTTTCGACGTGCTTGACATGAGCCACGATCACCGGGAGGAGGCGGCCTGCCATTTCGAGCATCTCATCCCGCTGGAGGCGTCCGAGGCGATATGCACGCTCCTCGGGCATCCGACGGAATGCCAGCACGGCAAACCGATACCGCCCGGCGAGTGCTGCAAGCGGGCGCAGCGCGAGGTGCAGAGTATCGTCTTGGGACTTGCCGACCTGCGCGCGGGAGAGCGCGGCAAGATCGTTTACATGACCACCAAGCAGCACCAGCGGATGGACAAGCTGACGTCGTTCGGCTTCTTCCCCGGAGTCGAAGTGAAGGTCCACCAGACGTCGCCGGCGTACGTGGTGCAGATAGGGAACACCGATATCGCGATGGACCGCGAAGTGCTCCTGAACATATTCGTGAGGAAGATAGGCTGACGAGCGTATAACCGGCGGGAGCGCCGTCCGGCGATGCTATGCGGTCAGCGGGCTGACTGGTTATGACGAACTCGATCTCGTGGAATATCCTGGTCTCGATGCGGCCGCGGCAGTGGTCGAAGAACATGCTCGTCTTTGCCGCTCTGCTGTTCTCGAAACATGTTTTCGATCCCGCCTATGTCCTGAAGTCCCTCTGCGCGTTCGCTCTCTGGTGCGCGGTGTCTGGAGGGGTCTATATCGTCAACGACCTGTTCGACCGCAAAAAAGACACGCTCAATCCCCGTACCGCCCGCCGGCCTGTCGCGAGCGGCGCGCTGAGCCCCCGGGCAGCCTCTGCCGCCGCAGCGGCCCTTATCGTCGGATCGCTCGCGGCGAGCGTCCTCATCTCCGTTCCGTTCGCTGCGGTAATGGCGGCGTATCTCTCGCTGACCTTGTCATATACGCTCTGGCTGCGGAATGTGGTGATCGTCGATATCCTGGTCGTCGCGCTCGGGTTCGTGCTGCGCGCGATCGCCGGAGGCGTCGCGATAGGGGTGGAGGTGTCTGACTGGCTGCTCATCTGCACGATGCTCCTGGCGCTGTTCCTGGTGATCAGCAAGCGCCGGTACGAACTGACCCGGCTCGGAGAGGAAAAGGGGGAGTTCAGGGAAAGCCTGAAAGGGTACAGCCTCAACTTCATCGACCAGATGGTCGCGATCGTTACCTCGACGACGCTTGTCGCCTACGCCTTCTATACGATCAGCGACGTGACGGTGAACAAGTTCCATACCGACAAGCTCAAGTTCACCATACCGTTCGTCCTGTACGGCATCTTCCGGTATCTCTATATCGTCTACCACCAGAAGCTCGGCGAAAGCCCCGAGACGATCCTCATCAAGGACCGCCCGTTCCTGATCAATCTTTCTTTGTGGGTTGCGTCGCTGCTTGCGATACTTTATTTTTAGTTGCCGCGGTTTTCCCTTCAGCCTTCTTGAAGCTGGTCTCCTTCAGAACGATCTCCTTCGCGCCGGTTTTTGACGGCTTTGACGTTATCGGAGCGATCGCCGCCGCTGTCGTTTTTTTCGCGGGCGCGCTTTCTTTCTTGGAGAAGAGAAAGCCGATGAACGGCAATTCGAAGCCGTCCTGTTTTACCGGCTGTTTCACGGCGGCTGCGGCGCGCCGGGGCTCGCTTGCCTGAACGGCCGGTGCCGTCGCGGCGCT
>ERZ795055.3728-NODE-3728-length-10983-cov-4.349286_pt1 | contig 10983 bp, 9 predicted proteins | sample MGYA00375139_ERZ795055 | MGnify/ENA primary metagenome ERZ795055 (study PRJEB30184, sample SAMN05720283) | anaerobic digester metagenome | isolation source: active sludge of municipal wastewater-treating anaerobic digesters | place: USA | collected 2015-01-23 ...
CTGCACGAGGTCGGCGGCCACCCTGACCTGCGCCGCGTCGGTCACGTCGCAGCGGACGTCGAGCGCCTCCCCGGCGCGCCGCTCCTTCAGCGAGCGGGCCAGGCGGACCACCCGCGCGCCGTCCCGGGCGAGCAGGTCGGCCGTGGCCGCGCCGATGCCGCGCGAGGCGCCGGTGACCACCGCCACTTTCCCGCGGAGCGCGCTCACGCCGACTCGGCGCCGGTCCCGTGGGCGAGCCGGAGGAATTCGGCGCGCGTCTTGGGGTCGGTGGTGAAGATGCCGCGCAGGGCGCTGGTGACGGTGCGCGAGCGCTGCTTTTCCACCCCGCGCATCATCATGCAGAGGTGCGAGGCCTCGAGCACCACGCCCACGCCGAGGGGCGCCACGACGTCCATGATGGCGTTGGCGACCTGGTCGGTCAGCCGCTCCTGCACCTGCAGCCGCCGGGCGAAGATGTCCACGATGCGCGGCAGCTTGGAGAGGCCGAGGATGCGCTTGTCGGGAATGTACGCCACGTGCGCCACCCCGAAGAAGGGGAGGAGGTGGTGCTCGCAAAGCGAGTAGAACTCGATGTCGCGCACGAGGATCATGCTCTCGTGCTCCTCCTCGAACAGGGCGTCGCCGACGGCGTCCTCGACGGTGAGATGGTACCCCCGGGTGAGCCACCGAAGGGAGGCCTCGACCCGGTCCGGCGTCTTGACCAGGCCCTGGCGGTCGGGATCCTCGCCGAGGCCGGCGAGCAGCGAGCGCACCAGCGGCGCGAGCGGGGTGTCAGCCACCGTAGTACTCGACATAATTCCTCGGAGTTTCCCAGAGCCGGATCCGCTGGAGCCGCCCCGCCGGGAGGACCGGCGCGATCGCCTCCCAGCAGAAGACGGCGATGTTCTCGGCGGACGGGATGTGGTCCCGGAAATACGGCACGTCGAGATTCAGGTTGCGGTGATCCAGCACGGAACTGACGCGCCGGTCCACCAGGTCCTTCAGCACGGCGATGTCGAGGACGTACCCGGTCTTCGGGTCGATGTCGCCCTCGACGGTCACCTCGAGCTCGTAGTTGTGCCCGTGGTAGTTGGGGTTGTTGCACGGGCCGAAGGTGGCGCGGTTCCACGCGTCGGATTCGGCGGGATTATGGAGTCGGTGGGCCGCGTTGAAGTGGACCCGCCGGGTGATGGTGCACGAGGGCATCGGGGCTCCCTGATGGGGAAGCACAAAGCGCCGACGAGGTGCGTCGGCGCCCGGGTGCGGACGGGAGTGGGGAGGGTGTCTTGAAGCCCGAAGAAAATTCGCGGTATCCTCGCCCTGGCTTCTGTCTTCCCCCGGGGGGCATGGCATCGGCCACGGTATGTGGACCCAATCTACGGACCTGTTGGCTCAAGCACGTGGTTCCCCACCACCGCCCGACACTGCTAAGATACGGAACGGTCCCGACCCAGTCAACAATGACGCTGGAGCCTGCCGATGTCGTCCCGAATCACGCTCGTCCTTGCGCTCGCCGCGCTGGGACTCTGGTACATCCTCGCGTTCGTGACCGGCGTCACCGCGGGGGCGGTGCACCTCCTCCTGGCGGCCGGCGTCGTCCTCGCGGTCCGCTGGTGGGCGCTCCGGCCGGACCGCGCATGACCCTCAGCCGAGGGTCAGCACCAACACACCCCACCCCAGCGTCAGCAGGCAGATCGGGACGCCCGCCCGGGCATACTCCCAGAAGCCGATGTGCACTCCCCGCGCCGCCGCGCGCTCGGCCACGATCAGGTTGGCCATCGACCCGATCAGCAGCAAGTTTCCCGCGAAGGTCGAGCTCATCGACACCATGAGCCACATCCGCTCCGGGTCGGGCAGCGTCGGCACGACGTTCCGCCAGAGCAACACCGCCGGGACGTTGCTGATCAGGTTCGAGAGGGCGGTCATGGCCGCCGTGACCGACACCGCCGAGCGGAAGGGGGCGTCCGGCGCCACCGCCGACAGCGCGACCCGGTCGAGCGCATCGGCCGCCCCCGACCAGGCAAGGCCGCGCATCACCACGAACAGCGACCCGAAGAAGAGGAGGAGCGGCCAGTCCACCTTGGCCAGGGCGGGCCCGGGGTCCTGCCGGCCCAGTGCGATCATCAGCGCGCCGGCCACGATCGCCACGAGCGGAAGGCTGCCGCCGAGGAGCCACGCGAGCAGCGCACCGGCAAAGAGCGCAAGCGCGGTGAAGACGATCCGCCGGTCGAGGGCTGGTTCCCCTATGTGGACGCGATCCGGCAGCGGACCAGCGAGTTCTCGCCGATAGACGAGCAGGAGTATGGCGGTCGCGATGCCGAGCCCCCCCACCACCACCGGGGTCATCCGCCACGAGAAGCTCGCGAACGGCACGCCGCTCCACAGGCCGATCAGCATGTTCTGCGGGTTGCCGACGACGGTCAGCGCGCTCCCGATGTTCGCGCCCATCGCCAGCGCGATGAGGTACGGCACCGGCCGGATCCCGAGGGGAACGAGGGTGGCGAGCAGGACCGGCGTCAGCATCAGGCACACGGTGTCGTTGACGAAGAGCGCCGAGAGCGCCGCGCTCCCCATCAGGACAGCCACCATCAGCTGCCGCTGGGTGCGCACCCGCGGCAGCACCCAGCCCGCCGCCCACTCGAAAAAGCCCCCCAGCTCGAGATACGCGACGAGGATCATGACGCCGAGCAGAAAGACCAGGACGTCCAGGTCGATGGCGGCGTACGCCTCGCCGAGCGGCAGGCCGGCCACCACCACCATGGCCACGGCGCCGAGCAGGCTCGCCGCCGGCCGGTTGAGGTGGAGGCCGGGTATGCGCTGCACTGAAATCATGAGGTAGGTGGCGGCGAAGACCAGGAGGGGCAGCGTCACTCAAATTTCCCAATTGGAGAACAGGATGCCGGCGGTCGGCTGCTCCGGGAAACCCGCCAGCGTCATCCGGAGGTCGGTCCAGTGCGCCTGCCATCCGGCGGCGACGAGCGAGGCGTACGCCTCGCCCTGGGCCGTCTGGCACCGGACCGTGACCCGCTCCGCCCCGTCGGCGTCGGCCACCGATTCCACCGCGCCCAGCACCGCATGCATGGCTGGCGGGTCCTCCGCCACGAGCTTGAGGACGCGCAGGTCCTCTATTGGCCGCCCCTGGGCGAGCGGCGTGATGTGCCAGAGCGCGAACGCCGCCAGCGCGCCGTCCCGGCGGTAGAGCGTAGTGTCGCCGATGCCGAGTTCGCCGGTCAGCCGAATCTCGTGCTCGAAGGACCTCCCCGCGGCCACCCGACCCGTCAGCGCGTTGCACTCGTCGATGACGGCGGCGGGTGCGGACTCGCGGGAGAGTCGGGTGCAGCCGGGGGTGGAGTTCGGCTCCGGCGCGCGTGCCACGGTGACGGTGAGGTGGCCGGGGAGGAAGCCGAGCCGGCTGTAGAACCCGATGTTGTCCACGGTGCGGGGCATCGTCTCCAGCCCGATGGTCCGCGCGGACTGCGACGTGAGCCACTCGACGCCGGCCTGCACAATCTGCCGCCCAAGTCCCTCCCCCTGGCGGTCGGGGCGCACGGCGAGGGGGCCCATCCACCCCTCGACGCCCGAGAGGTGTGCGAGGTTGAAGGCCACGATCTCGTCAGACTTGTCGCGCCAGACCATCGCGCCGCGCCCCGCCGATTCGAGTGCGAAGCGCCAGACCAGGTCGTTGAGGTGGGGGACGCGCACCCCGGGCATGCCGTCCCGCCGGTACCGGTCGGTGAACGCGTGCGAGAAGATCTTGTTCAGCGGGTCGATGTCCGCGACGGTGGGGCGCTCGGGGCCACGGATCACGCGCTCACGCCGCCACATCGCGTCCCCCTCCCTCGAGCGTCTCCTCGCGCACCACCGACACCCGGCGCCCCGGGTCCCGCTCGACGCGGATGATCCGGTCGAATCCTTCCCGCACCGCCTCGATGTGGGTGATGAGGACGACCTGCGGAAAGCGGTCGGCCAGGCTGCGGAGGAGGTCCATCACCGCGGCGCGGCGCTCCTCGTCGAGCGACCCGAAGATCTCGTCGAGCACCAGCAGCGAGAGCGGCTGCCCCGCCCGCTCCGCGATCATCTGGCTGATGGCGAGCCGGAGCGCGAGGTAGGCCACGTCCTCCTCGCCCCCGGAGATGACCGGCTTGACCTCGCCTTCGTCCACCAGTGTCGGCGTGTAGCTCTCGTCGAGCTCCAGGTCGGAGTAGCGGCCGTTGGTCAGGTCGCGCAGGAAGCTGGAGGCCAGCTCCGACAGGTCGGGCCGGAGCTGGGTGTTGAGGTCGGTGCGAAGGTCGGTGAGCGCCCGGTCAAGCTCCTGGGTGACGAGGAACCGCTGCTCGACCTGCTTCACCTCCTCCTCGCGATGCGTCCGTTCCGTGCGGCGCTGGGCCGCGGCGCGGGCGGCCTCGTCGGCCGTGGCCCGCTCGCCCTTCGCCTCGACCACCTGCAGCTCGGCGCGGCGGCGCTCCTCGTCGACGGCGGCCATCAAGGCGCGCACCTCCTCGAACACCGGCTCCGAAAACCCGAGTTCCTCGCGCTGATGCCGGAGCGCCGTCAACACCTCCTCGCGCGTGCTGACCGCCTGCTCGGCGGCCAGGAGCTCCGGTGCGAGCCGCGCGGCGCGCTCCGCCAGGGCCCGGTACCGCTCCGCCTCGAGCGCCTTCGCCTCCAGCGTCTTGAGCTCGAGCTGCACCTGCTTGTGCCGTTCGGGATCGTAGGTGCCCTCGGCACCCTGCAGCGAGGACTGCAGCTCCGCGATCGTCTTCTCCTGTCGGGCCCGCCGCTCGCGCAGGGCTGGCGCGTCCTTGAGCGGCGCCTCGAGCCGGCTGAGGGCTGCCGATGCCGCCTCGGCCGCCCCCTCGGCCTGCTCCCGCTGGCGCTCCAACTCCCGCACCTCCAGCGGCTCCTCCTCGAGCTGGTCGAGGCGCTGGCGGTAGAACTTCCCGTTGAACTTCACCTCCTCCAGCTGCCGTCCGAGCACGGCGAGCACCGGCTCGAAGTCCTTCCCCAGAGGACGGGAGCAGGTCGGGCAGGCGCCGTCCTGGCCTGCCGCCGTGATCCGGTCGAGTTGCTCCTGCAGGTCGGCGTACTGGTCGAGCAACGCCTGCCGCTTTGTCGTGGCGTCCTGCAGGTCGCGCACCCAGGTCGTGCGCTTCTCCTCCGCCAGCTCGGCAGCCGCGTTGGCCGCGGCGCGAGCGGCCGTGGCGGCGGAACGCGCCGCCTCCAGTTGATCCGCGGTGGGGAGCGCAGCAAGGCGCTGGTCGAGATCCGCGAGGGCGGCGCGGGCCGCCTCGATCCTGGCATGGAGCCCAGCCCGGTGCGACGACGCCGCGTACAACTGCTGCAGCGTCTCGTGCTCGGCCCGGAGCGCCGCCAGCGGCGCCAGCTCCTCGGCCAGCGCCGCGAGATGCGCCTGCGCCTGGAGCGCGTCGGCGATCTGCCGGTCGAGGTCCCGGGTCCGCTCCTGCGAGGTGGTGACCTGGTGCTCCGCGACGCGGATGTCGCCCTCGAGCGACTGCACCCGGGTCCGGAGCTGCTGCATCGCGTCCCAGCGCGGCGTGGCCTCGGCGAGGCGGAGGGCGGCCAGCCGCACCGCCTCCTGCGCATTCGCGTCCCGGTCGGCGGCGGCGGCGGCGAGCGCCGCCACCCGCTGCTCCTCCGCGTCGAGCGCCCCGGCATCGGGCAGGCCCGCTTGGAGCGCCTGCAGCCGGGCCCGCAGTTCACTGCGCGTCTCCTTCAGACGCTCCTGCGCGATGCGCAGCCGCTCGAACCCGAGCACCCGGGCCAGGAACTGCGCGCGCTCGGGGGCGCTCATCCTGGCCATGACCATCAGGTCTTTCTGACCGGTGAAGTAGGTGTTGAAGAACTCCGCCCGCGTCATCCCCAGCAGGTGCGAGAGCTTTTCGGTGACGGTGGCGAGGCTGTTGGCGATCGGCGCGGGATCGCCGTCCTGGAAGAGTTCCGCCTGGCTGAGGCTCCGGACCACGCGGAATTCGTGCGCCCCCAACGCGAAGTCGAGCTCGACCCGGACCGGTGAGCGGGGCGGCGCGCCGCGGCGCCGGATCGACTCCCGGGTGCCACGCGCCGCCGGCGTTCCGTACATGGCGAAGGCGATCGCCTCGAGCAAGGTGGACTTGCCCGAGCCGTTGGCGCCCACGATACCGGTCAGGCCGGCGCCGAACACGAGCTCGGAGTCCTCATGCTGCCGGAAGTTCACGAGCCGGAGGCGGTGGATCTGCATCAGTCTTCCGCCAGCTCGCGTTCGGCGGATGCGACGAGTTCCACCCCTTCGTTCACGAACGCCGCGCGGTCGATCCCGGCGGGCAGCTGGCGCCGGCTGAGGTAGTCCTGGACGATGTCGGGCAGCGTCTGGCGCCGACCCGGCGCACCGACGCCGGTGATCCGGGTCGGCTCCGGTCGCCGCAGGTCGAGCTGGAAGTGCAGCGCCTCCGCCTTCCATCCCCGGAGCACGGCGTGATCGAGCTGACGGCCCACGTGCCGAGGCACCCCGGTCACGACCAGTCGCACCACCTGGTCGGCGATGCCGCCGGGGACGGCCGCCACCCGATCGGAGATCGCCGCCTGCAGCTCTTCCGCGGACATGTCGCTGCCGTCGAGCCGGGGCAGGTCCAGCACCCGCCGCGCCGGGATGATCGGCCGCGGTTCCGCGATGCCGGTGTCGAGGTTCACGAGCAGCCACGACTTGCCCGCCACCCCCTTCTCCGCCTCGTCTCGCAGTTCGCCCCAGGGATTCGTACTCACGTATTCGAGCGAGCCGCAGTACCAGGCGCGGGGCCCGAGCTCGGTCTGCACGTGATAGTGGCCGAACGCCACGTAGCTCCACTCGCCGGGGCCGAACTCGTCGGCGCGGACCAGCGCGCCGCCGTACTCCACCGTGGACCGGTCGGACGGGAAGACACCGTCCACCTCGCCGTGGGCCACGAGCACCTCGTAGCGCGCACTGCCGTCAGGCCGGAGGACCGGTCGCTCGGCCTGCGCCAGTGCCTCGTGCGGCACGGCCAGGACGCTGAGCTCCAGCTGGGGGTAGCTGAAGCGCCGCGCCTCGTGCGTCGCGACGTCCACGCCGAGCTCGTCGAAGAGGCGGAGGATGCTGCCGGTCTCGGTGGAACGGGGCGTGTCGTGGTTGCCGGCGATCAGGACGATCGGCGCGTCGGGCAGATCCGCGCGGATGCGCTGGAACTGCTGGAAGGCGAAGACGATGGCAGCATTGGTGGGACGGACCGAGTGGAACAGATCGCCGGCCACGATGACGGCGTCGGGCCGCGCCGCGAGCACGCCGTCCACCGCCTGGCGGAAGGCGAGGGCGGTGTCCGCCTCACGCTGGTTGATGCCGGCGGGAGTCTGCCGATGATATTGCCGGAAGCCGAGATGCAGGTCGGCGAGGTGCGCGATTTTCACAGGTAGGAGAATGCGCCGCCCGGGGGCGGGGGGCAAGGCGGCAGGAGCGTCGGCCTAGGAGGAATACGGATCGGCGGTGCCCCGGAGCGGGATCACCCCGGTCCTGCGGGTGACGAGCTCCGGCTCGACCCGTCGGCCCAGCGCCGCCGTGAAGTAGGCCAGGACATCGTCGGGACGCAGCTGCCGGGTGCGGGCGAGCGCCCGGCGCACGTCGTCCTCCCGCCGCCCATCCACGATCGCGCGGACCCGGTCCGTCGCGATCCCCGGGTCCATCGAGCGGAGCTGGCGGGCCACCGCCTCGTCGAAGGGGAGGTCGGGCGCGGGCGGGAACCGCTCCACGCCCTCGCGGCCGGAGAGAACGCAGGGCCTGGGAAAGCGGAGGAACACCGGCTGGGTGAAGTGAGGATGCCGCACCATCAGCTCGCCCTTCGGCAGCGTGGCGAGCTTGATCTTGGTGGCCGGCGAGAGGGTCGCGTAGCCGGCGGTGGCCAGTTCATCAGGATCCATCCGGCCGTAGATGGTGGTCCCCGCGTTGCCGACCACCCGCCGAAGCACCTGCGATCGAAACTGCTGGGCGGAGAACAGCACGAGCCCCAGGTACCGACCGCGCTCCGACAAGTCCAGCAACATCTTCCGTACGTAGGTGTCCGGACCGTCGGCGGGCGCGTATTTGTTGAGTTCGTCCACGAACACGACCACGTGGTCCACACCGAGGTCCCGGCGCTCGAGGTGCTCGCGGAGCTTGCTGACCACGCGCGCGAAGACGAGGTCCTGCGCCAGCGGATCCACGCTCGCCACGTCCACCACGTACACCGAGCGGTCCGCGAAGGCGCCCCAGGGGAGGTCGTTCGAGGCGCCGTCGTCGGTCACCAGCCCCTTGGCCCGGGTAGTGATGTTGCCGAGCCGGTTCCGGACCTTCCGGATTGTGGCGATGTGGTGCGTCCGCCAGATGTCGCCGCGATTGCTGTTCTCCAGGGAGTCGAAGATGGCGCGGAAGAACGCCTCGAGGTCGGCGAAGGTCAGCACCCGCCACTCCTGAGGGTGCAGCTCCGGCGCCTGGAAGTCGCGGCCGACCACCCGGTCCGCCAGAAAATCGATGAACGCGTCCGCCTTCGCGTCCAGGTCATCCCGGTTGAGGACGACCTCGGCGTACTCCAACACCTCCCGCAATCCCCAGGTCAACGGCTCGGTGTTGGCGGCCAGGTCCGGGTGTGTGCGCAGCGTGTTGAGGTTGACGCCGTCGGGCTTGCAGGGGGCGTAGTACCGCACGTTGTCGAACGGCGTGGGCGACAAGCCGAGCCGGGCGTAGGAGGCGAGGTCTTCAGTCGACAACTCCGCCGGCTGGTCGAGAAAGCAGAGGTCGGGGCCCTTCACGTTGAAGCAGAGCGCGGCCACCGACCCCTTGTGCGCCGGGAACGTCTGGAAGATGCTGGCGAGCAGGAACTCCACGGCGCTCGTCTTCGTGGCCAAGCCCGACACGCCGGTGATGTTGAGGTGCGCCGCCTCGGGACCGAGGAGGAAATCGGCGTCGAGATACACCGGGGCGGCCAGCCCGGCGGAGCCATAGGTGCCGACCGGAATGCCAGTGCCACGATTGCCACCGGTGTAGCCGTCCATCCGGAGGGCCATGCGCACGTCGTCGTCGGTGGCCATGCGCACTTCACCCAGGGGCACCGGCTGGAGCGGCTCCTCCGGGTCCTGGCGGAGCACGGCGGCGGTGTAGAGCCGAGTTTCGTCGTAGGCCGCCGCGTCCATGACGACCCCGAACACCACCCGCCCGGGGGCGTCCACGCGCACGATGGCGCCGACCCCCACGGGAGATTCCCGAGCGGCCGTGAAATGGAATTGGTGTGGGGTGGAGGGCCGGGCCTCGGTGGCGACGACGCGGCCGATCAGGTCGGGGCGAATGGCGGGACCTCCGTCAGCCAGAACCCCGCGAGGCGGCGCTTGTGGTCGAGCTCCACGAGCAGGTGATCGGCGACGCGCACCACCTCGACGTCGCGGCGACCCCCGATGCGCAGGTGGACGACCTTTTCATCTGGCGTGGCCGACACGGAGAGTGTCGTGTCCACCTCCACGGCCGAAACGACCTGCCGCGCCGACTTGGTGGGGAGGACCACCCGTCCGCTCCGCGCGCCGGCGGGCGGGGCCAGCCCCGGCACGGTGTCCACCTCGGGCCAGACCACGACGTCGAGGCCGCAGAGCACGCCGCCGGCCACGTCGAGGACGACCACCGATCCCTCTTCATCCGAGAGCTCGACGCTCCCCTCCTGGCCGCCATCGACCAGGGCCGCGCGGAATCCGCCGGAGAGGATATCGGTCTCGACGTCCCACCGCCATTCCACGGTCGGCAGCCGTCCCTCGAGCGGTTCGACGCGGGTATCGATGTTCATCGCGCGTCCCTACGCGGCCCTGGCCGCGGTCAGCCGCCTGATGAAGCGGATGATGCGGTCCACGCCGGCGTCCAGTTCCTTGTCCGCGGCGGCATAGCTAAGGCGCACCCAGCGGTCGTCGCCGAATGCGGCACCCGGCACGAGCGCCACTCCCTCCTCGGCCATCAGCTTTTCACAGAAGGCGGCCCCGCCGCCGCCCGGCCCGGTCAGCCCGTCCACGCGGAAGAAGAAGTAGAAGGCGCCGTGCGGTTCGACGAACTCGACGCCGGGCACCTCGGCGCGGAACCGCGAGACGAGCCGGTCGCGGCGGGCGCGGAACGCCGCCACCATGCGAAGCACGTCCGCCTCCACCCGCTCGTCGCCGAAGGCCGTGGCCGCGGCCCACTGCGCCGGGTGGTTGGCGCCGGTGGTGGTGTGCGACTGCAGCGCCGCCATCCCCTTGAACACGTGCGGCGGCGCGAAGGCGGCGCCGATCCGCCAGCCGGTCATCGCGTACGCCTTGCTGGCGCCGCAGACGACCACCGTCCGCTCCAGCAGGTCATCCGGAAGGTCGAGGAAGCTCGGCGCCGAGACGGCCCCGTAATTGATCCGTTGGTAGATCTCGTCGGCGATGATCCACACCTCGTTCTTCTTCGCCCACTCCGCGATCGAGCGCAACTCCGCGAGGGTATACACTGCCCCGGTCGGGTTGCACGGGGAACAGATGATCAGCCCCTTCGTACGCGTGGTGGAGTGCTTGTCGAGGTCCCTGGCGCTCACCTTGAGACCCCACTCGATGTCCCCGGGCACCAGCACCGGCTCGGCGCGGCACAGATGCACGATCTGGGGATACGACACCCACGCCGGCGCCGGGATCAGCACCTGGTCATTGGGGCCGAAGAGGGTGAAGCAGGCGTTGAAAATGGAATGTTTCGAGCCGGAGCTCACCAGTATCTGGTCGGGATTGACCGGCCGGCCGCCGCTCTGCGCGGAGAGGTTCTTCGCGATGGCGGCCCGCAGCTCGGGAATGCCGGGATTGGGCGGGTAGTGGGTCATCCCCTTCTGGATGGCCTGGACGCCGGCCTGCGCCACGAGCGCGGGAGTGTCGAAGTCCGGCTCGCCCAGGCTGAGGTCGTACACCTCGTCGCCGGCGGCGCGGCGTCGCTTCGTTTCCGCGCTGATCGCGATGGTCTCGGAGGCCTTGAGGTGCACCAGG
>ERZ795055.3739-NODE-3739-length-10975-cov-4.001832_pt1 | contig 10975 bp, 8 predicted proteins | sample MGYA00375139_ERZ795055 | MGnify/ENA primary metagenome ERZ795055 (study PRJEB30184, sample SAMN05720283) | anaerobic digester metagenome | isolation source: active sludge of municipal wastewater-treating anaerobic digesters | place: USA | collected 2015-01-23 ...
TGAGTGGCAGCACCGATCAAGAGCGTGCGAAACTGCAGGGCATTGTGCTGCGCGAGATTCAACGGCTTGAGAAGTTGGTGCAGGACTTTTTGGTCTATGCACGCCCGGCGCCACCGCAGCGACAACCTCTCGATTTGACGCGCGTCCTCGAAGAACTAGCGCAGATGGTACGAGCAGACCTCCAGTGGGCAGACATAAGCCTCGACCTCGACTTGGCCGCGGGGATCGAGCTGGACGCCGACCCGGGTCAGCTCCACCAGGTGCTTCTCAACCTTCTGCGCAACGCCCAGGAGGCTACGCCCGCTGGTGGTGTGGTTCATCTGTCGGCCACCGCCCAATTGGTGGGGTCCCGGCGCGAGGTGCGTCTGCAAGTCCGTGACCATGGCGCGGGCATGCCTCCGGAGGCTCGCGCGCACCTGTTTGAGCCCTTCTTTACCACCAAGAGCCAAGGGACCGGGTTGGGCCTGGCGGTGGTGCATCGAGTCATCGAGGGTCATGGGGGGCGAGTGGAGATGGAAGACGCGCCTGGGGGTGGCACGATGGCCACTGTTATTTTGCCGGCATAACGTGAGAGGTGAGCAGGCGCTACTTTGTTGGAGAGGGTAAAACGTGGCGAACGTCTTGGTGGTGGATGACGAACGTTCGATGCGGGAGTTTCTGCAGATCCTCCTGGAGCGCGATGGCTATATCGTTGCTGTGGCTGACGGCGTGCGGCAGGCGCTCAAGGCGTGTGAACAGGCGAGCCCCGACCTGGTTTTCGTGGATCTGAAGCTCAAGGACGGCAGCGGCATGGAGGTCTTGTCGTGGCTCAGGGAGCATGAGCCCGACGTGCAAGTCATCATGATGACCGCCTATGCGACCACCGAGAACGCGGTTGAGGCGATGAGACAGGGAGCGTACGACTACCAGCTGAAACCGTTCAAAATCGAAGAGACGCGGGTGTTGACGCAAAAGGCGTTGGAAAAGCGGGCCTTGTTGCGGGAGAACCGCGCGTTGCGAGCCCAGCTACGCAATGATGGCGGTTTGGCGCGCATCATAGGCAAGAGCCCCAAAATGGCGGAGGTCGTGACCCTGATTGCCAAGGTCGCGCCAACTCCCGCCAGCATCTTGATCGAGGGCGAGAGTGGTACGGGCAAAGAGTTGGTCGCGCGCGCTATCCATGATTCGAGTGCGCGAGCAGCTGGTCCGTTTGTGGCGGTCAACTGTGGCGCCATTCCGGAGACGCTCATTGAATCGGAGTTGTTTGGTCACGCCGCGGGGGCCTTTACTGGTGCTAACCGCGCGCGGCCCGGGTTATTCGAAACCGCCACCGGTGGGACCTTGCTTCTCGATGAGATCGGCGAGCTGCCGCTGTCGATGCAGGTGAAGCTTTTGCGCGCGCTCCAGGAACGTGTCGTGCGGCGCGTGGGTGAGGAACGTGAGCGTCCCGTGGATGTGCGAATTCTGGCGGCCACCAACAAGGACCTACAGCAGCTGACCCAACAAGGGGGCTTCCGCGAGGACCTGTACTACCGCTTGAACGTGGTGCGGGTACGCCTGCCACCGTTACGCGAGCGGGTCGAAGACATTCCGCTGTTGGCTCGCGCGCTCGTGATTAAATACGGCGAAAGCATCGGCAAAGGCGTGGAGGAGGTGGCACCAGAGGCTCTCCGCGCATTGTCGAACTACGCATTTCCAGGCAACGTTCGGGAGCTCCAGAACCTGATGGAGCGCGCCGTTATTCTGGCTTCCGGGCACGTCATCCAGTGCCAAGATCTCCCCGAAGAAGTCCGCGGCAATCTGACCGCCGTCAGCGACCCGCTCGCGTTTCCCGATTCAGGGATGGATCTGGAGCAGGCGTTGGAGCGGATTGAGCGAGGCTTTCTAGAAACGGCCATGACGCGCGCGGAGGGCGTCAAAACACGTGCGGCTCAGTTGTTGGGCTTAACCCAGCGTAGTTTGCGCTATCGGTTGCAACGCCGGGGTCTTGCAGGGCCCGAGGCAAACGACCACGAGGATGAGGGCCGTTAGGTCAAGCGAGTGCTTCATGGCGTCGGAGGCAAGCATCTGTAAGGAGAGTCCATCGTTGCGTAGGTGCGCCAAGCGAGTGGTCTTTTTGGTCAACGGTCTGGGCCGTGGGGGTGGGGAACGTCTGCTTGTGGCCGAGATCCAGGAGCTCCGGCGGCGCGGTGTCTCTGTCGAGTTGTTTGTGCTCACACGGCTGGGGGCTTTGGCCGCAGAGCTACAATCGCTAGGGGTCAGCCCCGTGCGGCTAACCTTCGAGGGTGTGCCGCTCCCAACCGGGTGGTGGCAATTCTATCGGGCGTTGCGCCGCGCCGATCTACTTCGGACCTGCTTCTTCTACTCTGATCTGGTGGGTACCTTGTGTGGCCGATACGTGGGCGTTCCTCGGATTGTCTCGTCGCGTCACGACGACGGCTATTGGATGCGTCGCTGGCATAGGCCCTTGGAACGGTGGCTCAATCGGCATTTGGATGCCGTGCTGTGTGTTTCCGAGGCCGTTCGCACGGCGATGCTTGAGCGAGGCTCGGTAGCGGACCACTTGCGCGTCGTGCGACCCGGAATTGAGTTGGCATCTGAGACTGTGCCCGTAGGCGAACGGGAGCGGGTGATTCTATGTGTTGGTCGCTTGGTGCCGGTCAAAAACCACGCCTTGCTCTTGCGAGCGTTCGCAGATCTCCGGCGCCGCGGCGTTGGCCTCGAATGGCGTTTGCAGATTGCGGGCGATGGGCCCGAACGGGCGCGTTTGGCCAACCTGGGGGAGGTCTTGGGACTTGGTGACGCAGTGGAGTGGATCGGGGAGGTGACGCCGGCCGCATTGAGGCGGTTGTATCGGTCGGCAGCCATATTTGCGTTGCCATCCAAATCAGAGGCAGCGCCTTTGAGTTTGATGGAGGCGATGGCGGCAGGACTTCCTGTTGTGGCGTGTCGGGTGGGCGGGATTCCAGAATTTGTTCGCCACGGTATTGAGGGGCTGTTGGTTGCGGCAGCGGAGGCGCCCACCTTTGCTGATGCGCTCGGTCACTATGTTAGCCACCCGGATCAGCGCGCGAGCGCGGGGGGCGCTGCTGCAAAGCGCGCCGCGCAGGAATTCGGTATTTCTCGCTACCTTGAGGAGCTGGTGGGGCAGTGTGATGGGTTGGGGACCGAAGCTTGCGACCTTGGAATTTTTCACGATGCCCATTAGTACCTTGAGCGTTGAGGAACTCCCTGACGGCGCGACGTTGGTCCTCAGTGAGGAGTTTGATGACGATCCCCTGGTGCGGGCACTTCGTGAGCATCGCACAAACGTTCAAGTTATGCGGTTCTCAAAAAGACCGAGCGCGAATGATCCGGAGGTGCTGCCGCGGCACCTTCCGACGGCATACTCAAGATTGCGCTGCTTCGCACACGACACGGTCATTGTGACTGCAGAGTCTCGTTTTCTGTGCCTCCTGGCGTTGGTGCTACCGGCGCGAGCCCGCTTTGTTGTGCAGGAGAGTGGTTTTGTGCCACTCACATGGGAGCGCGCCGGTGTAGACCAACTCACAGCACTTGAGCGCCGCTGGGTGGCCATGTTGCAGCGGCTGCGGGCACCTCTGCCTAAGGGAATGGGCAACGACTATCGCTTCATCACCGACCGATTGGCTGATCTTCAGCCCGGATGGGCGACGCTTAGGGCTTCGGTGTTTGTTCCGGTTTTCAATCGCCGAGAGGTGCTTCGCAAGACCTTGGCTGGGCTCGCACTCCAAGATTATCCGCACGAGTTGTTCGAGGTGGTGATTGCCGACGATGGTTCCAACGACAAACCAGAGGCGCTGCAAGTCGAGTATGCCTCGCGGTTGAGTCTCCGCTTCGTGCGGCAGGAGCACTGTGGCTTTCGTCTAGCGGCCGTGCGTAACCTTGCGGTGGCCGCGGCGTCCGGGCCCGTGGTGGTCAGCCTCGATTGCGACATGTTGCCGCCACCGGGGTTTTTGTCTGCCTACATGCGCTGGTTCCATGTGTACGACGGGCCCCTGATGGTCATAGGCGGGCGGCGCTACGTCGACACGAAGGGCGTCTCGGCTGGCCAGATCTTGGCTGACTTCGGCGTCGTTGAGCGCTTGCCCTATGTCCCCGCGCCGCCCACGGGTCGACTTGCGTTTGCACCCACCGTCGATTGGCGTGAGCCCGAAATCCGGAAAAGCCACGCGATGCGCGACCACGCGGTTCCCTATGCCTTGGCATCGGGGGGAAACGTGGCCTACTGGAAACGCGATGGTGTTGCTGCGGGCGGCTATTGCGAGGCCTTCGAGCAGTGGGGTGGCGAGGATGAAGAGTTCGCCTACCGAATGTATCGGCGGGGGGCGTACTTCATCCCGGAGGCCGGGGCGACGGCCTATCATCAGGACCATTCGGTGCCTGGGGATCGTGAGCAGGACCGATCTCGCAGTCGGGCACTGCTCGCGAGTCGTGTGCCCCACTACCGTAGTTACGCCCCGCAGGCACCGCGGGAGGCGCCCAAGGTTTCGATCTACATCCCGGCATTCAATGCTGAGCGTTGGATTTGTGAGGCGGTCGATAGCGCTTTGGCTCAGACGGTAACGGACCTCGAAGTTTGCGTTTGCGATGACGGCTCGACGGACCGGACGACTGAGGTGCTCGCGGAATGCTACCACCTCGAACCTCGCGTGCGATGGTTCACCCAGCCTAACGGCGGGACCCCGGCCGCGGCACGCGCAGCCATCGAGTGTTGTCGTGGCGAATTTCTGCTGGGACTCGACGCCGATGACCGATTGGCGCCCAATGCCGCGAGTGTGTTGCTGAAATGCCTAGAAAGCGACCCTCGCTCTTCGCTGGCCTACGGTGGCTATCGCCTGGTCGATGCCACGGGACGTCTATTGAGAGTGGTGCCGGCACATCCGTACGACCGGGCACAGCATCTCACCGTGAACCTTGTGTCGCCGCCGCGGATGATGCGCAGTCGCGACTACTACCGTGCTGGTGGTTACGATTGCCGTGTTCCATACGCAGAGGATTTCGACTTGTTTCTGAAGGTGTCAGAGCAAGGATTGGTGCGGCATACCCATAAAATTCTTTATGACTATCGCTGGTATTCAGAAAACAAATCACAGAGTTGTCGGGCAGAGGTTGTGCGCGACCACCAAAAGGTCGTTGAGGCAGCACTGCAGCGTCGCGGTCTGAGGGGGCGAGTGGTGTGCCGTGACCGAGCAGGACGAATACAGGTAGACCTCGAACTGGACCGAGACCCTTCGCTAGGGTTGCTCGGGGTGCTGGAACAACGTTGGCAACTCTGGTCGCCACCTCAGCCTCGGGCGTTAGTGCGGCGCGGGGCGCGGAAGCTTTTGGGGCGCATTTTCGGACGCTAGCGTGGCCGGCACGATGGGGCAACGCTTGTGTTGGGGCACAAGCAGCATAAGCCATTGGGCTAGCGCCACGTCCGGGTTGTAGGCAGCAACCAGGCGTCGTTGATTGGCTCGGCCCAGTTGTTCCCGGAGCTCGCGATTCAAGATGAGCCGCTCAAGAAGGGTTTGCAGCTCGGTTGCATCGCCACACTGGAAGAGGAATGGCGCGCCAGCTTCACCCACCAACTCCGCGATACCTTCAATGCGAGTGCCAATCACCGGGAGCCCGGCCTGCATGTATTCGAGAACGCTGTTTGGGCATCCTTCACTGCGCGATGACAGCAGCCCGACATCACATTGAGCAATCAGCGCCTGGGTTGCATCGGGGGCAAGGCCACCGTGATGTGTCACAAAGCCGTGCAGATCTAGGTGGCCGACATCTTGATGGAATTGCTGTTCTTGGCCAACGCCTGGGAAGGTGCCGGCCACGTGGAGATGGCAGGTGACACCGCGGTCTTTGAGGAGTCGTAGGGCTTGCAAAACAGTGCTGAGGTCCTTCTCAGGGAAGAGATTGGCGACGTGCACAAGTTGGCAGGTGTGATCGGTGGGTGGGGCGGCTTTGGACACCGACGACGGGGTGACGAAGTTCTGAACCAAGTGCACTGCGGTGCGCGGCAGGTGAAAGGTGTCGCTTAGAAATCGACATCCAGGTGCGGAATTGGCGACGAACACTGGGCGGGCGCGGGTGATCTGCCGCACCAGAAACTCAGAATACTCAACGCCTGCGGCGTCATAACCGCCACGGTGGTTCCAAAGGGTCACCGCGGCGCCGAGTTGGTTGCGACATAAGGCGGCAAGGGTCGACGGCAGGAAGGTGAACGGAACCAGTACGTCGAAACGGCCAACGGGTAATGTCTGGGCCAGTGTGGCAACTTGGCGCCGCCACTCCAACGCCCGGCGCAATCGGGTCCTCAGGCCTAGCCGTTCCCCGACCTTTCCCCAAACCAGGTCGGGAACTACAGGTAATTCGCGGCACCGAATGCCGATGTCGCTAAGCTCCTGGCGAAACGACGCATTGGCATTTGGAGTTGCAAAGGCCCACGCTTCAACCTCGTGACCAAGGGAGACCAGCCGACGGGCAAGAAGTGCCCCCTGTTTCTCGGCGCCGCCATGGGTGAAGTAGGGGAGGAATATCAGAACTTTCATGGCTCGTGGTGCTCGGTTGGCCGCTAGGGTGAGGTGAGCATCCGGTGTTCGCATTGGGAGGCATCTGGAAGATACGGAATGTTGCCCAGCGTCCGATGCCGACTCTTCACTACAAGTGGTCCGTGGCGGGTGAGCCACACGACGTGTTCGAGGGAGCCCCGGCGGGTGATCTTGAAGTTCCAGTGATAACTGCCGTTATCGAGCAACAGCGGCGCGACCGAAAAACGCAGGAGTTGCCTACCCTTACAAAGTCCCAACGGGCTTGGGTGCCGGCTCGAATGCCAACACATCACCGCTTGTTCATAGGCGTTGGTGGCCGTGAACGAAATGAGAATCTCCGGCAAGTCGGCGTCGCAAGTGATCTCCGCCTCGACGGTAAGCTGGCCTTGGTAGCCAACCTCGGCTGGCAAAATCCGCACTTCGGCTGCCACAACGGGTGCATAGCATTGGTGGGTGGTGCCACCATCGCTTGTGGTGGCTTGCCGTTGTGCGTTGGCGTCATGGTACGCCGCGATGCCCTCGACGGGCTCATGGAAAACGGTCATGGCGCCACCATCCATCAGCGCCAGACTTGAGGCGGTCTGCGCGATGGCATCCATGTTGTGCGACACCAAAATGACAGCAGCATCGGTCATCAACTTGTTGATACGGTGGTAGCACTTGTGTCGGAAGTTCGCGTCACCAACGGCTAGGACCTCATCCAAAATGAGAATCTCGGGTTGCAGCGTGGTCGCAATCGCGAAGCCCAAGCGTACAGTCATGCCCGAGCTGTAGGTTTGCACCGGCGAGTCGATGGCGGCTTCGAGCTCGGCAAAGGCGACGATCTCGTCGAAATGTCGGCCCGTCTCGGCCTTCGTGAGGCCTAACACTGCGGCATTAATGTAGACGTTCTCACGTCCGGTGAGGACGGGGTTGAAGCCTGCGCCCAACGCGATGAGCGCACCCACGCGCCCGCGCATTTCGATGCGCCCGGTGTCAGGTTTAATGAGTCCATTCAGCATGCGCAGCAGCGTGGTTTTGCCTGCACCGTTGCGGCCGATGAGCCCTAAACACTCGCCCCGGCCCAACTCGAAGTTGACGTCCCGTACGGCCCAGAACTCGTCGGTGCGTAGTTGGCTATTATCCCCATGGCGGCGACCCAGAAGCTCGCTGCCCAAATCTTGCATCCCGTACCAGAGCGACCGCTTCAGGCTGCGACAGAACTTCTTTGAGACGTTCTCGACCTTGATGAGGGGATCACTCATGACGCACTCATCTTTTCGATCAAAATCGGCATAGCGGCACGATAGATGACCCACATTAGGAACAACACCAGCACGGTGCCCAGGTTGACAAGGCCGAACGCCACAAGATCGGTGCCGAGGGAACCTGTTAGCCAGGCACGGGCCGTCTGGATGAGCGGTGTGACCGGGTTAATGCGGAAAATGGTCGCGGCGATCCCTTGGGCAGGAATCGGAAAGACCACCGGGGTGAGATACATCATAAACTGCATCGCCAGCGGAAAAGTCTTGCCGATGTCGGTGTAAAGCAATCCGACCGGGGTTAAAAACAGGCCCACAGCGGTTCCTGCGAAGACCAAGGTCATCACCGCTACTGGTAGCAGGAACAAGTAGCCGCTGGGTTGGACGCCCAAGAATAGGAGCGCAGGCAAGAGTACCACAACCTTGATCGCCGCGTTGAAAAGGGTCTGGTAGATGCCTGAGACAATAATGGCCTCGCGGGGGAAATTGATCTTCGCGAGCATCGGCTTGGCGGCGGTCGTCAGCTGCAGCGGGGCATTGGCGGCTTCCAGGAAAATCGCCCACAGCATCGTGCCGGTAAAGACATAGTTCGGGTAGGGCATCTCGGTGTCGCGAATCAACACCACACCGCTGGCGTTGGCGAACAACCAAATGAGGGCGTTGGCGACCGGGAGAGCAAAAGCCCACAACAAGCCCAGCGCGGCCTGCCGGTATTGGGCACTGATGTCGCGTACCGCGAGCCGCCAGGCCAACTCCCTCCCTGACGAAAGGTCACGAAACATTGCGCCGACGAGACGCAGCGGCTGGCGGAGCGATGAATCCGGGGTGTAGATGGCAAAGGAGGGGGAGGCCGTTCGTTTCATCTGTGCTGGTCGCCACCTAGGCAATACGCTTGAGAGTATAGTCCCGTGGATCGCACAAGCGTATGGCAATTGCGAGGTCTTTGGTGATGGGCGATACACTGTTGCCATGTCGGTGCCTATCAACCTCGTCCACGTCATCACGATGCTAGAGCTGGGGGGCGCGCAGCGGGCGACGCTGGTTCAGGTGGCAAAGTCTCGTCAACCGTGGAACCGACGTTTCCTGGTCGCGGGTGTCGGCGGCATGCTGGACGGCGAGGCGCGCAACCTTGCTGGCGTAACCACTCTGTTCGAACCGGCTCTGGGCCGCGCCATTGTGCTCCGCCAAGATGCGCAGGCGCTTGCCCACCTGACGCGCACCTTGCTTGCGCTCAAACGCAGCCATCCGCACGAGCGTTTCCTTGTTCACACGCATAGCTCTAAGGCAGGGATCTTGGGTCGCTGGGCTGCCCGCCTCGCGGGCGTTGAGCGCGTGGTGCATACGATCCACGGCTTTGGGCACCATCCCAGGCGGCCGGGGTATTGGCCACTTAGAGGCGTGGAGATGCTCACTGCGCGCGCGACCGATGGGTTTACCGCCGACAGCGAGGCCAATTTGGTTCGGGCGCGCGCCGAAGGGCTACTCACCGCTCGGCATCGTGCACGTGTGGTCCGATGTGGTACCGACTTGGCGGCATATTCACGACCGAACCGGTTGCGCGGGGTGGTGCGCTCGGAGCTCGGTATTCCAGCCGCGGCCCGGGTGGTCCTAAACCTGTCATGTTTGAAACCGCAGAAGGCGCCGCTGGACTACGTGCGCGCGGCCGCTTGGGTGCTTGAGAGGCGGCCTGAGAGCGTCTTCTTGCTGGCTGGCGACGGTGAATTGCGCGCTGACGTAGAATCGTTGGCGCAGCTCTTGGGAATTGCCGACCGCTTTCGCGTGTTGGGCTGGCGGCAAGATGTCGCCGATTTGCTCCACGCAAGCGACCTCTTGGCGCTGACCTCGTTGTGGGAGGGTCTGCCGCAAAGCTTCGCGCAGGCGATGGCGGCGGGCCTACCGATTGTGGCCACCGATGTGGACGGTGCGCGGGAGGCCATTGCTGACGGCGAGAATGGCTGGCTGGTGCCGGCGGGAGACTGGCGGCTCTTGGGACAGCGCGTCTTGGCGTTGCTCGCAAATCCCGCGCAGTGTCAGGCCATGGGCGAGGTCGGGCGACGTCGCGCCGAACCTTTCTCCGAGACACAGATGTTGCTCGACCTGGATGCCTTCTACGCCGAGGTATGGGCCGCTGGCGGCACCGGAGCAGGGCAGGCATAAAGTAGCCAGAGCAACACGCCCAAAAACAGGGCGGCTTCGAAGCTGAGCAGCCAAGCCGCAGCCTGCCACGTGACGAGCACGATCGCGATACCACCCACCACCCCGATGAAGGCGAGTGAGTAGGCGAACAAGAGCACTTTGAGTGGTGAGAAGCCGCGCGCTCGCAAGCGCAAGGCCATGTGGTCGTGGCTGCCATGGAAGGGCGACACGCCATGCCCAAGCCTGGCAATCACGAGCAACACGGTTTCCATGATCGGTACTGCCAACATCAACACTGGTGCTGCGAGCGCCAAATCATTTCGGCTCGTGTACTGCCCCACCATGGCCAGCGCCGCCAGCATAAAGCCAATAAATAGGCTGCCTGCGTCGCCCAGATAGATGCGCGCTGGTGGTTCGTTGTAGCGCAAGAAGCCCACCAACGAGCCAGCCAGTGCGAGGGTGGTGACAGCAATCACGGTGTCGCCGTTGATGGCCGCAACGATGAAGAGGCCCAACGCCGAGATGGCGGCGACGCCGGTCGCCAGGCCATCTGCAACATCCACAAGATTGATCGCATTGGTGATGCCCACGAGCCAAAACACTGTGAGCGGCAGGGTGACCGTAAACGGCAAGATGGCGATGTCGATGGTGATGCCACTTTTTATCATGACCCACGCGGCCAGGAGTTGGCCGGCAAACTTGAGCCGGGGGGTGATGACGCGCAGGTCGTCGAATAAACCCAGCATCGCGAGCATGGTGCCGCCCAAGAGCAAGCCCAACAGACGATGCGACAACTCGAACACCATCGAGAGGGTCAACAAAAATGCCAAATAGACGGCAATGCCACCGAGGTACGGAACCGGCGCCTGTTGTTGCTTCAGGTGGCCATCGGGGTGGTCCAGCACGCCGAAGCTGAGGGCTCCCTGTCGGACGAAAGGGGTGAGGTAGAGGGCGAGGCCTAGGCTTAATACCAGGGTCGCGGCATAGTGGAGGGCTATCAGCATCGATTAGAGCCCGCGCCGACGGGAGAAGATCCACGCGGCCAAGGTCAGCGTGGCCGCCGCATAG
>ERZ795055.3740-NODE-3740-length-10971-cov-4.650788_pt1 | contig 10971 bp, 2 predicted proteins | sample MGYA00375139_ERZ795055 | MGnify/ENA primary metagenome ERZ795055 (study PRJEB30184, sample SAMN05720283) | anaerobic digester metagenome | isolation source: active sludge of municipal wastewater-treating anaerobic digesters | place: USA | collected 2015-01-23 ...
CTGCTGCGCCTTGCTCGATAGCCCGCGGCCCTCGTCGAACAGGAGGGATTCCTGCGTCGCCGCAGCCTTCTTCTGCTTCTTGGCCTTGGGGATCGGCGTGATGAACTGCGCCCGCCGCCGGCTCTCGATGATCTGCTGCGTCGGCTGACCGGTCTCGTCCAGCTCCCAATGGCGAGCCGGACAGTCATAGGGCGAGTTCAGGATCGGGTGATCGAAGAAGGGATTGGACATTCTGCTATGCCTGGGTTGTTCTGATTGTTGTCATTGAGTCCATTGATTTCCCATCGCGGGAGACCAGTAACGGATCACCGCATGGCAGGATGATCATCGCAGGGGACTCACGGAATCAATGTAAGCAATGGTCCATCCATTCTTAGTCTAGCAAAACGGCATGACCTAAAGCATAAAAAACGCTCCCCTGCCAGAACTACGGGATATCCAAATAATATATGCAAATCCAATTGTCTCCGCCGGTCGGCTCGTATTAGCATGCAGAATCAGGGAGTGATGCTGAAAAAAATATGAACAATGACCTACGGCATTGGATTTCGCAATTACTGACGCGACGTGGACTGGAGCACCCCGATGGTCGGATGCTCTTTCGTTACCGCCTGTTTTCGGATGAGTTCGAGGGGTTGAAGGAGATTCTGCGCCAAACTTGCGCCAATCGCCCATTGGCTGCAATTGCCGCGTCCAATCTATATTTCCCAGCCGGATTCGTGATGTTCGGTGCTGAATGGTGGAAGCGAGAGTATCGAGGTGGCGTCTGGAGCTGGCCGCTCATCACCCAGGCATTCGGCGCCGACCCAGACTCATGGCTTCCGACCCAGCGCACTGCAGCCGTCCTTTCAGGCTTAAAGCATTGGGGACACACTATTCATCGCTCCGGTAGGGCCTACCTTGGCTCGGTAATCACTCAAGGCGGTATTCCACAAGTATTACTTTCTGAAGGTCACGGGAATATTACCGGCCTGTTGATCAGCGCCGGTAGGCGTGCCAGCCGGCTCAATGCTCGGGGCGACGACATAATAGGCATCGTTCGAGACTATCAGGACAGACTCCAGCAGAGTTTACAGCGCGAGGAAATCATCGAGCTGATCGCCAGGACCATAGACGCTGTTCTGGACTTGCAGAGAGAATTTGGCCTGAAGGGCAGCGCTGAAGAATGTATCCAGAGACTTGATTCGATTGCGCCTGACTGGAAGGACAGGTTCCCCCTGCCTTTGGAGAACGCTGCCACAGCGACCCTGCTTCGAAGATTGATCGGTGAAGTCATCGAATCAAGACAGGATGGAGGCACATTCCAATTCACAGTCGAGCGCTATCTGCGTCTATCCGAGAGGCATTACCAACTCACTTCCAAACTGGTCCTGCCCTCAAAAATATCGGGGCAGCAGCTCGCCAATTTCCTTCACGTTCCTGAGGACTTGCTCCCGCGCCACCTGCAAATTGGAATAGAAACGACGCGGCGAGAACTGATCTCGGACGCGAGAAAACTCTTGGGTGCTTCACCAGATGCTTTCAGCCTCGCTCCACCTCGCAAATACTGGAGCGCTCAAGATGCTGCAGCGGAACATCTCTTGTATGCCGACTTGCGCAAGTCTGCGGTTCCGTCCCTTCCCTTAGCAGGTGGGGCAGAACTTGAAACTGAGCTGCCTTGGGTGTTTTCCGATGAAGACGGCTTAGCTCGTTTAGTGGGTGTCGGAAGTCAGCGAGTACGCAGCGCGTCTGCTTTAATTTGCTACCCCGATCACTGGACTGTCGCCCCTACGGAAGGAACCTCATTCGAGTCTGTTGATTCGTTAGCCCTCGGGAATACAAATCGCCTGATAGCCCGCGTAACTGGTGAGTGCTGGATAAACGGATCTGACGATGCACGCTACCGTGTCCGCACAGGCCAGGCTGTGGCGGAATCGACCCAGTATGTATGGCAAGGACAACGTATTGGCTTTCCCTCTAACCCTCGCCAAGTATTTCTGGGGCTGCCAAGGCTGAGCTGCCATACCCCAGATGGCGATCGTCTGATCGCCAAGTCCGATATTGAATGGCGACGCGCTGGATCGAAGCAGGTTATTGGTTCTGACTTTCAAGTCTCCGGCCCAGTCGACGCAACTCTTCGAGTAGATGGCGAGACAGTTTTCCGATCACGCATGGTCGTTCTGGATCGAACCGCCAAAATCGTTTTCCATTCAGGGAAAACAGCTGCAGAGGGGGTGATCGATTTCCAGGGGGATTGGGGTATTCAGAGTCTGGCTATGGCTTCCTCGGCGGCAAACGCCACCGTGAGCGCGTTGCCCAACGGTTGGCAAGTAACGCTCGCTGCTCCCACAATCTCTCCAGAGACACTGACGCTCGCGCTCGATTGGGAACGCTCGATCGTACCGTTATGCCTGACTTTGCCTTTTCCAGTTTCAGGCGGGCGCTTCTTCAACAACTCTGGCGAGGAGATCAAGAGCGGAGATTACATCACCCCCCGCGAATTGATCGGGTCTAGGCTTCGAATACTCGATTCGAATCCCAATCGACCGATGAACTATGGCATCCAGCCAAGTTTGATTGTTGGCCGGAAAGAGTTAATGCGCGGCGAGATGCAGCTTATCCTGTTGGCGGGAAGTTCGGCGGAGGTGAGACTCTTCGATTACCAGCCGGCAATCGCATCTCTGCTGAGCACTTCCGATGCCTTGGACGCCATTGTCGAACTGATTCTTTGGGTAGGTACCCAGCCACGCCAGAAAATTTTGGTAAAGCGGTTTGACTGCGTTCTCGAACCGGAAAGCAACGGCGTGGCATTGTCACAAGCCGACCTGCAGCGATTGTCGGCATCAGCATTGAAAGGCATCAAAGTTCTCGGCACTCGACTGGACAACTTTTCCCGATCCGCGGTCGAATTCATTCCTGTTGAGAGCGAGGGCGTTCCCAGTGGTCGCTGGTTCCCACGAACCATGGTCACCGATTCCAAAGCGCTTTTTGTCTACCCTGCGCCAGATAGTTGCCTTCAATTCCGCCCGATGATTTTGCCGGGACATTCCCCAGACACGCCCCCCACAGCCTCAACAGAAGGATTGTCAGCAGCCGTTCTTCTTCCTACCCCAGAGGAACGGCGAAATGCATTCGATGCATCTCTAACTGCCATGGCTGCTGATTTTCAGCACCCCGATTGGAAATTAGCTGAGTCGATTTGGCGTTGTCTCGGCCATCTTCCCTTGTCCAGCCTCGACTTCTGGCGACGGCTGATCGTGCATCCCGACGCGCTCGTGGCATTCGCGCTGCGTTCTTGGGACGATCCGCCTGCGGAACCGGCGACACATTGTCACCGTTTAACTGAAGAACTTGGACTGATTTGGGAAGGGTTACCCGTTTCGGCTTGGCGCAGAGGTTTTCGTGGCCTTTGCCGTTATTGGCAAGATGTGCTGGATGCCGAAAATGCCAAGAGGGTGTTACCCCTCGATGTCGCCAGCAAGCTTGCTGCGATCAAGGAATTCTGCCCTGCCCTGGATTTCTTACTTGACCTGTTAGCTTGGGAAGTTACAAATCAAAAATCATCAGAACATCAAAAGTTGCGGAATTTACGAAAACAGTATGGTGAGTCCCAACTGTGCCAGCTCGCCTATAAGGCACTCTGGTCTGGTGAAGACTCACACCTGCAGCAGGTTCTTTTGCATCAGCACCTCGACACCGAATGGCCAGATGGGCTGCTTGAGAGAGTCTTCAATGAACTCCTGAGAAATAATGCCACCAAGGCATCTTTGGCAAAGCATTGCCAACAATTGCTTCACCTCGACGTTGATCCTAAAACAAAAAAAATCGATCGCAAAGACAGCGTTGCCAACGTGCCAGTCCTTTTGGCATTCACGTTAGCGACTGAGACTTTGCCCAACTGGTGGCTTGAACCTGAAAACCGCTCCACCTTGAAGCGACATAAAGATTTTGATCCCGAATGGTTCACGATCGCCTTTGCGCATGGAATTCGAATGTGCTACGCACTAAATTTGCTCAAGTTTGAACCAGTATCACAACAATAATCCAAGAAGAAACCATGGACACTAGCTATTTCTCGAATCTGATCCCGGAACTGGCGACGCGCTCAGCCCGCGCGACGATCAGTATGCTGGGCTTCTCGAACAAAGCGCTGCGTGCGCATCTTCGCGAGGCTTTCGCGTCTGCATACGGAGAACAGGGCAGCTTTCTCGGCGATCCGGTTTTCGAGGCAACCTTCGGTTGGGCACCCGCGGAAAAATCCCTAGGCGAGCTGTCTGGCTCCCTGCTCTGTCCTTCATTGGTCACTGCACTGAACGAGCCCCCCGGCGGGAAAGACAGTGAATATCGATTCACAGTTGAGACACGCCCGTATCGGCACCAATTAGAGGCCTGGCAGATCCTCGCCCACGATCCTCCGCAGTCGCTCGTCGTAACCAGCGGCACGGGTTCCGGGAAGACCGAGTGCTTCATGATCCCGATCCTCGACCGCCTGGCTCGTGAGCATGCCGAAAAGAAAAGCAAACTGGTCGGTGTTCGTGCCTTGTTCCTCTACCCATTGAATGCACTGATTAACAGCCAGCGCGACCGGCTTCGGGCGTGGACGCATCACTTCGGCGCCAATGTGCGATTTTGCCTCTATAACGGCATGACGCAGAACAAGTTGCCAGCCCATCTCCATCGAGAAAGCCCCAACGAGGCCATTGACCGAAATGCATTGCGCGAGAGCCCACCACCGATCCTGGTCACCAATGCGACCATGCTCGAGTACATGTTGGTCAGAGCACAGGATGCGCCGATCCTTCAGAAGTCTCAGGGGACGCTCCAGTGGATCGTGCTCGACGAAGCCCACTCTTACATAGGCTCGCAAGCTGCCGAATTGGCGCTATTGCTGCGCCGCGTCCTGCACGGATTTGGCGTATCAGCCGACCAGGTCAGGTTTGTGGCAACTTCGGCAACGATTGGTGATACGCGGGGTGATGCGGCGAAGCGCCTTGCCGAATTTATATCCAGTCTCGCTGGCATACCGGTGGAGCGGGTCCATGTCGTTTCCGGACAGCGCGAAATTCCCGCCCTCCTAGCCACGGAGGTAACACCGCAAGACCTCCCGCGCGAGTCTCTGGAACAGATCGATCATCGCGCCGAATTCACGCCGAATCGCTTCGCCGCGTTAAATGCCAACCGGATCGCGTTACGTTTCAGAAACGCCTTCGCCGCGGAAAGCGGCAAAAAGCCGGCATGGCAACTGAAAGAGCTTACCAGGCAGGTCTTTGGAGAAGTAGCGGCCAGCGATCAGAACGACCTTAATGAGTCCCTGCGCTGGCTCGATCTGCTGACGAGTACTCGGCGAAAGACGAAAAACGGGGTGGAACCCTTCCTCCCGCTGCGCACCCACATTTTTCACCAGACCTTGCATGGCCTCTGGGCATGCGCCGATCCTGCCTGCGGGAGCAAGGCGGGAACGCCGCTCGACTCCCCCGAGTGGCCGTACGGACAGGTGTACTTCGACGACCGAAAGCATTGCAGTTGCGGCGCACCGGTCTATGAAATTCGCTCCTGCAACGACTGCAATACGTCCTTTCTCTGGGGACGGCTGGTATCCCAAAGTGGGAAGCAGTTCATCCGCCACGCGCGGGACGACAACCCCGACGAGTTCTCCTTGGAGGTCGAAGAGCCGGAAGGAGACGGCGAAGTCGATAAGGATGCCGAAGTCCTTGAAGCGGAGGGCAACATCATTCTCATCGCGAACGGATGCACAAGCGCGGTTGAGCAGGTTCGCCTGGACAAAGAGACATTGGAACTCGATGTTGAGTTGGGCGAAAATTCGATCTCGATCAAGGTTCGCCAGGCAATGCCGACGGATGACGCGGGCAGCGTCCTCAGTTGCCCGGCATGCCGAGGCCACGACGACCGAAGTGATGGCTTGATGTTTCGCCGGGCAATCCTCGGCGCGCCTTTTCTGCTGGGTCAGGTGATACCAACCCTGCTTGAATTCTGCCCGGATGGGCCAATCCCGCTTGACAGGCCATATCGTGGCCGGCGGATGATTTCCTTCACCGATAGCCGGCAAGGCACCGCGCGTATCGCTGCAAAAATCCAACAGGATTCGGAACGCAATCGCGTTCGCGGCTTAGTTTTCCGCCGTGTCACATCCACAATTTCCAACGCTAATACTGAGCAGACCCAGGCGCTACGTGAACAAATTGCGAGCCTACAGGCTGTCGCCAATGCACCAGGCATTGCCCAAGTGATCGCAACACTCCAGTCTCAAATCGATGCCAAAGAGGCTCCTGCCGTCTTTCCATTCGATGAGACCGCTCGTTGGCTTGCCACCAACGAGGCAGACATCTGCAAATGGATGTTCGACTATTACCACCGAGCCGATCCCGATTCGTTCCGAGACGGAACCGGACAAGTCGAACTCGCCCGAATGGCTTTGGCGCGAGAGTTTGCGCGCCGACCCAAGCGGCTCAACAGCCTGGAGACCATGGGGCTGGTGGCGATTCAGTACCCCAAACTCGAAGCCGTCAAGCAGCCGCCCCCTGTTCCACTTCAAACACCACTGTCGCTCGATGACTGGAAGAACTTCCTGAAAATCTGCCTGGATTTCCATGTCCGCGAAAACACCTTTGTTGACCTTCCGGAATCGTGGAAAAAATGGGGCGGAAACCGCATCTTCCGAAAGTGGCTTTTGCCAACGACTTCCCAAGAGCGCCCCACCAACACCATCAAAAAGTGGCCGCAGAGCAGATCCGGAGGAAGGCAGAACCGATTGGTGCGCCTGCTGGCGTACTCATTGACGCTCGATCCCAAGGCACCCCAAGGTCGAGACACGATTGACGCCCTACTCCGTGCCGCCTGGGATGCACTCATTAATACATGTGGATTGCTTCAAGGCAGTACCAGCGGACGATTTATGTCCTTCAACGATATGGCCTTCATCCGCCCTGCCAAAGCGTGGCTTTGCCCGGTCACCCGGCGCGTTCTCGATGTGACTTTCAAGGGTGTCACCCCCTACCTCCCGGAGGAGCCGACGCGAGAAACGGCAGAGTGCCAGCAAATTACCCTGCCCCAATTCGACCTGTCCGGGATGGATTTCGATACCGATTCTGGTCGCATCGAGGCAACTCGGCAGTGGCTGTCTGACTCTGATGACATCACCAGGCTGCGCGATGAAGGCATATGGTCCGACCTGAGTGACCGCATCGTCGAGGGGGCGGCCTATTTCCGAGCTGCCGAACACTCCGCTCAGCAGCCATCGGATCGTCTTCAGCATTACGAGAAGGACTTCAAGGACGGGCGGCTGAATCTGTTGAGTTGTTCCACCACCATGGAGATGGGCGTCGATATTGGCGGCATCTCCGTAGTCGCGATGAACAACGTCCCACCCCACCCGGCAAACTATTTACAGCGTGCCGGTCGAGCCGGACGCCGCGCTGAGACCCGTTCCATCGCGTTGACTGTCTGCAAGAACAATCCGCACGACCAGCATGTCTTCCTGAATACCCGTTGGCCATTCGACACCCAGCTACCCATGCCGGGCATTTCGCTCTCTAGTGCAGTCATCGTGCAACGGCATATCAATTCGATGCTGCTCGCCCATTTCCTGCGCTACACGCTAGATGCCCAGTCAATCGACTTGAACAAGCTGGACTGCGAATGGTTCTTCCTGTCCGAAGAAATCTGCCGGTCCGATCAATTCATCGCCTGGTGCGAGAATTTTTCGGAATCGACTGGCGGCAATCTAACGATCGGACTGCGTAATCTTATTCGCAGCACCTGCTTCGAAGGCGTTGCAACGCTTTCGTCGCTCACCCTGAAGGCCGCAGCCGAGATGGTCCGTGTTCAAGCTGCATGGATGGCAGAATATCTTGCGGCTTCAGCTCAGCTCTCAATGTTTTCGGGTGCTGCTTTGCAGGCAGAGCCGGCGGCAAAGGCTCTAGCGATTCAAATGAAGCGCTTAACCGGGGAATATCTGCTGACCGAACTCGCTACCGAGGGATTCCTTCCCGGCTATGGCTTCCCAACCGACTTGGCCTCCTTCGACAACCTGAATATCGACCAGATCAAAGCCCAAGCCACCCGGCAGGGTCACCGCGAAGACAACCTGATGCGGCGGCGGGACCTGGCGACGCGGGACCGCGTCACGGCACTTCGCGAATACGCACCAGGAGCCGATGTCGTTATGGACGGCATGGTCTATCGGTCGGCGGGGATTACCCTTAACTGGCATGCCCCTGCCGACAATCTGGACATCAACGAAATCCAAAATATTCGACGGGCCTGGCGCTGCATATCCTGCGGCGCCACCGGTACGGCACCGAATGATGTGTCTGGCCTGCACTGCTTGGATTGCGGTGCAAGCATTGTCGGAGAACAAATCAAGACGTTCCTCGAACCGTCAGGCTTCGCTGTTGACCTCTATGAAGCTGCCCACAACGACATTTCAAAACAACAGTACGTCCCCGTTGAAGCACCATGGATTCAGGCCGAAGGCGACTGGATACCGCTACCAAATACAGCGCTGGGCCGATTCCGCTCCTCCCCCGGAGGACAGGTCTTCTACCACTCCGCCGGAACCAGTGGCGCCGGCTACGCCATCTGCCTCCATTGTGGGCGCGCCGAGCCGATGCCAAGTCATCGCGACGATGCAGATACAACGGCCGACGGATCAGAGGCAAGTCTCCCGAAAATCTTTCAGAAACCCCATCGGAAGCTGCGCGGCAAACAAGGTGGCGAATTCTCGGAGTGCCCTGGCAGCCACAATCCCTGGGCAATCAAGCACAATATCTTCCTCGGACACAGCGTTAGGACAGATGTTCTTGAACTACAGCTCAAGGACTGCAACGGCCTGTTCTTAAACGATGCGGGAGTCGCATTCACCCTCTCCGTCGCCATTCGAAATGCAATCGCTGAACTGCTTGGCATCGAAGCAGATGAGCTTGGGTGCGATACAAAGCCAGTCAGGATAGACGGCGGCATGTACTGCAGTGCGATCGTCATCTACGACCGGAATGCCGGCGGGTATTGCACAACCATCCTGTCCTTGATGCCGGAGGTATTTCGCCTTGCCCGCAGCCAGCTCGAATGCCCGAAAGCCTGCGATAGCGCGTGCCAGCACTGTTTGCTGAGTTTTGATGTGCGCTTCCGATTCGATGATCTAAACCGTCTGCCTGCCCTCGCGTTTCTCACTGAGGACTGGCTGAACCACCTGAGACTGCCGGAGAAATGTAGCCATTTCGGCCCCGCCGCATCGTTTGCGGAGTATCAGCCCCTGGCCGAATCGATTTGGCGTGAGTTGGGAAAATCAGACTCGATGGAACTCCGGCTCTACTTCTTGGGGGAGCCTACCCACTGGGATATTGCCACGTCGCCCGTACGCCAACTGATTTATCGCTGGATGGCAAAAGAGAAGCCAATCACGCTTGTTTTGCCGCGAGACGGTTTGGCACAGCTATCAGAAGAGAACCGGTTCATTCTCGCTGCACTAGCCATTCCTGACCTCGTCTCGGTCATCGAGTCCGAACACATACCTGGATTGGCAAACGGCTCGGTATTGGCCGAAGTCCAGAAAACCAATGGCTATGTGTATTGGGCGGCCCACGACTCAGCAATTGGCGACTGCGGCCCTCATTGGGGGGATCTCGGCACTGGCGACGTATTGGTAAGGGGACAATCCTCAACACGACTGGGGAGACAAGGGAATGAACCAGTGCTCACGCCGCAAGTCATTCGTCCCGCTGCGGCGACAGACGTCAGCAACGTCGAAATCGCCATCCAGGGCGAACTTGACGGACCACTGCAAGGTTTCGGTCGGCGGTTCTGGGAACACCTGTGCAAGTCCGCACCGGAACTCAGTCAACGACTAATGGATCCAACTGACGAACTGGTCCAGGTCATTTATCGCGATCGGTACATCAACTCACCGATTGCCTTGGCCACGCTCGTCGAAATGATCTCCCGTCTGAAAGAGTCTGGCAGCGCGTCCGAACATCTAGCCCAGCTGGAGGTTGTGACTGTCTGGTTCACCGCAGGCGAGCGAATGAAACCCCCTCTAAACCTTTGGTCTGACTGGGTTAGCTCCGACCAGCGAGATGCCGTGCTTGTGAGAGCTTTCGACTGGTGCGGTATCGATTGCAAGTTGAAGGTCGCCGATAAATCCAAGACGCACCACGCCCGAAGCCTCGAACTCGACTTCGCTTCGGGAGCCCGGTTTCGAATCCGACTCGATCAGGGGGTCTCCTACTGGCAAGTGGCCAGAGATCTATCGAAGGCACGAGGATGGAACGCCGCCCACTTTGACTTCTCGGCAGAGTTGGCAACGCAGGCGCAACGAATTGCCGAGCTGAGTGTGAAACTGGCTGGGCAGGCTTTCCCGACGTACATCTGGGTTCGTAAAGAGCCTAATGGGAAGACCGGGCCTTGAAATTCAGATGCAAGGGCACTTCGAGCGCTAGTTAGCGCGCATCAGTCGTACCGTCGCCAATCAAGTTTGCCTTAGGCGATGCAACAAAGGGGTGTATATGAGCGGCATGGAACGCATCTACCAGATAGACCAGATGCTGGGTAACCGGGCCTTCGTCACCCGTGCCGAACTTGAAGAGCGCCTCGGCATCTCCTGGGCGACCCTGAAGCGCGACATCGCCTACATGCGCGACCGCCTGAACGCCCCCTTGATCTTCGACCGTAATCTGGGAGGCTATCGCTTCGAGCAGACCGGTCAGCGGATCGGCCCGCAATACGAGTTGCCGGGCCTGTGGTTCTCCGCCGAGGAAATCCATGCCCTGCTCACCATGCAGCACCTGCTCTCGAATCTCGACACCGGCGGCCTGCTCGGCCCGCAGATCCAGCCACTGCTCGCCCGGCTCACCGGACTGCTAGGCACCGCAGACAACCCAGTCGAGGAGGTGCAACGCCGCATCCGCATCCAGACGGTCGGTGCCCGCGAGTTCCATCTCGACCATTTCCAGGCGGTCGGTTCCGCCCTGCTCCGCC